>FWWL01002547.1_pt1 | contig 37225 bp, 19 predicted proteins | sample 2228331 | NCBI WGS metagenome assembly FWWL01 (sample SAMEA103939775, study PRJEB20133) | metagenome
GGGTGACCGTCAGCGACCGGTCGGACCGCAGGAGGATGGGCATCGGTTGCTGAGGAACGACGCCGGTGACGGTCTCCCACGGCACCTCGACCGCAACACCGCGGTCCTCGTGGCGCACTCGCGTCGGCGTGAGCCACAGTCCGCCGGCCAGTCGGGAACCGTGCCAGACCCCGCTCGTCCCCCCGACCCAGATGGCGACGGCTGTCAGTACGACGACCCAACCCCAGCGCTCGGCGAGAGCCGTGAAGACCGCACCGAGCCCCGCCACGACGGCAAGGCCGAACAGCGTCCATGAGGAGATCAGAGTCGGCCCCGTCGCGCGGGGGAGACATAGAGCGGACTCGCCGTCGAGGGCGTCGAGCCGTGGTGAGGGTTGTTGACGCCGCAGGTTCAGTTCGGCGATCTCTCGGGCCACACCGCCGGCTGCACTCACCAGCGACAGCAGACCTCCGCACAGGAGCCCGCGGCCCAAGTCCGATCCCAGACCGAGAAGTCCGAGGGCTGCCAGCGGCAGGCCGATAGCAGCCAACACGATTGCGCCCATCCAGTTGAGGGCCCGGACGCCGAGGGGGCGAGTGTCCGTCGTCGTCACTGATCCAGCCCAGCCTTCCGTAACGTGGCCGCTTCACCAGCCGTCTGCAGAGCGGTGTTCACCGTTGAAGCAGCCTCAACCGAACAATCCTCCGATGCCGTCGACGACCGCTCCGCCGACGTCGCCGATGGCCACTCCTGCGTCCGCCAGCGCGTCGGCGCCGGCGAGAACGGCGTCGCTGACGTCGCCGCCCTTCTCCCACAGGCCGTCGATCATGCCGGATGTGAAGACGCCAACCCCTGTCTCGTGCCGGGTCTGATGGAGGCTCTCATTCCACGGAAGGATGAGAGTCATGGCAGCACCGAGGAAGTATCTCGAGGAGCTTCGGGAGCGAGCGATTCGGATGGCGGTCGATCTGCGGCGTGACCCGGCCACGAGGTCCGGTGCGCCGCGCCGGGTCGGTGAGCGGCTGGGGATCAATCGCGAGACGCTGCGTAACTGGGTCGGCCAGGCCGAGATCGACCAGGGCCACCGCCCGGGCGTGAGCACCGCCGAGGTCCAACGGATCGCGGATCTCGAACGTGAGGTGCGTGAGCTGCCCCGCGCGAATGAGATCTTGCGGACGGCCTCGGCGTTTCTCGCCGCGGCGGAGCTCGACCGCAAGCTGAAGTGAGTACCGCGGTGCTGGTCGCCTACATCGACCAGCACCGCGGCCGGTTCGGGGTCGAGCCGATCTGCCGGGTCCCTCGACTGGCCGGGATGCAGATCGCCCCGAGCAGCTACTACGCCGCGAAGACCAGACCGCCCTCGGCGCGGGCGGTCGCTGATGAACAGCGGCTGGCGGTGATCCGCAAGGTTCACCAGGAGAACTACGGGGTCTACGGGGTGCGGACGATGCACGCCGAGCTCAACCGTCGCGGCCACACCATTGCCAGGTGCACCGTGCACCGCCTGATGCGCGCCGAAGGGCTGCGTGGGATCACTCGGGCCAAGGGTCCGCGCACCACCATCGCGGGCAGCGGTCCCGACACGAGGCCGGACCTGCTGGACCGCGACTTCGCCCCCCCCCTGCGCCGAACCGGGTCTGGGTCGCCGACATCAACTACTGCCGCACCTTCGCCGGCTGGGTCTACGCCGCGTTCGTCATCGACGTCTACTCCCGTCGCGTCGTGGGGTGGCAGGTGTCGAAGAGTCTGCGTACCGACCTGGCATTTGATGCCCTCGAGATGGGTCTTGGGCCCGCGAGCACGAGGGCCACGACACCACCGGCGTCATCGCGCACTCGGATATGGGAGTCCAGTACCTCGCGGTGCGTTACACCCAGCGGCTGGCCGAGACCCGGGGCGGTGGCATCGGTGGGGTCGACAGGCGACTCCTATGACAATGCTCTGGCCGAGGCGTTCAATTCGCTGTTCAAGGCCGAGCTGGTCCGCAGCAAGGGCCCCTGGAAGAGCATCGACGACCTCGAGATCGCTGTCGCTGAGTACATCGACTAGTTCAACCACCGACGCCTGCACGGCGAGATCGGACTCGTCCCACCCGTCGAGTACGAAGACGATTACTACCGGCACAACCCCGCCCCGATACCGTCGGCGCGTCAGTTCAGAGCCTCTACTGAACCTGGCACGAGGCAGGAATGGCGTCGGTCTCCGCCTTCCCACCTACCGCGCGACCAACCCGCGCCCGGCGCTTGCGCAGGTCAGATGGTGTTTATCGGAGCCGCCTGTCGGAATCGAACCGACGACCTATTCCTTCCGAGTAGGCCTGCCATCGCTCAGCGCCAAGCCGGTCGCTCCTGCCCCGCCCCAAGCCGCCGGCGATGCACCGACTGCCACCGTCACGAGCCGTCGTGGCCGCGGCCTATCTGATGACCAATAGATGACCTCAAACGACAATGCCGCCTGCGCTGGACTGTCTGGTGCCTGCTTCACTAGGGGCCTAGGCGTGCTTCGGGTTCGGAGATCTCGCGCTGCTGCCAGCCACAGCAGAGAAGGGGGCTCGGCGCCGATCAAGCCTCCGAGCCGTGCGCGATTCGGGCGAACTACCCCACTTCCGGTCGCAGCGAGATTCATCCAGGCGCGCGCTTGCCGCACCAGCTCGACTTCGCGATGAATTCCCAAACTCCGTCGGGGTCCGCCGTCGTTGTCGACGCATACGTCTAGTGTCCACGCTCATGTCTATTCAGTTCTTTGCTTGCTATCACGTCGTGGGTAACGGAGATGCCCTGAAGCTAAACGCAGCTTTGCTCCGCGAAGGCTTCGATGTGCAACTTCAACCGTTGTGGGACGGCCGCCACGAACTGCGCGCCCGCGTACGGCTGGACTCTGCAGACGAGCTCAGGGCTTCCCAGGTAATCCGATCGTCGGGCGTGCCAGCCGAACGTGTGGCCTCACTGAGCGCAGATGAGCAACTTCCGCAAGAAGTCGTCGCGCTCCTAGACGATTGAGATGCTTGGAAGGCCTCCCTTGCCAAGCTGAATTCAGTCTCCTCGTGCGGAATGTCACGCTACGGGCCTGGCCGAGGTCCGGCGGACACCTACGCGACAACGGCCGTACTGAGACCGTCAACCGCTCGTCGGGCTCCACTGCTGCGCCGCCCGCGGCTTCCATAGTGCGAGCACTGCCGCCGACGCACGTTGCTCATCGGCGGCAGACCCGGCAGTTCCCCCAGCTCAGGTAGGGGAGAGCCCGTAAAGATGACCAGGTCCCGACCCTTCGAGGAGGGCTTGGTCGAACAAGGGCACATCGCGTGGACCAGCGGACCTACGCCCGAGCGGCGCGGCGAAGTGGGTCGGGGAGGTCACGCGACCAGACGATGGCGAGTTCACGGTTGGCGCGGGTCAAGCTGGTGTAGAGCTGCCCGGTGCGGCCAAGGTTTTCCGGGAACGCGCCAGGCTCGACGACGACAACGGCATCGAACTCGAGGCCGCGTGCGCCCTCGGGGGCGAAGAGCCGCAGTCTGTGGTTGCTTTGTGTCCAGGTGCTGAAGTCGGTGCCGCTTCGACGCCAGCCCTTGCGGCCGAGCTCGGCGATAAGCTCGCCTGGATTGACCGTGATGAGGGCGACCGAACCATCGGCGTACTTCTGCACGAGGGCACTTGCGACCTTGAGTGCGGCGGACCAGAGATCTGCTTGCTTGGGCACGTAGTGCCGACCGACCGGCGGCCCGGCTGCTTGGACGGTCTGGTTACCGCGGTCGCGGGCTGGAAGGAGTCGGTCTGCGAACCGCAGGATCTCGCCGGTGGAGCGGTAGCCGCGTCGCATGATCTGCGGCTCGTAGTTCTCGTCCTCGGTCATGGCGAGGTGGTCGGCGATCTCGCTCCAGGTTCGGTACGTGACGTCAGACCGCCGTTGGTTCATGTCTCCCACGAGGGTCCAGTGGCCGTCGCGGTGAAGGTGCTGGTCCAGGACGTTCCATTCGATGGGTGACACGTCTTGTGCCTCGTCCACGACGATGTGGTCGAACCGGTCTGTCTCCGGGATTCGGTTGAACGCCAGCCTGCACTGAGCCATGAGCGGCAGGTACCGGCGCTTGAAAGCCTGCTCGAATGGGGGCAGGTCGCGCATCCAAGCGATCTGGTCGGGGTCCTGGACCAGAGGCCGATCGGGAGTGCCGTTGCTGGTGATGAGATCCCAGACCGCACGGATGTTCTCGCGTCGTGCGCCGTTGCCTTCGCGCCATGCCTGTGCGGACTCATGGATGCGAGCAGCACGTTCAGCGAAGATCCGTGCCTGGGCGTCCACGTCGTCGTGTTCGCCACCGATGCTGCCGGGCCACGGCCCCTTGAGACCGGTGGTCTCAGTCATCAGTTCGGCGAGATGGGTGACGCGAACCTGGTCGGGCGAGGCAAGAGGACGCACGAGACCCTCGACGTGCGAGACGTAAGCCTCCGTCGGGCCGACGATCAGCACCCGAAGCGGTCGTGTCTTGCGCGCTGCCAGAGCAGCGCCTTCGTCGTACAGGGCGGGGTTGACCAGGTAGGCAGCTCGGTATGCGGCAACGACGGTCTTGCCCGTGCCCGGGTGCCCCTGAACGGCGACGCTCTGGTCGACAGGCCAGGAAACGAGCTCGTGCTGATCCGGCTGGAGCAGTGCGAGGACAGAGAGGAGGCGGTCTTGGCGTGGGGCGAGCAGGCGCTTGAGAACGGCGTCCTTGGCGCGCATGCCCTCATCGACGGCCTCGGCAGCTCTGCGGACGCGCACGGTGGTGGTGTCGGGACGCACGGGCTCAGTGGCCTCGGCGCTGTCTCGTGGGGCCGGGACGAGAGGTTCGATCTGGCGTGCGACTTCAGTGCCCGCTGGGGGCGCCGGGGCTGGGGACGCTGCAACAGGCCGACGCCGCGCGCTCCGGTTAGGAGCGGGGGCAGGCACGACCAGGTCACGAGCGGCGAAGGGTGAGGGGACATGCGCGATGGCAACCTCATCGTCCAGGTCTGCCACATCGGTGAGCTTGTGAGTGAAGGTCCGTCGCACGACGACGTCCTCGGATCCTGAGCAATCAGGTTGGAAGAAGAGGCGGGCGATCGGCGCGGCCCAGCTGTAGACCTGGAGGTCTGCGTCACGCATGAAACGAGAGCCGATGTAGAAGTCCCGGAGGTCCTCGTCATCGGTGTTACACCCGACCCGGCCGAGCATGGGGTGGTGGAAGCCGGCTGCCTTGATCTGGTGGTCGACCGCGTCGATCCAGACCACGTTCCGCTCAACCGCGGTCAACGGATTGTGCTGAAGCTTCTTCTCGAGCTTCTCGAGGTACTCCTTGTTCTTGGCCTGCTCGTAGGGCAAGTCCGGGTGCGTGGTCATGCGAGAACCTCCACGACGCAGACCGCGAGATCATCGGTCGTCAGGGACGGGGCAGCCGCTGATTGCAGGCCGGCGAGTTGAGCGTCGAAGCGCAGGTTCTCCTTTCGGAGCTTGCCTTCCGCAGCGGGAATCATCTTGGTCTTGCCGCCCTCGACGAGGGTGTTGATGCGCTGGTTGATGACGCGGACTCGGCGGTCGTGGACATCCTGGAAGGAAGCGCGTCTGGTGGCGACGAAGGCGTCGTTCTCCTGTGTCAGCTCCAAGCGCCGTTGGGCAACTCTGGCTTCGAGGTTCATGGTGGCCAGATCCACTGCTTCCACAAGATTGGTGTGGTCGCGCAGCGGGCCAGCCTGATGGGAGGCGGTGGCGAGTTGCTTCATGATCGCTGCACCTAGTTCGTCGCTGGACGCGGCGAGGGTGTTGAGGTCGATGCTCGAGGTCCACACCTCGTGGATGGGGCGGACCCCATTCCAGTGCACGACGGCCAGCAACGACAGGTACCTGCCCTCTGGGACTCCCGCGGTGGCAGGGGTCATGCGCAGCAGGGTGTAGCGGCCGTGGCGGTGCCCGGGGGTGCGGACTGCTGCGCGGGTGAGCGGGTGTGTGGCTGTGAGCAGGGGGATGTCGGTGGTTCGGGAGAGCTCTTGGTCGAGGGAAACCACGACGTCGTGCTCGGCCCTCAGCTGGGAGGCGAGGTCCTGAACCTCGCTGGCGATGCGCTCTCCGACGCGAACCAGGGACTGCACGTGGTCCGCCAGTTCCTCGTTGCCGCGTACTTGGAGCGTCTTCCCTTGACGCCCGACGGTGCCGCCGAAGGTCTCCGCCCAGTCCTGGACCAATAGGGCGAGCTCTTCCTGGCCGACGTAGCGGCCGCTGGCGAGCAAGTCACGTTCGAGACCGTCGATGTCGGCGCCGTCGCTGCTGATGAGCATGGGGGCTGCGGACTCGATGAACTCGCGATCCTTGGCCTGCATCTCGATGGCCTGGATCATCTGTTCGGCTCGGAGGCGTCGTTGCTCCAGGGAGAGGCTGAAGTCGAAGAGGAGCTTCTCGACGTTCTTCCACTCCGACTCCAAGATGGGTTCGAGCTCACCGATGGAGTGTTCAAAGACCGCGATCCGGTCCATGACGCGCTCGATGATGTCTGACTCGATCGTGCCCGGGGTGGTGAAGTTGAGGACGCCGATCTTCTTCTCGCGCTGGCCGATGCGGTCAATGCGGCCGATGCGCTGTTCCACCTCCATGGGGTTCCAGGGCAGGTCGTAATTGATGACCGCGGAGCAGAACTCGAAGTCGAGACCTTCGCTGGCGACCTTGCTGGCAAGGAGGATGTCGAAGTGTCCGGCTCGGAAATCGGTCATCACCCGTTCCCGGCGGTGCTTGGCGATGCCGCCGTGCAGCAGTCCGACGCGGAAGTCACGGCCGAGGCGCTTCTCGAGGTAGCGCAGGGTGCGTCGGGAAAAGGTGAAAAGGATCGCTTGCTTTCCCTGCCGGATGAGGTCGTCGACGGCGACGACGAGCTGGTCGTACTTGGTGTCGACGCGGAGTGCACGGGCCAGCTGAACGAGTTCAGCCTGCGGCGGCAGGTCGGCGGACTTGGTGGCAGGTACTTGGGCGGGGTCGTCGACCTCGAGATCAGGTTTGGCGCCCCACTCCAGCACGTAACGCGCGGCCTCGGGGAGGCAACTGCCGGCGAGACGCAGCGGCATCTGCATGGCGAAATTCAGAGCCGAGCCGGACAAGGCCGCCCGCTCGACGCACCACTGGTAGTACGCCTGGTAGAAGGCGTCCTCGTCAGTCCCGAAGAGCACCTTGATCGGGTGCGCCTCGCGAAGCGGCTTCTCCTCTTGGACGTCGACCTTGCGGGTGCGCGTGATCTGAGCGGAGAGGCCGTGCAGCTCAGCACAGAGTCGTTTGATGCTCACGGCGCCGGCCGTGTCGAGGGTGTCCGCGGTCAGGGTCTCCTGGAGGACCTTGTAGTCCGGGCGCAAGGTCAAAATGAACCCGAACACGTCCTCCTCAAGCTCTCGCAGCCATTCTCGGCGTTCGGCATTGCTGATCTCGGGATCGGTCAGCGACCGGGTCAGCTTGTGCAGTACGCGGTTGGGGGCGATGCGTCGTTCGAGGGATTCGACGTCCTCGAACTCCCCAGGGACGAGCAGGGAGAGCAGATTGAAGAGGTCGCGGTTGCGGAGGTTGACCGGGGTGGCCGAGAGCATGACCAAGGCGTCGGACCAGTCCTGCAGGTGCTCGCCGAGCTCGTAGCTCTTGGTGTCGGAGTTCCGGAAGGCGTGAGCCTCGTCAATGATCGTGAGATCGAACTGCAAGCCGAGTTCGCTGGCGCGTTCGATGCCGTCCCAAACACGCAGGCGTTCGATGCTGCTGATGTAGGCGATGCGCCGTGGAACCCGGTCCATTTCGAGGCGCTCCAAGAGATCGGCGAGGCCGGGGTTGTCGAGCTCAACAAGCAGGAACCCGAACCGGTCCTCCATCTCCCGCTTCCACTTGGCTACCAAGGAGCTGGGACAGGCAACCAGAACGCGGTCTGCCTGGCGGCGGGCTTCCATCTCGGTCCACACCAGCCCGGCTTCGATGGTCTTGCCCAGGCCGACCTCGTCGGCAATCAGCAAGCGCAGGGTGCCGGTGTCCAAGAGCTTCTGGACGGGCTTGAATTGGTAAGGTCTGAACAGGGTGCGTGTGGCCCTGAACGAAAACATGGTGTCGGTGAAATGACCCTCTAGCTTGGCTCGCGTTAGCGTGGCGGCGAAGCCCTTCGGGGCGACGGGCGGCCCAGTTACCCACGTGGAGGCGTCGTCCACCATGGGACGGGCCGAGAGGGAATCCTCACTGCGGCGAAGCGTGGACCCGCCGGCGAAGACGCGGTAAAGCCAACTGCCGCCGACGTAGCGGCGGTCTGGACGGATGACGCCGTCCTGACCTGAGCCATCGACGATCACGTCGGCGCCCACCTCGAATCGGGGACGAGCCACCACTTCGGCCTCGTCCCAGGTCGAGTCGACCCATCCCAGGGCGTTGTCCAGCGGAGAACCGTCCGGCACCCCGGTAGGTGCAAGCGAGAGGCTCGCATGCGGTGACGCGCCGGCTGCTACCAGGAGCACCACAGCGGGTTCGACTCCGGAGAACCAGTAGATGCCCTGCGGTAGTTGTACCGGGGGCGTGCTCACGAGTCGTGTTTCGTCGACGAGATCGACAACGTCGCCGATGCCGGGTCCGAAGACCAGCAACTGGGCGAAGGGGGCGCCGCGCAGGATCTCTTCGAGATCGGTGGTGACGGGATGGTAGCCGTGCTGCGAGCGGATCACTGCGGGCGCTGGGGCAGCCATCAGCGGCCGGCCTCACTGGCCAGAGACCAGCAAGCGAACTGGGCCCTCAAGCGGGGCGCCCGACACTGAAGAGGTGCTTGCTCGACCCAGCGCACCGACCTGCTCCTCTCGACCCGGCCGGCACCTGCTCGACCGTTGGTAAAGGAACCTAACGACGTACACCGACAGAAGGGGCGAAAACCACGGGATCAAACATTCCCCTCGATTGCTTTTGTCAGCTTGCGAGCTGAAAGAAGCGCGTGGTCCCCGGTCTCTCGCCCGGCTACCTTTTCGCGTGCTCCACATAGGAACGGTCCTGAACTGGTTGTCAACGACGGCTACAGCGACGCCTTCGTCGGCGAGTGGGCGCTGACAGACCCCGATCGCGACCTGACGTACAGCACCGTGATCGAAGCGATGCAGGAGACGTTGCGCAGCGCTCTCCCGCGTCCCTTTGCCACAACGGGATCGCTGACACTCGCCATGACGGACACGCACTGGTGCCGCCATCTCGGGCCGTCTCTGTTTGATCCGTGATTGGGTAAAGGACCCGCCTGAAGAATGAGACCTTCGTGACCGCTCGCGTCGTCAGCACCTCCTATGGCCATCCGGCCCTCGAAGCCCTGAGTCATGTCGTCAGCGAGGCGAAGGTCAACGACCCGCTCGCAACCGTCACGGTGCTCACGCCCAGCAACCTGGCCGCGATCACCGCCCGCCGGCACCTGGCCCAGGGCTTGGGCAACGGCCGTGGTGGAGTCGCTGGTCTCTACGTGACGACGCTGCCGCGACTGGCCGAACAGTTCGTCGCGCATCGACTCCACCCTCGCCGGCCGGCGACGGGTCCGGTCGTGGCCTCGGCGTGGCGGCGGAGGCTGGAGGAGAGCCCTGGAGCCTTCGGCCCGGTCAAGGACCACCCCGCCACGGTTCGCGCGCTCGCCCGGGCCCACCGCGAGCTTCGCGACCTGTCCTCCGCGGCACTGGCTAGCGCCCGCGGCGCCGGCAGCCTCGCCGCTGATCTCGTGCGCCTGCACGAGGAAGTCACCCGCGATCTCCAAGAGCAGTGGTACGACGCAACCGACCTCCTGGACGCGGCGGCGCGTCTGTGCGACACCGAGTCACAGGCGGTCGAAGCGAGCGGGCACGTAGTGCTTTACCTACCCCAGGTGCTGACTGCGGCGGAGACACGATTCACCCAGGCCCTCGCGGCGCGGGCTCCGCTGACCGTGATCGTCGGCGTCACGGGCGTACGCCGCGCCGACGACGCCGTCCGGCGCTCGCTGGAGGGCCTCGCCCTCGACTGGCCGCAGCACGACGTGCAACCACCGGTGGCGCAGCGGGTGCTGCACGCATCCGACGCCGACGACGAGGTGCGCTGCACCGTGCGTCAGGTCGTCGCGGCACTGCAGCAGCATCCCGCCCACCGGGTGGCAGTCCTCTACGGGTCGACCGTGCCTTACGCCCGCCTCCTCCACGAGCATCTGGACGGGGTCGGCATCGCTGTGAACGGCCCCAGCACCCGCGCGGTGCACGAGCGCGCCCTCGCACGCGGATTCCTCGGGGTTCTGGGTCTGGCACTCCAGGACCTGCCCCGCGACGCGACCTTCACCGCCCTGGCCGAGGCGCCCGTGCGCGATGGCGCCGGCCAGCGCATCCCGGTCGCCACCTGGGAGCGGACCTCGCGCACCGCCGCGGTCGTCGGCGGGGCCGACTGGGTGCCACGGCTCGAGCGTCACCTCGAGCGTGAACGCGCCCGTCTCCTTCGGGAGCAGGCCGCCGAGGAGCCCTCCGAGGGCAGGATCGCCGCTGCCGAGCGCGAGATCACCACGACCGAGTCGCTGCTCGAGTTCCTCACCACGCTGCGGCAGCGCCTACTCCAGGGTGCCCAGCTGCGCGGCTGGGGAGCACTCAGCAGCTGGGCACTCGAGCTCTTCGGCGACCTCTACGGCGAGCCCGAGGACCTTCAACGCATCCCCGTGGAGGAGCAGTACGCCGCGGTCGTGCTCACCAGCACGCTGCACGGTTTGGGAGGCCTCGACGAGGACGCGGCCGACCTCACGTTGCTCATCGAGGTCCTCGGACTCGAGCTCGAGACCGCACTGCCGCGCGTCGGCCGCTTCGGCGACGGTGTGTACGTCGGCCCCGTCTCCTCCGCGATGGGACTCGACCTCGACGCGGTCTTCGTCCTCGGCCTCGCCGAGGACGCGTTCCCGGGCAAGCTCCCGCGCGATGCCCTGCTCACCGACCGGGTCCGCGCGGCCAGCGGAGAGCTGCGGTCAATGCGCGACCGCCTCCACGACCAGCGCCGCGGCTTCCTAGCCGCCCTGCAGTCCGCACCCGAGGTCACCGTGTCTTTTCCGCGGGGCGACCTGCGCCGGAGCACCGAGCGGCTGCCCAGCCGATTCCTGCTGCCGTCGCTCCGAGACCTGACCGGCAACCACGAGCTGGCAGCGACGGAGTGGGACGACCGGTCCCGCTACTCCGCCGAGCCTGGCGACCGGTTGATCGCCAGCAGGTCCTTCGCTGACTCCTTGCAGGTCCAGGACCCCGTGACCGAGCAGGAGTGGCGCACCCGGGCGCGGCTGGTGGACGCGCTCGACGACGATTGCACGCTCGCTGGCGAGGACCTGCTCGCCGCCCGCGAGAGCGACGCCTTCACCCGCTTCGACGGCGACCTCTCCCAGGTGGAGGGTCTGCCCGACTATCGCGACGGTGTCCACGTCGTCTCCCCGACCGCTTTGGAGACCTACGCCGACTGTCCTCACCAGTTCCTCCTGCGGCGCCTGCTGCGAGTCGAACCGCTCGAGACGCCCGAGGAGGTCATCCAGATCAGTCCGGCCGACCTAGGCACCCTCATCCACGCTGTCGTCGACGATCTGGTCAGCGAGGCCGAGCGCGATGGCACGCTCCCCGGCCCGGGCGAGCCTTGGAGCGAGGGGCATCGTCGTCGCCTCGACGAGATCGCAGGGGCGCGGGCTGACGAGGCTGCCGCCGACGGGCTGACCGGTCATCCGCGACTGTGGCGCAGCGACCTGGCCCGCCTTCGGCTTGACCTTCAGCGGTTGCTGGACGATGACGACGCGTGGCGCGCCGAACGAGCCGCCGCCGTGGTGCGCAGCGAGCTCGCCTTCGGCTTGGGCCGCGAGGAGCGTGACCAGGGGCCCGTCGAGGTGCCTGTCCCCGGAGGCGCGGTCATGCTGCGCGGCTCGGCCGACAAGGTTGACCGCGGTTCCGACGGCACGCTCTACGTCACCGACATGAAAACGGGCAGATCCACGAAGTACGCCGGCCTCAAGGACGATCCCGTCGCAGGCGGCACCCGACTGCAGCTGCCCGTGTATGCCCTCGCCGCACTGCGCGACCTCGCGACCGGTGACGGCGACGAGGCCCGCGCGCAGTACTGGTTCGTCCGCGGCAGTGACCGTGGCAAGCGCATCGAAGTCGCCCTCGACGACACCACGACTGAGCTCTACAGCGCGGCACTGGGACGACTCGTCGACGGCATCGCAAGTGGCTTGTTCCCTGGCAAGGTCGGCAAGGAGCCGGGTTTCGCCTACGTCGAATGCCCGTGGTGCACCCCCGACGGGATCGGCCATGCGGAGGCCCGCGGGAGCTATGAACGCAAGCGCGGCGCCCCGGCCCTGCGGGACCTCATGAGGCTCATCGATCCCGACGCCGTGCCGACCGACGAGGCAGACGACTCCTCGCCGGTCGACGAGCTCCCACGAGAGGGCAGCGCATGACCGGGCAGGACACCCCGCTGACCGATGCGGCCGCACGACGGCGGATCGGCGAGGCCACCGACGAGTCCCTCTTCGTCGAGGCAGGGGCGGGCTCCGGTAAGACCAAGTCCCTGGTGGATCGCATCTGCCAGCTGGTACTCCACGACGGGGTGCCGCTGACGTCGATCGCGGCCGTGACGTTCACCGAGAAGGCGGGGGCGGAGCTGCGCGACCGGTTGCGCGCGGAGTTCGAGAGGCGTCGACGGTCGGCGTCCGAGGGCCAGCGCGACCTGGTCGACGCCGCGCTCGACGACCTCGACACCGCGGCGATCGGCACGCTGCACTCGTTCGCACAGCGGCTGCTGTCGGCGTACCCCATCCAAGCGGGGCTGCCACCCCTGGTAGAGGTCTTGGACGAGGTCGCCTCGTCGGTGGCGTTCGAGGAGCGCTGGGCGGCCATGCGGCAGCAGATGCTCGACGACGACGAGCTGGCGCCGGGGCTGCAACTGGCGTTGGCAGCCAACGTCAAGCTCGACCAGCTGCGATCCCTGGCCCGGGCCCTGGGTGCCGACTGGGACCTCGCCGAGGAGCGCATCGTCGAAGGCGCGGGCGACGAGCCGTTCGCGATGCCGGACGTCAGTGGCCTGGCCGAACGGGCGCTCGCGCTTGCCGCCCGGGCCTCGGAGTGCACCGACGACTCCGACCTCTTCCTCGAGCGGCTGCGAGGCTTCGGAGTGTGGGCTCAGCGGCTCGCCGACGCGGAGGACGACGCTTCGGCGTACGCCGTGCTCTTGGCCACGGGCGGCGTCTCCCTACACAACGGCCGCAAGGCCAGTTGGCCGGACCTGGACGGCCTGCGAACCGGGTGCAAGGAGGTCCTCGAGGAAGCCGCGACGGTGGCCGCCGAGGCGGGCAACGCCCTGCTTCGCCCGCTCACCCGGTGGCTTGCGAAGGCGACCGTCGATGCCGCGACCGCCCGCGCATCGACAGGACGATTGGAGTTCCACGATTTGCTGGTGCTCGCGCGTCGACTGCTACGACAGCACGCCGAGGTGCGCGGGGAGCTGCAGGAGGAGTACCGCCACCTGCTGCTCGACGAGTTCCAGGACACCGACCCCATCCAGATCGAGCTGGCGGTGCGCATCGCCGGAGGCGGCGCTGCGGACGCTGAGGACTGGACCGACGTCGACGTGCCGCCCGGTTCGATCTTCGTCGTGGGCGACCCCAAGCAGTCGATCTACCGCTTCCGGCGCGCCGACATCGCGATGTACCTCCGCTCGCAGGAGTGGTTTGGTGAGCAGGCGACCGCCCGGCTGACCACGAACTTCCGCACCGTGCCGGGCGCCCTGGCCTGGGTCAACGAGGTCTTCGCCGAGGTCATCCAAGCCGAGCACCTGGCCCAACCGGCTTACGAGCCGCTGGCGCCGCATCGCCGCCCGCTCCGCGGCGGCCCGCCGGTGACGGTGCTGGGCCGCGACGAGCACCCGTTCCCCGCCCACGGAGGCGCGCTGCGGCTGCGGCAGGAGGAGGCCGGCGACGTGGCTGCGGCGATCGGCCGAGCGTTGACGGACAAGTGGCAGACCGAGGATGAGGCTGGGAAGCCGCGCGACGTGCGCCTGGCCGACATCGCGATCCTCATCCCCAGCCGCACGTCTCTTGCCGCACTCGAGGCGGCGCTCGACGAGGCCGGCATCGCCTACCGCACCGAGTCCAGCTCGTTGGTCTACCAGGCACCCGAGGTGCACGAGCTGCTCATCGCCGCCCGCGCCGTGGCTGACCCCGGCGACGTCTTCTCCACCGTGATGGCCATGCGCTCCCCATTGTTCGGCTGTGGCGACGACGACCTCTGGACGTGGAAGCACGCTGGCGGCAGCTTCCACCTCCTGAGCCCGACCGAGCACGTGACGTCGCGGCTCGAGAGGGACGACCACCCGGTTGGCCAAGCGCTCGACTACCTGAGACAGCTCCACTATCGGGCTCGCTGGATGACGCCCAGCGAGGTGCTCGGCACCCTCGTCACCGATCGACGCGCCTACGAGGTCGCCGCCGGTCGTCCGCGCCGACGCGACCATTGGCGGCGCCTCCGCTTCGTCGTCGACCAGGCACGCGCCTGGTCCGAGGCCGAGCACGGGGGCCTGCGCGGCTATCTCGCCTGGGCCGCGAAACAGGCCGAGGAGACGTCGCGTGTGGCGGAGGCGGTGCTGCCGGAGAGCGACGTCGATGCCGTCCGCATCATGACCGTGCACGCCGCTAAGGGTCTGGAGTTCCCGGTGGTCGTGCTGTCCGGCATGACGTCTGCGCCCCGCACACCCTCCGGCGTCCAGCTGCTCTGGCCTCGCGAGGGTGGCTGGGCGGTGCAGATCACCAAGCAGCTCCAGACCAACGACTTCACCGATGCCGCGGCTCTCGACGAGCAGATGGACGAGCTCGAGCGGCGTCGGCTGCTGTACGTCGCAGCGACACGCGCCCGCGACCACCTCGTTGTCAGCCTCCACCGCGGCAAGGTCGGTCAGGGCAAGACGCGCAGCAACGCGCTGATCCTCATCGAGGCCGGAGCGGGCGAAGCGGCCGGAGCCGTGCCCTTCGCCCGCGACGCCTCCCTGCCTCCCGTCGAGCATGTGGACGACGCCCCGGCCCCTCCCGAGGACTGGGCCGAATGGCTCGCGCGTCTCGACCGTGTCCGCGAAACGACGCGACAACGCTCCGCGCAGAGCGCATCCGGGCTGGAAGGCACCGAGCCCGAGGTGGCACTGGAGGATGTGTCGGTGACCGTGGCGGGCGCGTCGAAGGGTGGTCGCGACGTCGACCTCCCACCGTGGCTCAAGGGTCGGTACGGCTCGGCCATCGGCCGCGCCGTCCACGGCGTCCTGCAGGTGGTCAACCTCGCTACAGGTGACGGACTCGAGCAGGCGGTGGCCGCACAGTGCCTCGCCGAGGGCGTCTCCGAGCACGCCACGCATGTCGAGGCGCTGGTCCGCAACGCACTGGCTTCCGAGGTCGTCCAACGCGCAGCCGCACGCGACCACTGGCGAGAGTCCTACGTGGGTGCCGTCCAGCCCGACGGCACTGTGCTCGAAGGCTACGTCGACCTGATCTACCGCGAGGACGACGGGTCACTGGTCGTCGTCGACTACAAGACCGACCAGGTCCCCGCCGACGCGCTACCTGCTCGCGTTGCCTACTACCGGCCCCAGGTCGCCGCCTACGTCGACATGGTGACCAGGGCGACCGACGTGAGCACGTCGGCTCACCTGGAGTTTGTCGACGCACCATGACGGGCTTCGGCAACTACAGGGATGCTGAGAACACTCGCGGTGTTCGGCAAAGGCAGAAAATGACCCGACTCCAAAGGCGTGCAGGAGAATAGTTCGTCTGACGGTTCGCCCCTTGCCTAATTGGAGTCCGCAGGCGGCATCAGCTCGGCAGCCAGCTCAGCCACTTGCGCCAACAGGTCCTCGGGAGCGTGGGTGAGGTCGAGTGTATGAGCGGTGATGGTGACGTCTGCTCCAACTACTTGGTGCACGGCGCTGTGGTCGTTTCCCTTCGCATAGACCAAGTGCCCGTCCTGAAGGCCTAGCACCGTGCAGTACGCAAGGAGTTGGTAGAGGTCAGCGTTCGGGAAGCCCTCCGGCTTCTCCGCCTTGTACTTGGCGTCCACGACAACTCGCTGCCCCGACGCCGCCGTCCACAGGAAGTCGGGCTTCATCGGCACCTCTCCCCCCCTGTCGAGGTGCATCTGGTGTTGAATCCTGGCGCGTCCGCGGCCATCCATCGCTTCCTGCAACGCAACGCAGACGAAGTCCTCAAAGATTCGCCACATGTCGAAGACGAAGCCGCTGGCTCGCAAGGTGCCAACCCGCTGTTCGAAGGAGTCGCCGGCCAAGATCACCTCGGCCAGATGAAGCGCGGGCTGGTAGCGGCTGTTGAGTCGTGATGGTTGCCATCTCGGGAGCATGGCCCCGCGAGGGATCGGTGTGACCCCGGTGAGCTGGAGGCGTAGCCGCTGCAGCGCGTGGCGCGTCTCGGGCCGGAGTTTTTCCACGCGCAGCAGACGCAGGGCCGCCGACAGAAGCAGTTGGTTCTCTGCGATGTCAACCGTGAAGTCGTCGTACGACACCTCCACAGGCAGCATCCGGCCGAAGCGTCGGCTGATCTGCTCCCCCACCCGAATCCGTCCTCGGACGAGGGGCAGCGCATCGTCGATCGAGGTGTACCCGTGCATCAGGCCCTGCTCGAGCGCGGTGGTTGCTGCCCGACGGAACGACTCGGCGAGGGCCTCGACCAAGTCGGATTCCACGTCGACCAGAACGGGTCGGTCGCGCCAGAACTTCGGTTGACGGGCGTAGCTCATCAGGAAGACCAAGCGGTCGATCGGGATCTTGGGGCGTACGACGACTTGAAGGTCCCCGATGCGTGCCACGCCGACCTTGCGCCCTGCCTGCACGTCCCATTCCGTGGCGCCCGGTGCACGGCTCACCACGCCAAGCTCGCACTCGAGCAGAGCGCGAGCTTCGTCGTCGGTGAGGTGGACCGAATGGCTCGGCTTCCCCTCTGTCAGCTCCAAGATGCGCATGGGGTGCTAGGCCTGTTCCGGGACCTCGTCCGGCACGACGGCATCAGGCGCCGACCGGCCATCAACCCGGGCGGCAATCGCTTTGTAGCCGTAGCGCGCGGCGACCTCGGACGTGGTCATCTCGCCGTAGTGGTGCTCCTCGAGAAGCGGAAGGATCGACGTGCGCCAGGTGCGCTCGAGACCGCCCTCGTCGTACACAGCCGGACGCATGAAGTAGGACGGGCCGATCTTGAAGTCCTCGTCGGCGATTTGGCTGTTCAGCTCGTCGAGAAGATCGGCCACCCGCGTCGGTCGCTTGGTGGCCACCAGCCACTTCCGCAGTACGCCGTTCGTCGGCTCCTCCGAGGGGTGGAGTGGCCTGAACGCGAACCGACGCCGCATGGCGGCATCCACCAGTGCGATCGATCGATCCGCGGTATTCATCGTGCCGATGATGAACACGTTCGGCGGGAGGTTGAAGTCGCCCTCGCCGTAGAGAAGCTCGATCGACTCCTCCCGATACTCGAGCAGGAAGTAGAGCTCACCGAACACCTTCGCGAGGTTGCCTCGGTTCATCTCGTCGATGATCAACATGTGTGGGACGGACGAGTTGTCCTTGGCGCTGTCCACCACTCGACGCATCGGACCGGGAGTCAGCTCGAAGCCACCGTCCTTGGTCGGCCGGTATCCCTCGAAGAAGTCTTCGTAGGAGTACGACGGATGGAACTGCACCAGGCGTACTTTGTCGCCCGCGAGGTGCTTGGCGAGCTTCTGAGCGATGTAGGTCTTGCCGGTGCCCGGGGGCCCGTAGAACACCAACTGGGGGCGGTCTCGGAGCAGCTCGATGCACTCCTGTAGCCACTCTCGGCTCACGTGCAGTGACTCCGCCAGCTCGTCGGTTGCGTCAGGCAAGGCGAGCTTCGTCGGACCGGACCGCGACACCGGCCGCTCGACGAGCTCCTCGAGGACGGACAGCTGCTGGGTGAGGTCGAGAACGTCCCGCTGCACCTTGAGCCTCGCCTGAAGCTCTTCCGGCAGGGTGTCAATGTCAAGTGCTCGGGAGCGCCAGGACACGGGCATCCGCAGGTGCGTGTCGGCGTCACCGCTGACGTACTCGGCGGGGCCCGCCACCTCGCCGAGATGCAGCTTGCCTGCGTCCACCGTGACGATCACATGGCCCGACTGCATCCGGCTCAGGAAGGCGTGGAACGCGTCGAGCTTCTCACGCTTGGCGGAGTACGACGCGTGTGCGTAGTCCTCGTCCACAACCGGGGCGAGATCCCCGCGACTGATGCCTGCGGCAACCTCTCGCAGACTCGTGGCGGACAGCGTCGCCTGGCCCTCACGCAACCAGGTGGGCACGAGATCGACGCCATTGACGTTGTTGCCGCGGACGAGCCATGCCCTCCTGCTGACCTTGGCGACATGGCCACTCGCTTCCAGCCACTCTCGAAGTTCTTGCGCAGTGACCCGCTGCGCGGGGTCCGCTTTGCCGGCGGCGCCGAACGTCACTCCTTCGACTTCCAGGGCATCGCGTTGCGTGACTCCCTCCGGCAGCCAACTGGTCTCTCCGTTGCCGTACTGGGCATAGATGGTTCCGTCGTGTCTGATGATCCGATGACCGTTCGGGTGCTCAACGAGCCCGACGTACTCGCCAACGTTCCCGGCCGTGAGGCCCGCGACCTCGCCGACGTCGGCGTACGTGGTCCAACGACCTTCAGGCACCAGCGCGATCGCGGCTGAGGCCGTCACGTAGCCCGGCGTCTTAAATCGAGCGCGCTGCTGGAGCTTCTCGGGCGTGGCCGGCACTCCCGATCGAGTGCGATCCGGATCCCAGACGTCGACGATCGGCGGCGCATAGAAGCTGCCGCCCGGGTGCCTCTTCGCGAGCCGGCTTCGGATCTGGAACAACTCTTCATCGAGGTCAACCGCGTTGTCGTCGACTAGTTCCTGGAAGGCTTGACGGATCGCAGCGCGGTGACCGCTGCTGACAACCGACAGGAAGTAATCAGGAAACAGCAGCCACGACAGTGCGCGGCGCTGTGCGGGCTCCTTGGGGAAGGTCACCGTCCCCAACACGGCTGTCCATTCGCGCGGAGCGCTGAGAGCGACGGCTCGGTCTTCGCGATCCAGCGAGAGCAATGCGATGGCCAACTTGACCAGCAACGCGAGCTGGAACGGCCGGCGCGTCTTGAATGCCACGCCGCCGTTGAAAGCGCCAAAGTTCATGGCCTCGAGGACATTCGACGGAAGAGCGACCGGCTCGGCCATCTTGGACAGGATGCTCTCGATCAACTGGCGCTTGGTCTCCGGTCGGTAGTCCGCTAGCGGCGCGAGGTTGAGGTACCACAGCTCGGCGAAGAGCTGCAGGGCCTCGTCGGTGACCCCCTCCAGCTGATCAGCGAGCTTCTCGGTGAAGGACCGGCCACCTTCATCGGGCCTGTCCACGAACGCCGACTCCAGCGCTCGGGCATTTCGCAGCGTCCAGACAGACCGACCTGGGGCGAACACCGAGTCCTCTTCACTGATGGCACGAAGGAACTCCAGTCCAATCGCCCGAAGCGGTGGCGGAGCGTCGTCGATGCCCCGTGGTGCCTCAACGGCCTGATCGGTTGTCATGTTGCCTCCTTGAGGCGACGGTATGTGGCGCTGCTGACAGTCATGCTTCGTAGTACTCGAGCCGGTCGCGGGCGCGTTCAACGACGAACGACGGCATGCCCAGGTCCTCTGCCCGGTCCACGACCAGGCTCTCCATGGACAGGTTCCGCTGCCCGGCCGCGTTGAGCTGGATGAAGGTGGATTCCGCGAAGGGCTGGCCCACGAGCTCCCGCGCAGCGCGTACGGGATCGTCGTCATCTCGCACCCGCCCGTAGGGCGCCAGATTGACGCCGACAACACTCGCGGAGTCGACAAGTTCCGAGATGAGCGCTCGTACTCGGTCAACGTCGACACCGCGCCTTGCTTCCACGATCTCGCGCAGCTCGTCTCCAGACCGATGGGTATAGCAGGTGAGCTGGGCCTTCAGGCCGCGTTGGCTCGCCTCACTCAACATGGTCCGGCGCGTGCCGAGCTCCACCCACTCCACGGGTCGCCGGTACCCGTACACCGGCGCGTCACTGTCCCAGTACGCCGGACCGGAGACAACACCCAGGTCGACCGTCCCCGTGCCACGAACGGGCGCGCACACGACGTCCCCCGCTTCCATAGCCGTGCAGAAGAGCCACACCTGACCGCTCCAGTTGCCAACCTGACGCTCGGTGACGTCTGGATGCGCTTGACGGAGTAGGGCCTTCACCTCTGGATAGTCACGACCGATCGCCTCAACGCCGATCGTCTCGTCCCAGCCGATGGCGACGAGGCCTTCGCTACGCAACTTCTCTTGAGGCAGCGAGTCGTTCCGTACGACGCAGACTCTGGTCACTCGTCACCTCCTTGGTAGTACGCCAAACGGTCAGCGGCCGCGACGATCACCCGTGGCTCCAGCGCATACCTGCCTCCAAGCTCGACGACGAACTGCTCCAGGCTGAGATCCAGCCTGCCGCCCTGATAGAGAGACAAGAAGGTGGTGCTCGCACGCCCGCTGCCGATGAGCGACCTGAGCTCAGCCTCGGGATCGGACGCGCGAGCGATGGCCACGTAGTCGCGGGCGGCGATCTTCGTTTCGTCGGTGACGCGCGCCGCCAGATCCCATGCAGCCTGAGCCAGTGGTGACCTTGCTGTGGGAGGCGGCGCAACACTGGTGCCGCGATAGACGTACCGCCCGTTCCCCAGGAACTCCAGCACGCCGTCGTCCCGCAACCGCTGCATGACTTGGCGCATCGTGTCCCGCACGGTGGTGTTCGCGGGATAGAGCGATTGCAGCCGTGCTTCGGCGCGCGCGTAGAAGTCGAGGAGGGTGAACTCCTGCCCTGCCCGATAGGACCGGGCCAGCTCGTCAGCAACGGCGCGCTTCCAGGTCATGGCGTCACAGAACCAGACCTGGCGTTGAAGGGCGAGGACCGAGACCAGGGCCGGCTCTTGTGGTTCAGCGAGAGCGTCGGACCCACTTACGACGTCCTCCAGTAGTCCAACCGCCCACGGGCGGCCTCGATGAGGTCTGCGGTGAGGGGAAGGTCAGTCCATCCAAGGACGGCGGCCTCTAGGCTGAGCTCCAGTCGGCCTGCGGCATGGAGGCTTCGAGTCGTTCGGCTGGTGGCCAGGTCTTGCAGCAGTCGGTGCAGCGCATCGAGCGGCGATTCTGCCGCGACGACCGCGTTGTAGTCATCCGGCTCGATGTCGGTTTGACCCGGGATGCCCGCCACCACTTCCCGAGTCCGACGGCGCAACTCGTCCGCCACTTGTTCCCGAAGCGAGTGTTCTCGTGCATTCGATCCCGGAGCAGGCAGCGACGCAGTCGGAGTACGACGTTGACTAACCTGTTGACGAGGCTGCCCACCCGCAACGTCGGCCAAAGCCTCCAAGAGCTGCAACAGGTAGGCACGCGCGTTCGAGCCGATCCGACCGTCCCCAGCGATCCTGTTGACTGCAGAGGTGACTTGCCTCGCCATCGACGGACCCGTGGGGAGCTGGCCGTCCAAGAGCGCGCGGATGATCGCGCGATAGTTGGAGACGAACCCACTGGAGCCCACCCCGAGCTCAGTGGCAATCTGGTGCGCCGTTAGCCCCTGTTCGGACAGGCGATACACGTCACCCAGGCGACTGGGATCAGCATCCAGGAACGTCATCAACGTTCGGCGGACCCCGAGATCGGGTGGCTCGAGTGGTTCCTCAGTCATGGCCTGTACCCGCCTCGCGCCGGCCTGCCCTGCAGGATGCGCTTTGGTGCCCCGGTGAGCGCGAGAATGTCTTCGACGTTCTCCTTTGACAGTTCGGCGAGCATGACCGGCCCGCGTACAGCCCACGATGACGCCAGCGAGGTTCCAGCCTTCTGTTCGTGGATCTTGAAGGGCGCTGATAGACGTTCCACAGGCTGTAGGAAGAGCTTCCGGTCGCTTGCCAGGCCGGTGATCTTCGTGATCACGCAGAATCCCACGACCGCCTGGTCATCGGTCTGGTAGGCGACGACCACGTCGCCAACAGACACGTCGTTCGCGAGAGCCGCCCTCGCCTGCGTCGACCGCGTCGCATAGTGGCCTCCCCACTCGGTGGCCGTCTTCTTGTGGAAAACCATGCTCAACCAGTCGCCCCAATATCCGGCCGGGCCGCCCGCGGTGTTGCACTTGTAGAGCCAGTACCTCACGACCCCTCCTGATAGCCGAAGAACGCGAGCCGGTCCTGTGCTTGCTGGAGTACGTCTCTGGGTACGCCGTGCGGCCAGGTCAGCAGGTCGGCCTCGAGAGTCAGATCAAGGCGGCCCAGCTTGTTCAGCTCGACGAACGTCGGGCCGGCTGACTTCGCCATCACGACCGCGCGGAGCGCGCCGAGCGGCTCCAGTGCGAGCAGGATGCCGTGCAGGTCTGGCGCATCAACTCCCAAGACCTCGACACGTCGGACCAGCGCGTCCACGTGCTCGACCAGCACCCTCTGATTGAAGGTCTCTCCCTCCGGCGCCAGGTGAAGCGACTTCCCGGTGCCGGGAGGCTTCCAGACGTGCCCCAGCTCCTCCAGTCGGTCGAACATCAGCGTGCGTAGTGGACGGAAACGCCGACGCTCCTCATGAGTGTCAAGGCCAAGAAGCTCCGACCACCAGGGGAGGACTCCGAGCTGCGATGCGGCGATCTGGGTCCACTCAGGCGTGGTGGAGGGGGACGCGTGCCGGGTGCGGAGGAAGGCAAGCGTCGCGTACGCCAGTCGGTCGAGCTGCTCGGCGTCGAGGTGGGCGCCCTTCACGTACGCCGAACCCGCGGCGTCTGCCCGTTTTCGTGCCACCCTCAAGATCGCGGCGACCTCCTCAGCCTCGGCCACTATGCAACCGTTCCCTCGGCGGCGAGCCGGTCGTACGACTCGAGGATCAGCCTCTTGGTGCGGAACTCGCCGAACGCCTTCTCGTCTCTGCGCTTCACGATCGGGAAGGCCTCGAGGATGTAGTCGACGTCCTCCCTGTTAACGCCATAGAGGTGAAACATGAGGGCATCGAGTTCAGCGCGCGAGTTCGCGTCAACAATTGCATCGCGATTTCGGTCATTCAAGCGCCGTACATGCGCTTCTACGGGTTGGCGGTGAGGCTCGAGCATGACCGGCGATGGAACGGGTAGCTGCTGGACGTAGTTGTAAGTGAGGTTGATCCCCCCCAGCTTCTGCCGCATTACATAGTCGGCTACGAACGACGTCCACACGGCCTGCAGAAGCAGCGGATTCGCCGAAAACACGAGAGGCATGCTGTGCCCGACCGCGACCACGGGGATTGTGGACGAAACGATTGTGCGCTCGTTCGTTGTGTTCGTGACGTTCCTAAAACCGTGCAGCGTCGTGGAGTCGAACCCGCGAGGAAGCCTCTCATGGACATCTGTCCCGCGAGCCCAGTAACGAGGCATTACGTGAAACTCCGGATCCAACTTCTCTTCGATCGTCACGTCGCGCGTGACTCCGTCGGCGTCATATGTGGCCCAGCGAGAGTCGTAGTGGTGGATCATTTTTGCCTCGTAGAGCGGCAGCATGCGCTCAACGCTGCCGTCCGAGACAGGCCGCTCGAAGACGTTGCCGTTGAGCACCCAGCCGTCCGCTTCGAGCTCCTCGCGGGTGTGGAAGAGGTGCGAGTCGTTCGACATGTGGAACATCGTCATGAACTTGATGCCCCACGGGTTGCCGTTGACGGGGTCGTTCTCGTTGATCAGGACCGGCACCCGGCGATAGATGCCGAGGGTGATCTCGGCGTCGCGGCGCGACCGGAACACCGGGCAGGTGCCGGTGTTGGGGTTGAGCAGGGTGATCTCCTCGGGCGTGAGGGCGAACTGCACGTCCTCCTTGGCCAGGTCCACCGGATCGTGCAGGAAGAACGCGAAGCGCGCGGCGTCCTCCCGGTGGGCGCGGCCGGCCAGGCTGAGCAGGCAGAACTTGAAGCTCCGGTGCACGCCGTCGAACAGCGGCTTGGCGTTCTCGAAGTCGAACAGACTGACCAGCGATCCCCGCTCCACCAGGTCGCGGAAGAAGTACTGCGTGGTCGCGTCCGTCGCGATGCCGGTGGGCAGGATGACGCCCAGTCGCCCCTCCTCGGCCAGGACCGTGCGGTCGAGCTCGGCAAAGACGGCATAGGTGTTGATGTCGCCGCGACCGGCCAAGGGGAAACGCCCGGAGTTGCGGAGGACGTGCGACTCGCCCTCGGCCCGGCGCTTGGCAGCAAGGAACTCCGTGTGGAGGGCGGGGTTCTCCTCGGTCAGCTTCGCGATCAGGCGCTTGCGCGCCGCCGCGTTGGGTGCCTGCGCGATCTGCGGGTCGCGAACCGCGAAGAACTCCTGCTCCTGCAGTTTGACCCGCTCCCACGGCGGGTTGCCAAGGACGGCGTCGAAGCCGCCGTACCAACCAGTGATGTCGTTGATGGTGTGGACCTCGTCGCGGCTGCTGGAGGTGGGCCGCTCGGTCGGGAAGAGGTGGGGGAACTCCAAGTGCCAGTGGAAGAACCGGTACTCCGCCGCCAGCCGCTCTACCTCAGCCACGATCGCGGCCGCCTGAGGAGAGCGGTCAGTCCCGAGCCAGCGCGCTGGGTCGTCGACCATCGACCGCAAGGTGGCTGTGGTCGGGCAGGTCACCGAGGTGGCGGTGCGGGGCCACACGAACGCCGCGCACCACGCATCGGCGTGCAGCTTGGCCGCCCGGTAGGCATCGGAGCCGGCGTACTGCCTCAGACGCTGCTGCTGGACGTGGACGTCGCCCAGCGACAGGCCGGCTCCGACCAGCCCCGCCGCGGCCTCGATGAGATCGGCGTTGGACGTGCGCGCGTCCTCGGCTCCGAACAGGCTGCCTTGGCCGCCCGCCTCTTGCTTGTTGCGCTTGGCCAACGCGGCCACGGTCTTCTTGTCATCACCCTCGATTGGTTTGAAGGCCTCCTGCGGCAGGCCTCGATCAAGAAGCAGTGGCGTGGCCCCCACAAGAGCGTTGCCCACCTTGACCTGGGCGTCGAGGAAGGCAAGTGGCTTGCCCGGCTCCATCGCGTCCAGCCAGAGCGACACCTTGGCGAGCTCGGCCGCCAGGGGGTTGAGGTCGACGCCGTAGATGCAGCGACCCACGACCTCGCGCAGTGCCGCGCGCACCTGCTCCGGGGGCGGCTCCGGGTCACCCGTACGGACCGCCGCGACCCGCTTGGCGATGCGGCGTGCCGCTCCCACCAGGAAGTGCCCCGACCCGCAGGCGGGGTCGACCACGGTCACCGCCAAGAGCTCCGCCACCGGGTCGCCGGTCTCCGCGCCCCGCTTCTCAGCCGCGTCCAGCACCGGGTCGAGCGCCGTGTCGAGCAGTGATTCGATCAGCGACGTCGGCGTGTAGTAGGAGCCGGTGGTCTTCCGCGCGTTACCGGCCGCCGTGCCGAGCGTGTAGGCGCGGCGCGCACCGTCCCAGGAGGGGACGTACTCCAGCAGCGCCTCGTAGATGCTGCCCAGCTCCTCGGCGTCCAGGTCGCGGTAGTTGACCACCTGCGCCTGGCCCGACCCGCGCTCCCGGATCACCGACAGGGCCCGCACCGCGCTCAATAGCGCCTCGTTGGACAGGCTCACCTCGCCGAGGAAGTCCAGGTCTCCGGTCTCGAAGAGGCCGCCGATGCCGACAATGCCCAGCTCGGGCAGGCCCTCGGCAGACCCCAGGCCTCGCCACACCAGCTGCAGAGCCTGCCACCGGTCACCGTGGCGACCGCCGCGGCGACGGCGCGCCGTACGTCGCAACCGGTCGGTGGAGAAGTACTCCGCGTAGCGCTCCCGGGCGTGCGGATCGGCGGCCGGGGACAACAGGGCGCCGCGGTCCTCAGCCACGAAGGAGAACAGCAGTCGATAGACCACGCGCAGCAGGGCGTGGTTGTAGTCGTCGAGCGACAGCTCGCCCGACTCGACCCGCTCCCGCAGGGCGGCGTTGTCAGGGTGGGCCAGGAATCCCGTGCCCAGGCCCTGCAGGGCCTCCACGACTCCCTCGCGCAGCTGGTCCAGAGCCCGCGATCCATCCTCGACCGCCATCCCGCGCCACTGCTCCAAGCGACACGAAGCCGCCCCGATCTCGGGGTCGCGTACCTCCAGCCGGGTGGCATGGCAGAGTGTGAAGAGCATCAGGAAGTCGCTGAAGAGCTCCCCCTCGAAGATCGCCTCCAGGTCGAATTCAACGTAGGCGCTGCCCACGAGTGACGTCGAGTCGCGGAGCACACGGAAGGTCGACCCGTTGGAGAGAATCGCCCACAGGTGCTCCTCCGAGCGGTTGAGCAGCTCCTGCACCAGCGACTGTGGCGCCTGCCGGGCCGCGCCCGCCGCTCCCGCAGTAAGCCGATCCAACTCGATGCGCGCCCCCAAGAGGTGGATCGGCACCGTGCCCCACAGGTGGGACACGGGGAAGCTCTTGCCGTCGACCGTGATGCCACCCGCCGGCGTCGGGGGCACCCGCCCGTAGCCGAGCTGGTCGAGCAGGATCTGCAGCCACCGGTCGCGAGTCAGCGACGTCGCCCGGTCCGACTCCGGCAGCCGCTCCAAAGCGTCGCGGTAGCCCACCCACGCAGTCCGCAAGTAGGACCAGACCCGGTTGCCCGCCTCCCGCACCGACTCCCCCGCCGCCAGGCCGTAGTCCTGGGAGTCATGGCCCGCCACCGGCGTCCGGGACGTCGCGAGTCGCGACAGCAACCCAGCGGGCAACAACCCACCCTCGATCCGCACACCGACGTACGACGACTGGTTCATCAGGCACCCACCTCGGGCACGTAGACGTAGACTCCGAGCACGTCGGCCGGGCGCTCCACCTTGACCGACAGTCCACGCCGGATCTCGCCCGCCGCCTGCCGCACGCGGCGGTGGGACTCGACAGTCCGCTCGGCGAGCAGGTCGCCGTGGTCGTCGAGGTGGGGGGTCAGGTCGTCGACGCGGTCGAGCACACGAGAGATGAAGCTCCGAGCTTGCTCGGGTGACACGTTGCCTGAGGCCCGCACGTCAAGCAGACGGCGTACGTCCTCGTCCTCCAGCCACCTCGGGTCGCTGCTGCCACCCTCGAACGCGAGCAGGGCGGCGTCCTCGGCCACCAGGGTCCGCTCTCCGCTTCGGGAGGGCAGGCTGAGGTGGAAGCGGTAGCGCACGAGGAGCAGTGTTGTCCGCGTCGAGACCGCGGAGGTGCGCACGACCGCGCATCGACGCGCCGGTCGCAGCTCGGGCGGCATCGTCGGGTCGAGGGCCGCCTCGAGGACGTAACCCGCGATCGCCGCGGTGGTGAGATCGCTGCGGTGCAGCAACGCCTCGTGCCGACCCACCGGGAAGTCGCGCTGGAAGGGGAGCGGGTCGATCCGGTCCGGGGGAATCGCATCGCGTAGGCCCACCGGCAGCGTGCCCAAGGTCGCGGTGAACCCGGTGCCGGTGGCTCGCACGGTGGAACCAAAAGCGCGCAGGGACGACTCTACGAACGACTCCACATCAGCGCGCGTGCCGAGGCCGGCGCGCAGTGCCTCTACCTCGCGAGCCACCTCCTCGGGGTGGATCGCGTGCTGGGCGTACTTCGTCTGCGACTGACGCTCGCGCTCCGCGGCGCTCTCCCACTCACGGGCAAGCTCGGCGGCCTTGGCATCGAGACCGAGCTCGAGCGTCTCCTGGACCGAGTCATGTCCGCGTAGCAGCAGTCCCTCCATCAGTGCCTCGACGACCGCCTGGTTGTTGTCGGGCACAGGCACCGAGACGCCGGTGGCCTTGCGGATCGCCTCGTGCTTGCGCAGCAGCACGTCGAGGACGAGGCCATCGATCTGGTTGTCGCTGCCGAAGACCGTGATCGCGCGGACCTTCTTGGCCTTCTGTCCGAACCGGTCCACGCGGCCCTCGCGCTGCTCGTGGCGCGTCGGGTTCCACGCCAGGTCGTAGTGCACCACGGCCTGGAACTGCTCCTGCAGGTTGACGCCCTCGGACAGGCAGTCGGTCGCGACGAGCACGCGGTCGCCCTCGACCTCTCCCAGCTCGGCGATGCGGGCCGTGCGCTCCTCGGGCGGCAAGGTGCCGGTGACCACGGCCACCGTGGTGCCCCGCAGAGCCTCTGCCAGGTGCTCTCCGACGTACTCCGCGGTATCGATGAAGCGGCAGAAGACGATCGGCGCGAACCCGTCCTTGAGCAGCTCCTTGACCTGCTTGGTCAGGACGGTGAGCTTGGCATCGTCCTTGGTCTCGAGGGCCTCGGCTGCCTTGAGCAGAGCACGGAGCCGCCGCTGCTCGCTGCTGCCCTGCTCGGTGTCATCGGCAGCTGGTGTGGCGTCCGCGGCCTCGGTGGCCTCATCGTCGGACTGGTCCAGGACCACGGAGCGACCGATGAGGTCTGCCTCCTCGACCGTCGCAACCCGCGCCGCACGAGTGCTCAGCGTCTGGATCGCCGCTTGGGGCGAGGATGCCAGGGCACGCAGCAGGGCCAGGGCCGACCAGTACGACACTCGCTTCTCGGCTGCGGAGCCCTCCGTGCGGACGGAGCCTCGCGCATAGTCGAGGACGTCCTCGAACACGGCGCGGTAGCTCTTGCTGAGCGCGTAGGGCTGCTCGCGGGTCTCTCGATCCTGCGGGAAGGGCGTCTCCTCGTCGAGGTACTTGCGGATGTCGGCACGGCGGCGCTGGACGAAGTGCCGCGCCAGCAGCGATCTGCCTTCGGCGCGCTCGAGGTCGACCGTCGCCAGCCGGCGATCGAGCAGACCGAGCAGGTTGCGGAACGCCTCCTCGTCGCCGCTGTGAGGCGTGGCGGACATGAGGATGAGGTGGCGAGCGCGATCCTCGGCCAGTGCCTTGACCAGCTCGTAGCGCTGGTGGCGAGCTCGACCGCCCGGACCTCCTCCCGCGACCGCGGTGTGCACCTCGTCGATGACGACGAGGTCAGGACAGGTGCGGATGAACTCGTGTCGACGGCGGTCGGACTTGATGAAGTCGGTCGAGACCACGGTCACTGGGTAGCGCTGGAAGATGGTCTCGTCGCCGATCAGGCCCCGCTCCAGACGTCGCACGGTGCTGGAGAGCACCAGCTCGGCCTCCAGGCCGAACTTCTCCCGGAGCTCTGATCGCCACTGCTCGGCCAGGGCCGGGCTGCAGAGCACGGTCATCGCTCGCGCCTCGCCGAGGGCGAGCAGCTCGGTTGCGATCATGCCGGCCTCGATCGTCTTGCCGATGCCCACGTCATCGCTGATCAGCAGTCGGACCGTCTCCTGTCGCATTGCCATCAGCAGCGGCACCAGCTGGTAGGACCGGGGCTCGACCGCGAGCCCGGCCAGGCTGCGGAAGGGGCCTGTCGTCGAGCGGAACCCGATCTGCAGCGCGCTGCGGAGCAATCCTGCACTGGTCTGGTCGCCGAGATCGTCGGGACTCGGCGGCGGGAAGGATGCAGGCGTCACCCGCTCGACCGCCGGCAGGACCGCTGCCACGTCGTCTTCGGTGCCACCGAGCGGGCGCAGCACCAGGAAGTCGTCGGTGCTCTCGGGGAGGACGACCCACTCACGTCCACGGGCGGCAACCAGGCTTCCGGCTTGAAACGTCACTGAGGTGAGGTCCTTCCCGCACCGAAGACATCGGCGCGCTTCGCAATGGTCGCAGGCCACTCGTCCGGCGAACCCAAGGTGATCACGTCCCAACCGAGGTCCATCAAGCGGTCCTCGGCGCGCTCGTCACGCTCCGAATCAGCAACGCCGTCACGGATGAACACCGCCACAGGGCTCGACGACCGGAACACAAGATCCGGACGCGCTCGTGCGTCTGGCACCTGCTCGTTGACACCAGTAGGGAGGGCGTACCCACCGTCGCGCAGCAACTGCACGAGCTGCTGCTGGGCCGCGGTGGCAGCTCCATCGACCAACGCGCCGGCGTCCGCGGGCGTCGCCTCTTGCTTCGCGTCCACCAGCCTCGTGGTGGAGCGCGCCAGCTGGAGCAGCAGGTCGCGCACGGAGTGCCGGTCGATGACCTCGTGCTCCAGCTGATTGCCGTAGGCAAGGAGGCAGTCGTAGCAACCGCGCACGCACTGTTCCGACCCCCCAGGGGCGTGTCCAAGGTCCTCGCCCGTCTCAGGGTCGAAGTGGGCGATCTCGAGTGCCTTCCGGGCGGCCAGCGCAACGGCATGGGGCTCCATCACCAAACGACGCAGGACGCCTGCGCCGCCCTCGGCCGACTCGTTGAAGAGCATGCGCCCCCGCTCGCCGTCGTCGGGAAGCCTCTCTCCCGAGAGCTCGGAGTCCTCGAGCTGGAAGGCCGCTTCGATGCCGCGCTCGAGGGCGGCACGCAGGCTTGCCTCTACCTGCTCGTTCACCCGGTGTCCCAGGCGCAGCACGAGGATGTTGCGCGTGTCGAAGACGTACGGAATGACCTTCTGCTTGGTCTTCACTTGGGCTGCGTCATCCAGGTCGCCGTCGTCGCCGGACCCGAAGGCATCCGCCGCGTCCCGCTCGGTGAGCCACTTGCCACTGACGGTGTCGAGCCAGAAGCCGCGGTCGCTGGGGTCCTTACGGCGGCGGAGGCCCAAGTTCGTACGTCGCACGCTCGCCGTGTCGCCGTACGTCAGCTCGGCGAGGAACGAGCCCTCGACATCGAGGACCTCTGCGTCGGTGCGACCCACCCGATGGCCGTGCACGCTGAAGCGGTAGGACGTCTCGATCTCGAAGCCGGCCCGCCGGCGCTCTTCTTCGTCGCTGGAGATCCGCTCGCGGCGACGGGTGAAGACGGTCTGCATGCGCATCAGACCAGGCACCGGCGGGGCCAGCTCGCCGCCGCAGTTCTCGCAGACGTCGAGGCCGGGCTGCCGGTCGTGGTGGTAGCCGCACGACTCGCAGCGTCGCGCCTCCTGGAGGTCGACCGAACCCACGCCCTGGCCCTGGGCCATCGGGATCTGCACGCGGGTCACCTCGTAGCGCGCGCCCTCGTGGTAGATCAGCGCCCTCGGACCGAACTCGCTGATCGCCAGGAAGCGCGGTCGCTGCAGGTAGTCGCCGCCGTCGCGGTTGTCCGCACCCTGGCGGACCGCCGGGATGTAGGCGGCCAGGGGGAGCCTCGGGAAGGAGTAGCCGGGCAGGAATCCTTCGGAGGCGAAGTAGCGGTAGGTGTAGAAGTCGGAGTGACCGCTGTCGTCGTTCTGGTTCATCAGCAGACGCAACTGGTTCTCGGCCTCGCTGCGGCGTGCTTTGGCGGCGTTGCGCTCGTAGTGGTTGAGGTGCGGTTGGCCAACCAAGCGGTGCTGCTCCTCACGGTCCGCCAGTGCCGCGCGGTAGAGCTGGCGCCAGCGGTCGCAGGCCGCATCGAAGGCGGTGTAGGCGTTCTCGATCGTCTCGGTGAGCCACCCGTCGTGCCACCACGGCGCCTGCGTCAGCTCCGGCTCGAGCGGACTCATCAAGGCCGCCGCACTCGCCACCGCGCGACGTACGGCGTCGGGATCTGCCAGTGCCAGAGCCTTGTCCGCTCTGATCGCCAGGGTCGGCTGGTCCCCGTCCATGTCGAGGAGTTGGGTCATGCGGGACTCGAGGTCCACCCCGGTCTCGACGAGCCACATGGCGTGCAGGTGGCTTCGCACCAAGGCTTCGTTGGCCAAGTCCAACCGGGGGGCGATGACCGACCCGGCGACCATCTGGTCCGACCTGCGGAAGTAGTACTGGTCGTGGGAGTTGCCGGTGGCGCAGTAGGTGGCCACGAGGGCCGGTTGCCCGGACCGGCCGGCTCGACCACTGCGTTGCGCGTAGTTGGCCGGCGTCGGTGGGACGTTGCGCAGCCCCACGGCGTTGAGGCTGGAGATGTCGACCCCGAGCTCCATGGTCGGCGAACAATAGAGCAGCGGAAGGGAGCCCTCACGGAAGGCCTCTTCGCGCTGTTCGCGCTCAACTGGGCTCACCTGGGCCGTGTGCTCCGCTGCGTGAAGGCCGGTCAGCTCCGCCGCCGCGTCCTTGTAGAGGTCGCGGAAGAACACGTTGATCTTCGCGCCCACGTCTGGTTTGACGTTCTTGCGCAGCGGATCGGGCGCTGCGTGCTCGCCCGTGCCGGGGCGCCAACGCAGGGCGCTTGCCTTGAGGCGGTAGGCGGGTCCGCCGTCGGCGTCGGGAACGACAACGGTCAGCAGGCCAGCCCGATCGAGTGTGCGCAGGATGTCGGAGATGATGCGTTGCGCGTCGTCGGACTTGATCGGGTCGTCATAGCGGGGGAAGCGGCCCGGGCGGCACAGGTACTGCCCTAGCCCGGATCGACCGGACAGGAACAGCATGCCCATCCCGCGCTTGCGGTTCCCCTGGGACTGCGCGAAGGCAAGGCCGACGGGCGGCATCAACTCGCGGGACGAGAGTCGCCAGTGACCCACGAGGTGCTGGCGCGACTGACGCCTGATGCGGTCGAAACCTTCCTCGGTGAGGCAGTCGACATCCGCGGCGAGTGCTCGGCGGAGCTCGTCGAGCACGATGCGGCACAGTTCCTCACGATGTCCGGCGGCGGCGTCGCGCAGCGGGTCGAAGGCGCTCTCCCACAGTTCGGGGTCCGCCGCGATCTCAGCCAAGGAGGCGTAGCCGATCTGGAGCAGACCGGTCTGCTCCAGATTGGGCAGCGTGATGCGTCGACCCGGCTGGATGTCGGAGTAGAGCCGGTATTCGACCAGGTTGCGGAAGGCGCGCTCGGCATCCGCACGGGCCTGATACTTCGCGTCAGGGCTGGCGGCGTACTCCTCGAAGGGCGTCGCCAGTGCCTTGACGGTCAGCTGCGCGACATCCTCGTGGTCGAGGCCGCTGTCCCCCGCCGCCTCCGCCGCGCGATAGAGCGCACCACGGAGCTGGACGACCTGGATGAAGTCGTTGAAGTGTCCGGCCTGGAGGCTGGCGTCCTGACGATTGTCGACGAACGTCAACAGCTTGCGCGCCTCGTCAGGCAGGTCGGCCTTGCGCAGAGAGCGGACGATGCTCTCGCTCAGGATGCTCACCGCCGAACTGCGACCCTCGCGATCGAGCGTGGCGAGCTTCGAGTAGTCGTTGCCGCGAGTCGACTCATAGCTGACGCCGCAGCGCAGACAGAAGAGGAAGGGCGACCGGATGAACGCCGCCAGGATTCCCTCACCCGCAGACACCTTGTTGCCGGAAGGATCGACGTACAGCCGCTGCGGAAGGTAGTCGCGGCGGTTCTTGACCACCTCGCCGTCCTGCACCCACGAGTCCGGGAGCCGGCTCTCGATGAGGTGGTCCTCGGGCCAGGCGAGATCGGTGGAGATGAACAGGTAGCCGTCGAAGCGGTCGCCACCGCTGGCGTCTCGGTCATCTCGCGGCCGGAAGACCACCTCACCGTGCCGTTCCCGCTTGGAGACGTCGACGTACTCCTGGCCGCACTCGCGACAGAAGGCCAAAGGGAAGAGCAGCTTGTCCGGGTGGTTGGGAGCAGCGACCTGATAGGTGGAGGTCACCGTGCGCTTCTTCTCGTCCTCCAACGTGACGTAGACCGAGTCGCCCTTGGAGAAGAACTGGTGCAGGCGGAAAGCGAAGAGCGGTCTGTTCGTGCGTGAGTGCCGGGCGCGGGAACCAGCCAGCAGCGTGGCCCTGATGGCCGACTCGCACTCGTCGACCGTGGTGTCGGTGAGGTCGGCGAGGCGCGGAGCCGCATGCTCCATGACCTTCTGAGGGCGCTGGCGCACCAGCATCCCCGTCCCCGGCTCGTGATCGAGACCGAAGGTGGACTCGATCCAGCTCGAGAGCGGCCATGACCTCAGGTCGTCGTACCCCTGCGGTACCGGGGCGTTGACGCAGCCGCGCAACGCGGACACATCGACGAGCTCGTCAGTGGCGCGCGACAGCGTCTCGCCGATGACGCGCTCAGGAGTGACCTCGGACCCGAACAGCCGAGTTGCGACCTCAGCCACCTTGGCCTTCTGATCCGCGACGGACCCGCCGGACGCCATCGTTGCCGAGGTCCCGATGCACTGAAGATCCGGAGCCTCGCAAGCCTCGCGGACCCGGCGCACAAGCATCGCGACGTCGGCACCCTGACGGCCTCGGTAGGTGTGAAGCTCGTCGAGGACGAGGAACTGCAGGCCGTGGGCGGCCTTCATGAGCTTCCTTCGCTCCTCGGGGCGAGTGAGGACCAGCTCGAGCATCACGTAGTTGGTGAGCAGGATGTCCGGAGGATTCTTGAGGATCTGCTCGCGCTCCTCCCGCTTCTCCTGCCCCGTGTAGCGCGCGAACGTCACGGGCTCCTTGCCCTGGCCGTAACCGAAGGTCAGGAACTTCTCGAGCTCACCACGCTGGCTGTTGGCCAGAGCGTTCATGGGGTAGACGACGATCGTCTTGACGCCCGGCGTGCGGGGCTGGCTGAGGACGCGGTTCACGATCGGGATGATGTAGGCGAGCGACTTGCCCGAACCCGTGCCGGTCGTGAGCACGTAGCTCTTGCCCGTGGCTGCGGCTTCGATGGCCTCGCGCTGGTGCTGGTGGAGCGTGAGAGCTGTGGAGCCCGCGTCGTCGATGTCGTGCTTGACCCTAAAGATGCGCTCGCACTCGGGATGCAGCAGGCCATCACCGACGAGATCCCCGATGCTGCCCGCGGTGGCAAATGCGGGGTTCAGGGACAACCACGGTTCAGGCCACTGGTCGCCGCGCTCCAACTGGTCGGAGACGTGTTGCTTGAGCCGCTCGTCGTGGACCTCCACGAAAGAGGTCGTGAACGCCTTGTAGTCCTCGACCAGACGTTCACGAACGTCGAAGACGTCCACTGCCCAACCTCCCCGTGACCGAGACGTGGCTCACCCGCGCCACCCGTCTTGTCACCCTAGTCAGCAGCTCGGATCCATGTACGGGGGACGGCTAAGTGCATATTCAGTTCCACACTCGAAGTGGCTCCCGGATCCCAGCAGTCTCAACGAGGGTTCGAGGCGCCATTCGTGGTTGCAGATTGTCGTCCTGCTTGGAGAGACCGCCATGCACTGGCGCGGGCAGCAGCTGGCGGCGCGACCGGCTCTTCTTCTCCAATGCGCCCGCAGCTTGGCCCGCCGTTTGCGCTCGCAGTCAAACCCCGCGGGACCTTCGGTCATTGAGACAGTCATCGTTCGCAGACGGGCGAGCCTGCCGACGGCGGACGTTTCGGCGCCTTTCCTTCATCCGCTCGGCAGGCGGCTGCGCCAGCGACGTTCCTCTGCCGCCTCCGAATCGGAACCCGATCCGGCGCCGAAGGCGGCGAGTGCGTCCGCCAGCGGCTGCCAAGCCTCACCGGCGCCAGCGGCCCGCTGGTACAGCTTGCGTGCCTGCGTGACGAGCTCCCGGTGCTCTCCATTGAGCGCGTCGAAGCGTTCGTCGAGGAACCAGGAGGCGTCGTCGGAGGCGTAAGCAGCCACGGCGTCGAGGAAGATCTCGAGGGTCCGGGCCCGATGCTGGATGGACTCGCCCTTCATGGGGATCCAGCCCAGTTTCTGCGCCCACAGCTGCCGCCGGACCGCGTCGTCCTCGACGTCCAGCAGGGTGCCGATCGAACCCTTGAGGCGGTGCTTCTCGCGGAACTGCTCCACCTCGTAGGCCAGGCGGACGACGTTGTCGTCGTTAAGTGAAGCACCGACGAAGAGCACGTGCCGGGTGAGCAGCAGCGTCTGCAGCAAGGCTCCCGCGGGCTTCGTCTCGGCGTCGTAGCGGACGAACTGCTGCCGTGTCAGCACGATGCTGTCCGGTTCCTTCACGTCACCGTGCATTTTCAGCACCCATTGCTTGCCTGCACGGGGCGGCTGCCAGGGAAGGATCGTGGCCACGTTGGCAGGACCCCGTTGCATCCGGACGGCCTTCTCGTAGAGACGGTCGTAGTTGGTCGTGACCGCCTCACGGCAACCGAGCGCGGCGAGGAACGTATGGCTCAAGGACGGGATGGTCTGCTCGCCGACGATCGCAGCGACTCGCCGTCCCAGGTCCGGCAGCGTGGCCCCGAGGAGCTGCGCCTGGTCGAGCACATTGAGCTTGGACAGTCCCCCGTTCATGTCGATTCCGGAACCCTGGGCCAACCGTCGGAGCAGTCCGTCCCAGGTGGGCAGACCTGCAGGGATGCTGACTCCGGCGCCCATGAACAGCGCGAGCTCGCCCTCACGAGCACGTCGCCCCAGCCTCTCTGCCTGGGCGACCTGCCGGGCCGGGAGCGACCACGCGGGCCGCTGACGGCGCAGGTGCTGCGCCGCGCCGTACAGAGAACGGTCTGGGGTCACGAGGGCGATGTCCAGGTCCAGCCTCACCGCTGCCTCGGACATCCCGCTGAGGAGCTGGCGGAGCACAGCACCCCGGTCCTCGCCCAGCCCTCCGCCAGCGATGCCGAGCACTGGCACAGCGACCAGCGGCTTGGTGCGGCCCGTCGACGGGAGCTCACCCCGGCCGGCGATCTCCGTGAGCGCCCCGACAGCGCGCTCCACGAGCGTGTCTGCCCCGTGACTGTGACTCCCGCCGACATTGACGAACCAGATGTCATCGCGGTTTCTAGCTCGTGCATAACCGCGTCCTGGCCACCCCACGGGCCGTTCGCGCTCGGGCTCCGCTCCCACCACCGGTTTCCAGTACCCCCGGACGCCGAAGGAGCTCGAGGTCGGCACCAAGGCGAAGTCGTGGATGACGGACTCGATGCGTCCGTGGACGACGAAGAGGTGCCCAGGCATGCGGCTGATCCTGACGGCCCAGGGCCGAGACCGCCAGCGCACTCACCTGTCAGTCATCGACTTCAGTCCGGCCCTCAGGCGCCCTGCCCCAGCCTCACCCGCCGGATGACACCCGCCAGGTCGAGGTGATTTTGACGCCGCCACTCGCCCAACCGAGCTCGGGCTGCATCCCGCGCCACGCGGTCGGCACCACGGCGCCGCAGCCACCAGTCGACGGCGTCGTCTGCGTAGGCGACGTTCGCGATCGGGCGAGCCGATCGGACGGCCTCGAGGGCGTCGATCGGGTCCCAGCCGAGCGTGAGCATCGCGGCGAACCCCATAGAAGGTCCGCGGTTGATGCCCATGTGGCAGTGGATGAGGACGGTGCCGCCGGCGTCGAGAGCGCCACGGATGAGCGCGGTGCCGGTGTCGAACCAGACGTCGGGCATTCGCTGGCCGGCGTCGTCGACGCCGAGCCAGTGGTAGCCGATCTCCGGGTGGGCGGCGGTGACCCATTCCTCGTCGCTCCACTCCAGGCGGCAGTCGACGATGTCGGTGATGCCGAGATCCATCAGCCGCATCGCGTGGTTGCGGTCGCGAGCGCAGGCGAAGATGCGCAGGTTCGGGAAGTGCCG
>FWWL01002548.1_pt1 | contig 37221 bp, 31 predicted proteins | sample 2228331 | NCBI WGS metagenome assembly FWWL01 (sample SAMEA103939775, study PRJEB20133) | metagenome
AAGCGGTTCTTTATATTCTTTATTTGGGTTTTGAATTTTTTCTTGGACACTATTATATAAGGAGGAAGAAATCAAATTCTGCGCTAATTGTATTTGATAGATACGTTTATGATTACATGCTATTTAAAGATTTTGAAAAATGTCCAAGATGGCTTTTCCGATTTATAGCAAAGATTATTCCTAAACCCGATATAATTATTTATCTAAAAAATAAGCCAGAAATTCTTCATAATCGCAAGCCGGAACATTTGAAGACTTAATTAGGCAGTTAAAATTATGTGAGGATTTTAAAAAATATTTTTCTAATATAGTTGAAATTGAAACAACAAATAGTATTGAAATAGTTATATCTGAAATTCAAAATGTTATTACCAATAGGCTATTAAGACAAAAAATTTAAAATGAGAAAAAAACGAGTTGCCCTTCTTACCAATATAATTGCTCCATATAGAATTCCTTGCTTTAACAAGGTAGCTGAGGCAGGGGTATTTGATTTTGATGTTTATTTTATGGCTGAGAGTGAGAGTAATAGAGATTGGAGAGTATACAAGGATAAAATTAAATTTAACTACAAAATATTGAAAGGACTTCATTTCACCTTAAAAAATGAGAGAATAATTCACTTGAATATCGGGTTGGCTTTGTATCTATTAAAAAACAGATATGATTTAATAGCAATAGGAGGGTATATACAACCTGCCAATTGGGAGGCGTTACTTGTGTCAAAGGTTCTAAAAACAAAGGTTATTTTTTTTGTAGAGATCACATTAAGAGATAAAAAATACAGAAACAAAATATTTGATAAAATAAAAAAGTTTTTTATAAAAAATTGTGATGGATTTTTACCAGCGGGAAATGCAGCAAGTGAGTATTTTAGATATTTAGGAGCTTCACAAGATAAAATTTTTATTGCTCCTTTTTGTGCTGACCATGATTTCTTTTATAATGAATACCTTAGATTGAGTCCTTATAAAGAGGATATTAAAAAGAAAAAAGGATACCCATCTATAACCATTCTTTATTCTGGAAGATTTGTATGGTATAAGGGGGTTTCATATTTGCTTGAAGCCTATTCAAAATTACAAAAAGAAGGAACTGATGTCGGTTTAGTGCTTTTAGGGGGAGGACCTGAAGAAGAAAATTATAAAAAATATGTAGAGAAAAACAACCTAAAAAATGTATTTTTTGAAGGATTTATTCAACAAGAGGATCTACCCGAATATTATGTTGCTTCAGATATATTTGTATTACCTTCTATTTCTGAACCTTGGGGCATAGTAATTAATGAGGCTATGGCATTTGGACTGCCTGTTATATCAACTGATGCTGCAGGAGCTACTTATGATTTAGTTAAAGATGGAATTAATGGGTTTGTTGTTAAGGCAGGAGATTCAAATGCATTATATATAGCATTAAAAAAGTTATGTGACGATGCAAGATTAAGAGAAAGAATGGGTCATGAATCCTTAAAAATTATAGAGAATTATACTCCCAAAAATTGGGCAGATGCCTTTATAAATGCAGTGAATATTATTGTTGCAAATGAATAAATGGGGGATATTAATTTAGACATAATACTGATAAGCATTCATATTGTGGTGTGTACTATTAATTAATATGCAGTTAGATAAGAAAAGATGAAAGTATTACATGTAGCGGCCAGCTTATCTCCAGAATGGGGCGGACCTACAAAGGTTATTTATGAATTAACAGAAGCGTTGGCTAAAAAGGGAATAGAAGTATCTATTTTTGCCCCTTCAGAAAGAGACAAAGGAGCATGTATAAGTAATCTTAAGGGTGTTAATGTAAAACTATTTAAAAAGAGTTTTCTTTCAAGATTTTGGACCTCTTATTCTTCAGCCCTGGCTAAAGCATTAATGCATGAGGTCTCTAATTTTGACTTAATTCATATTCACGAAATCTGGCATCATCCCCATTTTTCCGCCTATCGAGCAGCTAAGATTGCAAAGAAGCCTTTTATTGTAACTATTCATGGCGCACTTGAACCATGGTGTTTAAAGTATAAGTTACTGAAAAAAAAGATTTATTCTACTTTTATCCAAAAAAAGATTCTTAAAGAAGCCGCAGCTCTACATGCCATTACTGAAGGAGAAGTCAAGAATATACGTGCCTTCGTGAATAACAAAAATATATTTCTTATCCCTAATGGTGTAAATCTAAAGGAATTTGAAAACCTTCCGCAGAGAGAATGGATCGAAAATCTGTATCCTGAACTGAGAGGGAAAAAAGTAATTCTATTTTTAGGCCGTATTCATCCTACAAAAGGGCTTGATATACTTGCAAAAGCTTTCGGAAATATACTAAGGGGGAGAAATAATATTCAATTGGTAATAGCTGGACCAGATAACAACGGCTATAAAAACAAGATAGTTGAAATACTTAAAAACGAGAATGCTATAATTAGTACAACATTTACAGGGATGCTGACAGGCAATCATAAGCTTGCGACATTAAGTAGAGCAGATATCTTTGTTTTACCCTCTTATTCTGAAGGATTTAGTATGAGCATACTGGAAGCAATGGTCTGTGGAATTCCGGTAGTAATAACAACAGGATGCAATTTCTCCGAGGTTGAAAAGATAGGGGCTGGTAGGGTTGTTAATGCAGATGTTGATAGCCTTTCCAAGGCTCTCATGGAATTCTTGGACAATACAGAGTTATGTAAAAAAGCAGGCAATAGGGGCAGAAAATTGGTAATGGAAAAATATACTTGGGATAAAGTAGCGGATAAAATGATTATGGCGTATAAAGAAATACTCACTACTCATAAAGTTTATATAGGAGGGTAAATGCTAATCCTCGGTCTTAATGCCTATCACGGTGACTCCTCAGCCTGTCTTGTCGCAGATGGAAAACTTGTCTGTGCTATTGAGGAGGAGCGCATAAGAAGAATCAAACACTGGGCAGGGCTTCCAACAGAGGCAATTAAGTGGTGTCTCAAGTATGCAGGTGTGAGTATTACTGATGTTGACCATATTGCCATCTCCAGAAATCCTTATGTTAGAATGCATAAAAAGATATTCAAAATACTTAGAGGACTCTACAATCATGGTTTCATTAAAAGCAGATTGCAGAATATAGGAAGAATCAGAAATATAAAGGATGAGATAGCAAAATCTCTTGATATTCCTCCGGAAAGAATAAAAGCCAAAGTCCACAATGTTGAACATCATAGAGCCCATATTGGTAGCGCCTTCCTTGTGTCTCCATACGAAAAATCTATATGTGTCACCATTGATGGATTTGGTGACTTTGTGAGTGTTATGAGGGGGGTTGGAACTGACAACGATGTAAGAATTATTGATGCTGTTGAGTATCCACATTCTCTTGGAATTTTTTATACTGCCTTCACACAGTATCTCGGCTTCTGGAAATACGGGGACGAATACAAAGTGATGGGGCTTTCTGCACTTGGCGAACCATCGTATGTTAATGAAATGAAAAAAATAATCAAGACAAATAATAATGGGCTTTTTGAACTGGATACATCCTATTTTCTACACGATTCCGAGGGCGTAGAGATGACCTGGCTTAATGCTGAACCAAAAATAAGCAGGATTTTTTCAAATAGATTTATTGAGTTGTTTGGAAGACCAAGGGAGATAGATGAAGATGTCCAGGGGAAATATTCAGATATTGCCTCATCACTCCAGAGTATCTATGAAGAGGTTTTCTTTCATATTCTCAATGATGTCTATAAAAAATCTGTGAAATTACTTGGCACCAGAGATATTAATTTATGTCTTGCAGGGGGCTGTATTCAGAATTCCCTTGCCAATGGCAAGATTTTTGAGAAAACACCCTTCAGAGAGGTCTATATTCCTCCTTCTGCCCATGATGGAGGGACTGCAATTGGCTCTGCCTTCTGGCTCTGGAATGTTGTTCTTGGAAGGGAGAGGGATTTTGTAATGGAATCCCCCTACTGGGGGCCGGAGTTTACTGATGCAGAAATTGAGAGATTAGTGAAGTTAAGAAGTCCAGAATTGAAAGAGAAAGGATGTGAAATCAGAAAGATTGAAGATTGGACGGAATTGTGCAAAGTTACAGCAAAAGAGATTGCTGAGGGGAAGATTGTTGGCTGGTTCCAGGGAAGGACAGAATGGGGACCAAGGGCTCTTGGAAACAGAAGTATTCTTGTTGATCCAAGAAAGAAGGAAATGAAGGATATATTAAATGCAAGAATAAAGAGAAGGGAGTGGTTCAGACCATTTGCGCCTTCTGTTCTTGAGAAGCATGTATCTGATTGGTTTGAGGCATCTTATCCAGTGCCCTTTATGGAGAAGGTTTACATGATAAGGACTGAGAAAAGGGAGAGGATTCCAGCTGTTACCCATGTTGATGGGAGCGGGCGACTCCAGACCGTATCCAGAAGTGTGAACCCCATATATTACAATTTAATAGAAGAATTTTACAAATTAACAGGAGTGCCCATTGTTTTGAACACTTCTTTTAATGAGAACGAACCAATTGTGAACACCCCTCAGGAGGCCCTGGAGTGCTTCTTAAGGACAAGGATGGATGTGCTGGTACTGGGGAAATACATCATTTCACAGAAAAATAAATAAGCCCATGCTTATATCCATCATCACTGCTGTGCTGAATTCTGCAGATACCATTGAATCCTGCATAAGGAGTGTGCAGAGCCAGACATATAAAAACATAGAACACATTATCATAGACGGCGGGTCAAGTGATGGCACGCTTGAGGTAATTGAAAGATACAGGAAGAATATTGCAAACTTCATAAGTGAACCGGATAACGGCATGTATGATGCAATCAATAAGGGAGTGAAACTTGCTCTTGGGGAGGTTGTTGCAATCCTCAATTCCGATGACTTTTATGCTCACGATAGAGTGCTTGAAAGGGTTGCGGAAGTGATGAATCAAAGCAATGCTGAGAGTTGTTATGGCGATTTACTTTATGTTGATAAAGATAATCCAGATAAAGTCATACGCTACTGGAAATCAGGTGAGTATAAAGAGGGTTCATTCAGATATGGCTGGCATCCTCCCCATCCCGCATTTTTTGTAAGAAAAAGGGTTTATGACAGATTCGGTTATTTTAATACTGACCTTAAGATTGCTGCTGATTATGAATTGATGCTCAGATTTCTTGAGAGATACAGGATATCAACAGTGTATATTCCGGATGTGCTTGTAAAGATGAGGGTCGGGGGGAAGAGCAATCGTTCCCTCAGAAATATTCTTTTTCAGTCCTGGGAGGATTACAGGGCATGGAGAATCAATGGATTGAAGGGCGGGTTCAGTGCTGTGTTGCTCAAAAAGCTGCAGAAAGCCCCGCAGTTTATCTTTAAGCCATGATGGCTCTTCCGCCTGCCTCAACAGCCGCGAAAAACCATATACCGCATGTCCCTTGTGCCGGGGTTTATTCTGAGGACACTGGTGCAGTGGATTCTGGGAAGAAAGTTTTGAGTTTTGGGTTGATAATTGGAAAACACAAATATGATTAAACCGCGAGCAATATACGAAAAGACAAAGAATTACCTTGATTCTCCTGAAGCAATAGTTATTACCGGGATGAGGCGGATGGGAAAGACCACACTGCTTAAACATAAATTTACGAACAAATCAATTTAAAAAATAAGTTGTTCCTTGACCTTGAAAATCCTGTTAATAGAAAGTATTTTGAAGAGAATAACTATGAACGAATCAAGTTAACCTTTAAAAATCTTGGTTATCCTTTAGTCAGAAATCCTTTGTTTTTCTTGATGGGGTTCAATTTGTAAAAAATATTCCGTGTGAGTTGGAAAAGGTAATATTTGGATTCACAGTATCTTAATTTTTAACATAATATTTTTAAAACTGTTATAGGACAAATGAAACTCCTTTTTCTCAAGCGCCCCTTTGATTTTGCCCTTTCCCTTGCGGGCATTATCATATCCCTTCCTCTCTGGGCGCTCTTTGCATTTCTCATCTGGCTGGAGGACGGAACACCTGTATTTTACAGACAGAGGCGAGCAGGAAAGGACGGGAGGGAGTTTGTAGTTTTTAAATTCCGCACCATGGTGAGGAATGCAGATAAAATGGGTGTGTGGACGGACGAGAATGACCCCAGGGTGACCAGGGTGGGGAGATTCCTGAGGCGCACCGCAATGGATGAATTGCCGAGTTTGTTGAGTATCCTGAAGGGGGATATGAGCTTTGTTGGACCGAGGGCACTGGTGGTGGAAGAGCAGAGGCTCCTGGAGAAGCAGATTCCTGGCTTTGAGAAGCGCCTTGCTGTTCGTCCCGGGCTCACAGGTCTTGCTCAGGTTTACAATCCTGAAGATGAGCCTCACAAAAAACTGGAACTTGACCTTGAGTATATAAATAAGATGAGCTTTTACCTTGACATCAAGTTGATTATACTTTCATTCTATAACACCTTCACGGGGAGATGGGACAGAAGGAGCGGGAAGCAAGTGCAAAGAAAGGGCCAGGATGTATGGGGTAAAGATGTGGATTGACTTAAAGTAGATTAGAAGTATCGTTGTAAAGTAATCTGGACAAAAAATTTATTTAAGTATATAATAGAAGAAATGCGGGGCGATACTAAAAGTTATGATGTAATTGTAGTCGGTGCTGGTCCGGCAGGGCTTAGCACAGCAGGTGGTCTTGCAGAAAATGGACTTAAAGTTCTGGTGGTGGAGAAAAAAGGGGGAGTCGGTGAAGAGGTTATCTGTTCAGGTGTGGTGGGGACAGAGATTTTTAACAGGTTTAATATCTCACGCCATTCAATATTAAGGGAGATTAAAAATGTTGAACTCCTTTCTCCCTTTCGCACATCCGTTCAATATTCTGAAGAAGAACCGTTTGCCTGTGTGATAGACAGGAAAATTTTTGATATTGAATTACTTAAAGTTGCTCTTACAAAGGGTGCAGAAATTCAATTGAAATCAAGTGTCATTGATATTGATGTTAATTCTTCCTCTGCAGAGGTTCATGTGAAGAGTGATGATTATGTGAGGACATATACTTCAAGGGCAGTTGTCCTTGCCACAGGCATAAATACTCATCTGTCAAGGAAACTGGGGCTCGGATTCCCTGTCAGGTTTTTAAAAGCAATTCAGGAGGAGGTCAATCTTCAAGAAGAACATCCCCTCACTGTCTTTGTGGGCAATGAAATATCCGATTCTGCCTTTGCATGGTCAATTCCAGCAGGGGAGGGGAGATTCAGGATTGGTTTGATGGCAGAGGATGATTGTAAGAAGAGATTTAAGAGATTTACAGAGAGGCATTTCCCTGAGGTTACATTTATCAGACCCCGGATAAAACCCATTGCACAGGGTCTTGTTACAGGAACATTCAGGGACAGGGTGCTCGTCGTTGGAGAGGCAGCAGGTCAGGTTAAGACCACGACAGGTGGTGGAATATACTGGGGGCTTCTGTGTTCGGAGATTGCAGTAAATGTGCTTTTGAATGCATTCAGGAAGGATGATTTCAGCGCTGAGAGGCTTTCAGAATACGAAACCTTATGGCGCAGATTGCTTGAGAGCGAGATAAAAGCAGGACTCTTTGTGAGAAAGGTGTGCAGTTATTTAAAGGACAACCAGATTGACCGTATTATTCAACTTGCTAAGACCGATGGTATTATTAATTTTATAAAGGAAAATGCCCTCTTTGACTGGCATGGCAAAGCACTTGTAAATCTTTTAGGAATGACTTCACTGAAGGAGATATTTAATAAGGGGTAATAAATCAGCATATCGTTCCTTTCTGGAAGCATCCTGAATTTCGTGATAAAGTTAAAATAAGATAATTTCTTTTTTGTTTTCACAGCGCAGATGGTCTGATAAAATATAATTATGGCACTGTTTTTAGGAATAGATATAGGCTCCCTTTCAACAGATGGAGTTATTATTGATGAAAGGGGAGAGATACTTGCCCAGGTTGTCCTTGAGACAGGACATGATGGTGTCTCTGCCTCAAAGGAGGTTCTGGATATTCTCTGTAAAAAATTGTCCATTGACTTTAAGGATATAAATTATACTGTCAGCACGGGTTATGGCAGGCAGCGCGCACCCTTTTCAAATGAGAATGTTACAGAGATTACATGTCATGCAAGAGGTGCCCACCATCTATTTCCGAAGACACAAGTTGTAATTGACATAGGGGGTCAGGACAGCAAGGTCATCAAACTTAACGGCAATGGCCGTGTTATTGATTTTGTAATGAATGACAAATGTGCTGCAGGAACAGGCAGGTTTCTTGAGAATATGGCAAGGGCTTTAAACCTCAAGATTGAGGATTTCGGAAGAATCGGGCTTGAGGCAAAGGATGCGGCACAGATAAGCAGTATGTGCACTGTCTTTGCTGAATCCGAAATTGTTTCGCTGATTCATCAGGGGGTTGAGCGCGACAGGATAATTCGTGGTCTTCATAATTCAATCGCAGGAAGGATCGCCGGTATGGTTGAACGAGTTGGACTTGATGAGGAAGTGACAATGAGCGGTGGCGTTGCGAAAAACCCAGGCATGGTGAGGGCAATGGAGGAGAGACTTAAGGTTAAAATAAATATCCCGGAGGAGCCGCAGATAGTAGGTGCCCTCGGCGCAGGGCTTATTGCTCTTGAGAAATATCAACAAAAACGGTCGGCGGTGGGGTGATACTTCTTTAAGTCTTGTAGGAGGCATTGACCCTGATATATTCGTGGGTGAGATCTGTTGTTAATATATAAAAGCCATTTGTTCCTGAATTGAGATTGAGCGTAATTGTATAATTTTTCTTCTCCATCACCTTTCTTGCCCTTTTGTCGTTTTGAGCACTGATTCCATTTTTTACAACCTGAATACTATCAAAATAGATGTCAACCTTCCCGGGGTCAAATCTTACCCCGGCTGAGCCAGCAGATGCCATAATCCTTCCCCAGTTCGGGTCCCTTCCAAAAATTGCCGTCTTCACAAGGGGCGAGTTTCCGATTTTATATGCAATTTTTTTTTTATTAGAGATTGTCCTGGCGCCCCTTACCTCTATTTTGACTACATGTGTTGCACCCTCTCCGTCTGAAACAATCATTTCAGCAAGGGCGAGACAGATATCGGTTAATGCCGATTGAAATTTTTCAATGTCTTTTTTGTTCTCTATCTTTACTCCGCTTACACCATTTGCCAGAGCAATTACACTGTCGTTTGTGCTCATCTCGCCATCTACAGTGATTCTATTAAAAGAAGACTCAACAGATTCACGGAGCATTTTTGAGAGCACCCCTTTTTCTATCTCAGCATCAGTTAAGACAAAGGCAAGCATTGTTGCCATATCAGGTTGAATCATTCCTGCACCCTTGGCAAAGCCAGTGATGGTGATACTTCCATAAGGAAATTTTATTCTTTTTGATTTGACTTTCGGAAATGTATCTGTTGTGAGTATTGCCTCTGATGCATTTTTTAGTCCATCAGGGGATAATTTACTTAGAAGTTCTGGCAGGTGAGAGAGGATATTTTTTATCGGCAGTGGCTCTCCTATTACACCCGTGGAAGCCATTATGATACTTTTCGGATGAATGTCTAATCTCTTTGCCAGTTCTCTGCAGATCAACTCTATGTCTGCTATTCCCTTTTTACCTGTGCAGGCGTTTGCACATCCACTATTTATAATGATTGCTCTTATTCTGTTTGACTTTATGATTTTCTCAGAATAGATGACGGGCGCTGCCCGAACAGTGTTTAATGTAAAGAGCCCGCTAGCTGTTGCAGGGGAGGTTGAATAAATAAGGGCAAGGTCTTTGATATTTTTCTTTTTTATACAGGAGTGTATTCCAGAAGCAAGGAAGCCCTTTGGCAGGTTATACATAATGTCTATACTGCCTTTCCACAGCACTTCTTATATTTTTTACCACTTCCGCAGGGGCATGGGTCGTTCCTGCCAACCTTTTTAACACCCTGGACAGTTCTTGGATTGGCAACCGCCTGTTGTGTCCCGCCAAATCCAATGGCTGGCCTGTTTTCGTTCATTCTCTGTCTCGCCTGTCTCAACGCAATAACCCTGTCAACTGCTTCTTCTCCCTTTATCTGAACGCGCATGAGTTTTGTGATGGTGTCCTCTTTGATTTTGTAAATCATATTTTCAAACATCTCAAAGGCTTCCCGCTTGTATTCAATCAAAGGGTCTCTCTGTGCGTAACCACGGAGTCCTATACCTTCTCTGAGATGGTCCATGCTCAATAGATGGTCCTTCCAGAGCATATCTATCGTCTGAAGAAAGAGAGCCTTTGAAATGTACTGAAATATTGGTTCCGTAAGTTCTGAAACTTTTGCATCTATTATTTTTCTTATTTCATTCAATACAAACTCTTTGAGTTCTACGAATTCTATTTCCCTCTGTCTCTGGGAATCAATTGCTAATTTTGAGTTAAAAATCCGGTAAAATGATTCATTGAGTCCTTTCCAGTCCCATTCCTCTGATGCAGTTTTTTCGTTGGCGTAGAGATGAACCAGTGATTCAGCGAGTTCTTCAGCAATAGCGATAATCTCTTCTTTTAGATTTTCGTTAGAGATTACGGACTTCCGGTATGAATATATAATCTCCCTTTGTTTGTTCATGACATCATCGTATTCAAGGAGGTGCTTTCTTATGCTGAAGTTGTGAGCTTCCACCTTTTTCTGAGCATTGGCAATTGCTCTTGTAACCCATCTATGTTCAATGGGGACGCCTTCCTCCATCCCGAGTTTTTGCATCATCCCGGATATTCTCTCAGAACCAAAGAGTCGGAGCAGGTCGTCTTCCAGTGAAAGATAGAATCTTGATGATCCCGGGTCCCCCTGCCTGCCTGACCTTCCTCTTAACTGGTTGTCAATCCTGCGTGATTCGTGCCTTTCCGTCCCGATGATGTGAAGTCCCCCAAGTTCAATAACCTTTTTCTTTTCTTCTTCGCAGATTCTTTTCATCTCCGCCCTGATTCTTTCTGCCTCCTCGGGAGTAGTGTCAGGTGTTATACGTTCCTTTGCGAGAAGGTCTGGGTTTCCACCGAGTATAATGTCAACTCCTCTGCCTGCCATGTTTGTGGCAATTGTCACAGCGCCCAGCCGTCCTGCCTGGGCAATTATCATTGCCTCTTTTTCATGGTGCTTGGCATTGAGAACATTATGTTTGATTCCACGACGCGAGAGCATCTTGCTCAAAATCTCTGATTTTTCAATGGAGATAGTGCCCACAAGGACAGGCCTGCCTTTTTTATGGAGTTCCACAATCTCTTCAATAACTGCGTTGAATTTCTCCTTTTCTGTCCTGTAGACAACATCTGGATAATCAATGCGAATCATGGGCATATTTGTGGGAATAACCACCACATCAAGATTGTAGATTTTCTTGAATTCTGCTGCTTCTGTGTCTGCCGTTCCAGTCATGCCCGCAAGTTTTTTGTACATTCGAAAGAAGTTCTGAAATGTCACTGTGGCAAGGGTCTGGTTTTCGTTTTCAATCTTAACATTTTCCTTCGCCTCTATTGCCTGATGTAAGCCATCACTCCAGCGTCTTCCTGGCATCAGTCTGCCTGTGAATTCATCAACTATGATAACCTGTCCATCCTTAACAATATAGTCAATGTCCTTTTTGAAAAGGTGGTGTGCCCGCAAGCCCTGAATGATATGATGAAGTGTCTCCATTTCCCGTGGATCATAAAGATTTTCAATATTTAACAATTTTTCAGAGTGGCTCACCCCTTTTTCTGTGAGCGCAGCAGTTCTTGACTTTTCATCGAGTGTAAAGTCCTCATCTTTTTTCAGAAAGGGAATTATTCTGTTAATTCTGTAGTATTTATCAGTTGATTCCTCTGCTGGTCCTGAAATGATGAGCGGCGTCCTGGCTTCATCAATCAAGATTGAATCTACCTCATCCACTATTGCATAATTGAACTCACGCTGAACCATATCCTCTATGCGAAATTTCATATTATCCCGGAGATAATCAAAGCCGAATTCGTTGTTTGTTCCGTAAGTTACATCACAGTTGTATGCCCTTTTCCTCTCCAGGTCATCAAGACCGTGGACAATCACACCGACACTTAATCCAAGAAATTTATAAATAGCGCCCATCCATTCCGCATCCCTCTTTGCAAGGTAATCATTAACAGTTACTACATGGACTCCCCTGCCCGTCAGCGCATTCAGATAGACAGGCAATGTTGCCACCAGCGTCTTACCTTCACCTGTCTTCATCTCGGCAATTTTGCCTTCGTGGAGGACAACGCCTCCTATAATCTGGACATCAAAGTGTCGCATGTTCAGTGTTCGTTTTGCAACCTCGCGGACAACAGCAAAGGCCTCGGGCAAAATATCCTCTAATGTAGCACCCTGGTCAAGTTTGCGCTTGAACTCACCTGTCTTTGCGCGCAATTCATCGTTGCTCAACCTTGCAATGGATGGCTCAAGGGAGTTTACCCTCTCAACAATTGGCTTGATGCGCCTCAGTTCGCGCTCATTTTTAGTTCCGATAATCTTTTTCAGTATGAATGAAATCATTTATTTAAAGTTAACACCTCTGCTTGATTTTTGCAAGAGGAATGTGTATTTATTCAAGGCAATGGGATATTTATTAGTGTTTTCGCGAGAGAATTTTTGAGAATTTTCAGAAAGAAAACATCTCCAGAGGGATTTAGCCCTCTAAAATTCAGAGGAAGGGGATGGTAACCCTCTTCCCTGATATATGGAATACTTATTCTACCATTTCAAATATCAGGTACTGCAGGATCCTCTCCTGCGGCATGAAGTAGGGGTGAGGTGTGCCGGATGTATGGTATGATGAATAAAGTACCCTGCCACTGCCAGAGGAGAATGTAAGTGTGAGGGGTTTGACTCCACTGAACCAGCCCTCCCAGGATACATTGCCCCTTGTCCATAATGTTACAACAGCGTCCTTTCCTGAGTGTGGTCCGTTAATAACAGCCCACCCACCAAGAAAGTCCTCAATATGGACTGTGCCATCAGCATTGAGGCAGTTCTCAGTATTTGTGGGTTTGCTTGTACTTCCGCATTTCACACTGCTTCCAAGCCAGTTCTTTAACCCCTCCTGAAGGACATCAGCGTTGGTTGTTATTCCACCATCTCCTACCTCAGCAGAGTTCATCTCCTCAGCAGTTCCAGAAGGAGTTGCGTCGCTTCCGAAGAAATCCACAAATTCCGGAAATGGTTGCTCAACATAATCATAGGAGAGGTCCGTGACATAAAGCCTTCCGCCATCCTGGACAAACTGTCTCAGGTTTGTCAGAACTTGAGGCTCTATAAGTTTGTCTTCGTAATATGTCCCGCAGTTTATGATTATAAGGTCATATTTCTTTAGTTCAGTGATACTGTCCAGAAGCACATTAAAGGTCTGATAATTGTAATCGTATAGGCTACCATCTCCATCAATAAGGGTGAACTTTTCTGTGCCAATTATTAGCTCACCATAAGAATCCACTTCTCCAAGCCCTAATTTTGCAAGCACATCCTCCATCCTGTCGTACGAACCAGTCACTACTGCAATCCTCGGAATCTGAGAACCACTGCCGGTTGTGCTGGGGAGGGTCGTCTGTTCCTTTGTTAATACGGTTGTTCTGCCTGCCTTGACATCAACATCAATTGATTTCTTAAATAACCCCTTTGCGATCACAATCTTTGTCCTCCCAGCCGGGACATTGCTCAGTGAGAAGGAGCCGTCTATCGCGCTGCATGTCTTTGTTTTCACCGAAGTCCCTGGATTCTCGCAGGTTGATGCTCTTTGCGGAATAATGCCGAGTGTGCTCAATGCTTCCGGATTTTCAGGCACATATACTACTGCATTAGCAACCGGGTCTGTCCCATTTGGGGCATACACTGTCCCGGTAACAGTGCCAGTACCTCCGCCCCCTCCATCTCCCCCGCAACGAGTTATTTATAAATACCACCATTGCGAGCATGAACACCCCGGGAAATAAAATAATTTTCTTATTCATTGCGGCACCTCCTCTGTAATTTTATTCAATAATATTCCATTATCCTTTATCCTTTATCCTTCAATGTCTAAAATGTATCTTAACTTTTTCAGAAATATAATAAAAATAAAAACCCTGTCTGTGATGATTATCACATTTTAAAAATTTAGCCATTTTTATTTTTAATAAGATATTGTATTTTGTGTTTGTTAAATTCTCTGAAAATTCTAAATAATCCAGCATTGTTTATTATTCCTGGGGATATTATAACACACCCTCTTAATTATTCCAAAGGTAATGTTCCCTTAGGTAAGTAGCAAAACTTAAGTGTGGTCCTCCTATGGCTATCTATTTAACCTCCCTTCTCCCTTCCCCTTATTACCCCCTGAAGATTTGCTACTCCCATGGAATTATACTTATGGCAAAGTAAAATATAAAATTTTTCAGGAGATTTTGATTGAGATGAATTAGAGGATGTATAATTTAAATGAAGATGGGCAATCTTGAAGGAATCATAAAGGAGTGTGCCAGAAAGGTTGGATTTACCCTCACTGGGATCACTACAGCAGAACCACTCATGGAAGAGAGCAGCCGGCTGAAGAGATGGCTTGAAATGGGGTTTCAGGCGGATATGGCATACATGGAGAGAAATCTTGAGAAGAGAATTAATCCCGCGCTCCATCTCAGGGATGCAAGGAGTGTGGTGGTTTTCGGGACAAATTATTTTCACAGGTTGCCGCCTGATTCAGGACTCTTAAGTGGTATATCAATGTATGCCAGGGGCAGGGATTACCACATTGTCCTGAGGGAGATGACGGAGTCCTTTATTGCTCATGTAAAAGAAAAGACAGGCCTTCAGTTCAATGCAAAGATTTTTGTGGACTCAAGCCCCCTTCTTGAAAGGGCTCTTGCAAGAAGGGCGGGGCTCGGCTGGTGGGGAAAAAACTCATGCATTATAAATAGGGAATCTGGCTCATATTTTTTCATCTCTGGAATTGTTATTGACATTGAGTTAGAGCCAGATAGTCCATTTAATCAAAACCTCTGCGGTAGATGCACTGAATGCATGGACGCCTGTCCCACAGGAGCAATTGTTACTCCCCATGTTGTTGATTCGCGCCTCTGCATCTCCTATCACACAATTGAGAACAAAGGAGAGATTCCGGAATTTGTGAGGAAAAGGATGAATGGCTGGCTTTTTGGCTGCGATATCTGTCAGCAGGTCTGTCCCTGGAACAGGAAGGCAGTAGTGAGCTCTCAAAGGAATTTTTTGCCGGATGAGAGGATTAGAGGTCTTTCACTTGAAATGATTCTGAGTTTAAATGAGGAACGGTTCCATGAAATTTTTTCAAAGACGCCAGTTAAAAGAGCTGGGTTGAACGGTCTTTTAAGGAATGCCCTGATTGTAGCAGGGAATTCAGGGAACAGAAGATTACTTAAAGAGATGCGAAAATTTGCGGATTCCAAGAATGAATTGTTGCGGGAGCATGCGCTATGGGGAGAGAAAAGGTTAAGTGCCTCGTTTGGTTAATCAACCCTGCCAGATAGCATTCTCGCTTTTTTCGTAACGGGCGGGGCATGCCCTGTTCTTGCATTCATCTCGTCAATTCTATCGCTGCCTCATGGATCCTCAGAATTGCCTTTGGCCCGGTGGAGTTTGATTCCTCATAATGGTCGCCCTGGTCTGAATAGTCATAAAAGTCCGCCTCTGGCATTATGTAGCCAAGTTCATCGTTTGTGAGCCCGAATATGAATTTATACTTTGTCTTCATCAAACTGTAAAGGGGTGGTTCTTCAATAACATACGGGTCCGCGTGAGTGGAATATTTGTCATTATCCCTGTGGTATCTGAAGTATTTGTTAGGCCTTTTTGAATAAAAATCAGGGTCGTCAGGTAAGCCCATGGCGTTCTCCGGGAATATCTCTCCGGGAATGGTGAGAATCTCTGCGGACTCGCCTATTTTTACATAAAACATCCTGTCCGGGACGCAACCTGAGTATCCACAATCAGGCTCCTGCACAAGGTCATCAATCGTTACCTCAAATATTCCAATTCTCAAGCCAAGGTCAAATATTGGATTGTCAACAGGGATGTAGACGGGCTTGCTCTTGACTTTAAGTGAATTAACTTCAACGACCTCACCGTTATTGACAGCAGAGATTGCCCCTTCAGCAACGATGTAGCCCACTGACCTTGCATAATCAAAGACCTCCGGGGGGCGGGCGGGCTGTTCAATTATCTCTGGAATTGGTATGCCATCATTGTCCCTCCGATAATCCCCGGGATTCGTGCATCCGTACATGTTATTATTAATATCATCCTGGGTGCATAATTGATACACATGTTTGCCACCCTCATCAATGAGTGGCACAGCGCCTCCGAGAGCACTCATCATTCCGCCTACAGTAGAGGGGATAAAATTTGCAATTCCGCCAAATTCCTGCTCAATACGCCTTCTGGCATAACCAGCATAGTCAGCGCTCAGGAAGTTGTTCTCATCACCTTCAACCTCAGGATGTCCGGAGAAGTTAAAGAGAGTGGCAATTGTTGAGCCCTCTTCTGCTCTGAATTGCATTGTCACAACATAATCATTCACAATAATCGGATCCCGTATGTCATTGATTGTTCCCACAAGGTAGGGTCTCTTTTCGTTCTTGCCACCAAAATATGTCCCTGTATAATAGGGATCGATGTCCCTGAGCCGGACCTGTCCAAGTGTAAGTGTTGCTGGTTTCAGATTTGCCACTGCCTCCTCCACTGCAGTGACTGCAGAATCCACAATGTAATCCATATAGGGTTTATATATGCCTGTCTCTATCTCGTTCGGTCCCCACATGCCCATTGTGTCAGGACCCTCGTGAGTGTGAATGGCTGTGATAAGAATCCTGTTCCTGTCATAGCCCTTTTCCTCAAGTTTATCCTTTATCATCTCTACGCGATTGAGGAGGATGCCAACAAAATCAAAGACGATGCTGATAAAATATTCCTTATTGTAAGATACAACCAGCGTCCTCACATATATGTCGTCGTGAATTCCATTTGCAGGCCTGCCTCTACCATAGCCAGCAATCCATATTGCATCAAATACTCCATTCTTCTCAGTGCCATCTGCATCCGGTCCGGTATAATTCGGGTCACCAGGGCATATTCTATCCCTTCCGCAGTCATTAAAGGTATCTCCCCTGTCAAAACTGCCGTTGCTGTTGTTATCATTGAATGTCTCAAAGCCAAGCGGTGTGATGACAATTGCAGATGCACCTGCGCGAAGAATACCATCATTGAAACTCAGAACTCCTCCCTTTTCTTTACTACAGGCAAGGAATGTTAGAATCATCAGAACAAATATCTTTCTCATATATCTTCTCCTCCTTTATTTGAATATTTCCCTCAATAATTTTTCAAAATATTCTTTTATTTTCTCAACCTCATTCATTTTCTTCTTAATGAGACCGTACACAAGGGCATTATCTATTTTATCATAGCCATGAACGATAATATTTCTCAAGCCACTCATCTTGTCTATTAAATCCATATATCACTCCATAAGTTTTTGTAACTCTGGAATTTCTTATGTCCTTCGCTGATTTCCAGTAATCTTTTTATATACTCATCTATCAATTCCAGTTTTCTCAAGTAATTCTTCATACTTCTCCTTTGCAAGGGAATTAATATAGGGCCTCAGATCAAAATATTCGCCCTTTACTGCATTTTCAAAATCAATCCGTTCTTCTCTATTTCTCTCATAAAAGAGGACCTCTTCTGTTACAATTTTAAATAGAAGTGGAACTGATACATATTTCCCCCGCATGTCAAGGACGCTTATATCCCTGTCATACCCGAGGGCTCTGAAAATACTCTTCATCTCTGCCTCCACCATTGCAATCAGGTTTAATCTGTTAAGTGCCTTCACCTTATGGGAGGGAAGCATAGCAATATCTATATCGCTCTCTCTTCTTAAATCACCCTTGAGGATTGAGCCATAAAGATACAGTGCCACAATCCTCTTCGGAAATTTTACTCCTGCGATTTTTTCCTGAAGTAGTTGAATTAAATTTGAATCAAAAGGTAACATATTTTGATTATATCCAATCTTGATTTGAAATTCAAATACAATAATTTTATTTGCTGAACCCCATTATAATATGGTATATTTTCACTATGGCTGATATTAATGATACAAAGGAGAAGGTGACAACCACATCCCAGGATGATTCTGAATATCTATTACACAGGGTTATTCCGGATAATTTTGTGGTTTATCTCCTTGTCCTTGAGGGCAAAAGAAAGGGGGATAGAATCTACATGCGCGAATCCCCGCTCTTTATAGGCAGGGATAAGGGAATGGATATTATTTTTGATGACCCCAGCGTCTCCAGAGAACACGCTGTGCTTTATTTCTATAAAAATAGATTTGAAATAAAAGATCTTGGAAGCACAAATGGAATTATAATCAACGGCAGGAGAAGTGATAAGAGTGAATTGAAAAACAAGGATACGATTAAGATTGGTAAGATTCTCTTAAGGTTTATTCTGGAAATAAAGTAGGTAAAAAATTGACTCAGTTGTCCGCTTAATTTAAAATTACAGAAAGGGAGAAAAGATGGAATTGTGGGAAATTAAAGAAAAATTATCTCTATTGAAAAAAAAGTTAGAGGAACTCGGGGACTACCTTTGACCTGGGGAAGAAAAGAGAACGTATTAAAGAGATAGAGGTGTTGACTGCAGAACCGGATTTCTGGAATAATCCAGAAAAAGCCAGGGATCTCCAGAAAGAGAAGGTTATGTTGCAGAATATTCAGGACAGATTCAGTGAGATAAACAGGAATATAATGGAGATAGAGACCATGCTGTCGCTTGGTACTGAATCGGGTGATTCGTCATTGTTGATAGAGGGAGAAGAATTGCTCAGAAAGACATCTTCCATGATAGAGGAACTTGAATTCCGTTCCTTGCTATCAGATGAATCGGATCGCCTTGGTGCCTTTGTATCAATCAATGCGGGCGCAGGAGGAACTGATGCCCAGGACTGGGCAGAGATGCTTCTCAGGATGTATACCCGGTGGTGTGAGAAGAAGGGATTTAAGACGGAGATCCTCGATTACCAGCAGGGTAAAGAGGCAGGGATCAAGAGCGCCACTTTTGCTGCAGAGGGCGAATACGCCTATGGGTATCTTAAATATGAGTCCGGCGTTCATCGCCTTGTTAGAATTTCTCCCTTTGATGCTGATAAGAGCAGGCATACCTCCTTTGCCTCCGTATGGGTGGTTCCTGAGGTAAACGATGAGATCAAGATAGACATTAATGAGAAGGATCTCAGGATAGAGACATTTCGTTCCGGAGGCAAGGGCGGTCAGAATGTCAATAAGGTTGAGACAGCAGTAAGAATTACCCACATTCCCACAGGCATAGTAGTCCAGTGTCAGAACGAGCGCTCCCAGTATCAGAATCGGATGAGGGCAATGAAGATGCTGAGGTCAAAACTTTATGATATTGAAATGAGAAAAAGGCAGGAGGAGAAGGAGAAGTTAGAGTCAACGAAGAAGAAAATAGAATGGGGGAGCCAGATTCGTTCCTATGTTCTCCATCCATACAAGATGGTGAAGGACCTGAGGACCGGTGTTGAAGTCACAGATGCAGAGGGTGTTCTGGATGGCAATATTGATGCTTTCATCAGGGCTGAGTTATTGATGAAAAAAGGAGGTTAATCTGGAAGAACTAAATGAAATAATAAAGAGAAGATATGAAAAACTGATGTTGTTGAAGAAGTCCGTGCCAAATCCATATCCCAATGACTTTAAGCCGGACTCAACTGCGGAGGAACTATTGAAATCATACGGTGAACTTCCGGATGACGAACTTACAAGGATTGACAGGGTTTTCCGACTTGCCGGGAGGATCGTGGCACTCAGAAGTTTCGGAAAGGCAACATTTATGGACCTCCTGGACAGAACGGGAAGAATTCAACTCTATCTTCAGCAGCAGATACTCGGTGAAGACAATTATAAAAAATTGATGGAAATAGTTGAGGTGGGTGATATCCTCGGGGTGGAGGGTTCTTTATTCAGAACAAGGACAGGGGAATTTACGGTGAAGGTCACTTCTGCAAGAATCCTTGTTAAGTCCCTGAGACCGCTTCCAGAGAAGTGGCATGGGCTTCAGGATGTTGAGATCCGATATAGACAGAGGTATCTTGACCTCATTGCAAACCAGAATGTAAAAGCGCTCTTTATTACCCGTTCAAAAATTATCAAAAAGATCAGGGAATTTCTGGATTCAATGGATTTTATTGAGGTTGAAACACCCATGATGCATCCAATACCAGGAGGGGCCGCTGCAAAGCCCTTCAAAACTCATCATAACGCTCTTAATATGGATCTCTTTTTGAGAATTGCCCCTGAGTTATATCTGAAACGACTTGTCATTGGCGGACTTGAAAGGGTTTACGAAATCAACAGGAACTTCAGAAATGAGGGCATCTCAGCCAGGCATAATCCTGAATTTACTATGATTGAGTTTTATATGGCTTATGCAACCTATGAGGATTTGATGGATTTGACTGAAAGGATGCTCAAAAAGGTTGCAGTTGAAGTCATTGGGACCCCTGTCATTAATTTTAATGGCAATGAAATAAATCTTGATTCAAAATGGGAACGGCTATCCTTTTATGATGTCCTCCAGAAATATTCTGGACTCAATCAAAAGGACTTCAATAATGTGGATTTACTCTCAAGGAAGGTTGAAGAACTCGGCGGTAAATGGAATAAAGGATGGAGCGCGGGAAAGTTGTTATTGGAGATATTTGAGCGAACTGCAGAGGAAAAATTGATTTCGCCTACATTTGTTTATGGATATCCGGTTGAGGTCTCCCCGCTGGCGAGAAAGAATGATAAAAATCCAGCAATTGTTGATAGGTTTGAACTTTACATTGGCGGGATGGAGATTGCAAATGCCTTTTCGGAGTTGAACGACGCAATAGATCAGAAGGAGCGTTTTGAGGCACAGATGAGGGCAAAGGCAATGGGTGATGAAGAAGCCCATGAGATGGATACTGACTATCTCCGTGCACTTGAATACGGGCTCCCGCCCACAGCGGGAGAAGGAATAGGCATTGACCGGCTTGTAATGTTATTGACGGGAAGTAAATCAATACGGGAAGTTATACTCTTTCCGCTTTTAAAACCTGAGAGGGAATAGATGCGTTACGAATTATTCGTTGCCCTTAGATACCTTCGCTCCAGAAAAAAGGAGAAATTTATCTCACTGATCACCTTCATCTCAATTGCCGGTGTTGCACTGGGAGTTACAGCTCTCATTATTGTTATCTCCGTTATGGCTGGATTTGAGAATGACCTGAAGCGCAAGATTCTCGGCGCCCATGCACATATCAGGGTCATCAGTTTTGAGGGTCCCTTCAGTGATTATGATAGCCTGATTGAAAAGATTAAGACAATTGATGAAGTGAAGGCAGTGACACCATTTCTTGCCAATGAAGTAATTCTCACATCCTCTAATTCTGTCTCAGGGTGTATTGTATACGGGATTGACCCGGATGGCGTGGGTGCGGTATCAGACCTTGTAATCAGTATGAGAGAGGGCAGTGTGTCATCGCTGAAGGAAAAGAAAGACGGAAAGGGAATAATCCTCGGGATAGAACTTGCCAGAAATCTCAACGCTCTCGTTGGTGATAAGATCAATGTGGTTGCCCCATTTGGTTCCAGAACGCCACAGGGCTTTGTTCCGAAGGTGACACCCTTTGTTGTCATGGGTATTTTTGAGATGGGCATGTATGAATACGATGCAAAACTGGCATTCACAGATCTTGCGTCCGCACAATCGGTGGTGGATGATTTCGGTGACAGGGTGACGGGGATTGAGATTAAACTCAAGGACATAGAGGATTCGGAGAAGGTGACTCAAAAACTAAGAAAGATCCTCGGTTATCCCTATTATGCGCGCGACTGGAAGGATATGAACAGGAATCTATTCTCTGCCCTGAAACTTGAAAAGGTAGTAATGTTCATAATACTTACAATGATAGTAATTGTTGCTGCCTTTAATATCATCAGCACATTGATTGTTGTTGTGAACAACAGGAAAAAGGAAATAGCCATTCTCAAGGCAATGGGAGCAAAACCAAAGGAAATTATGCGAATTTTCGTATATCAGGGAATGATAATCGGAGCCACAGGAACAGGAATCGGGCTTATACTTGGCAATCTTATCTGTTTTTTGCTTGCAAGATATAAATTTATAAAACTGCCTGCAGATGTTTATTACATTTCAACACTACCCGTTGAAGTTCGTATTGAGGATTTAATATTAATCTCCGTGAGCGCTTTAATAATTACCTTTGGTTCAACAATATATCCATCCCTGAAGGCATCAAAACTCCCACCTGCAGAAGCCATCAGATATGAATAAATGGGCATTTTTGAAGGGCCATGAAGGAATATCTCCAGAATATCATAAGAGAGGCGGCTTTCAGAGTATTGAGAGAATTATCAATTACTGATGTAATTTTGCCTTCCTTTCTTATTGAACCGCCGAAAAATCATGACCTCGGTGATTGGACCTCCTCCATTGCCTTTACGATTGCAAAGTATGCAAAAAAATCACCGCAGGAAATAGGGGAGAGAATAAGGGATAAAATTAATGATATTGATAATAAGTTAATCAGAATAGATGTCCTTTCCGGCTATCTCAATTTTTTCCTCAATCCAATGATATATCCAGAGATATTAAAGCAGATTATGGACGAAAAGGATCATTATGGCCATCTGGATATCGGTAAGGGCAAAAGAGTACTCCTGGAATTTGTAAGCGCCAATCCTACAGGGCCACTTCATGTGGGACATGGACGGGGTGCTGTTTTTGGAGATGCGCTCTCAAGAATCTTGAGGCATGCTGGGTACGATGTTGTAAATGAATATTACATAAACGATGCAGGCAATCAGGTTTACTCTATGGGCAGATCCATAGAGAGCTGTTATTTTAAGCATTTTGGGATTGATAGGGAGGCAGGGGAATACAGCGGAGATTATATTAATCAGATTGCGCAGGAATTGATAAAAGAGGCAGGGGATAGGTATATAAATGAAGACAGAGAGAAGATTAATGCCGACTTTACTGATTTTGGGGTTAAAAGAATTCTCAATCTCATCAGGGAGGACCTTGAAAAACTCAATATTAAAATGGATTCATGGGTGAGTGAAAAAGAACTATTTAAAAGCGGGAAGGTGGATGAAATTATTGAAAGACTTAAGAGAGCAGGATATACGAAGGAAGAGGATAACGCGGTCTGGTTTAGATCAAGTGAATTTGGGGATGATAAGGATAGGGTGTTGATCAAAGGAGATGGTGAGAAAACATATTTCGCCTCCGATATTGCGTATCATAATGAAAAATTTTCCAGGGGCTTTGACATATATATAAATATCTGGGGAGCGGACCACCATGGATATCTTCCGCGCCTCAAGGCATCCCTGACTGCTCTTGGTCATGATGTAGAAAAGTTAAAAGTAATCTTTGTGCAGATGGTGCGTCTGACAAGAGGGGGCAAGCCCCTTCAGATGTCAAAGCGATCAGGGGAGTATATAACTCTTAAAGAACTGATTGACGAGGTCAAGCCGGATGCGACAAGGTTCTTTTTCCTTATGCGCGAGCCAGATTCTGGGTTGAATTTTGATATTGATCTTGCCAGGAGACAGACCTCTGAAAATCCGGTTTATTATGTTCAGTATGCCCACGCAAGGATTTGCAGTATTTTCAGGGAGGCAGACTCAAAGAGAATACCGGTGCCTCGCATTCAGGACGTTGACCTCAGTGAATTAGATCATCCCGATGAGATAAGAATTATAAGATATCTTATCCATTTCAGAGACGAAGTGGAAAGGTCAGCGAGAACATTGAGTGCTCACAATATTACTTACTATCTGATAGAACTGGCAAATGAATTTCATAAGTATTATAATAATCACAGAGTCCTTGATGAGGACAAAAAAATAAGAGATGCCAGGATGGTCCTGGTTAATTGTGTAAAGATTATAATCAGTACAGGGCTTAAATTATTGGGTATTTCAGCACCTGAAGAGATGTAAGGAGGGAGGGTGTAATGAGGAACATGAGAAGAATAAGCGAAAAATTTGAGTTCAGTCTGGATGGCAGGCAGATTTCGCTTCTGTTTTTCCTTATCGTCCTTTTAATTGGCCTTTCATTCTCAATTGGTGTCATGTACGGGAGGGGCCTGAAAAAGATTGAGAAGCCGGATCTTGCTGTCCAGGAGGAAAAGCCATTAGAGATTCTGGCAGAATCGGAACAGGCAAAGGTTCAGCAACCGGGATCAGCTCAACCAGGAACAGATCTCCCGGCAAAAACAGATACCTACACATTCTACGAGTCCTTATCAAAAGAAACGCCCCCACCTGGTATTGAGCCAGGTGTGGAGGAACAGAAGGAGGTCCTTTTGCCTCCGTCTTCTGAAGGAGCGGAACAAAGTAAGGAAACAGTTCCTCCGGTAGAGACAAAGAGAGAAGAACAAAAGGAAAAAAAGGAATCTGAAAAGACAATTACAACAGCTACAAAGGGAGAGTATTCAGTGCAGGTAGTGGCATACAATGATAGGGAGAGAGCTCGTTCAATGGTAAAAAGGTTAAAATCAAAGGGATTCAATGCTTTTATAGAGGAGGGTAAGTCAGGCGGGAAGAGAATTTTCAGGGTAAAAATTGGATATTTTAATACAAAAGAGGATGCAGAGAGGGTAACAAAGGAACTAAAAAAAATGGGTTTAAACGGTTTTATTACCAGATGAAGGAGCGGAGAGTGAAATACAGAACGCATTATTGTGGAGAAGTAGGAATTGAAGATGTATCCAGTAAGGTTCTCCTTTGCGGATGGGTTCACAGAAGAAGGGATCACGGCGGACTTGTTTTTGTGGACCTTCGTGATAGAAGCGGAATATTACAGATTGTCTTCAATCCTGCGGAACATAAAGAAGCATACGAGATTGCGAAGGATCTCAAAAACGAGTATGTGATCAAAGTATCCGGGACAGTCAGACGAAGGCCAGAGGGCACTGAGAACCCTGCGCTCAAAACCGGCCTTATTGAGGTTAATGCGGAGGAGGTTGAGATTCTCAATCCATCAAAACCACTGCCTTTCCTCATTGAAGATGATAGTCCGGCTGATGAACTTACGAGATTAAAATACCGATACCTTGACCTCAGGCGTCCATCAATCCAGAATAATTTTATAATACGCAGCAAGATTGCCAGGATTGTCAGGAATTATCTTGATAGCGAAGGATTTCTTGAGGTGGAGACGCCATTCTTAACCAAAAGTACCCCGGAAGGAGCCAGGGATTTTCTTGTTCCGAGCAGGCTGAACCCGGGGGCTTTCTATGCATTACCTCAGTCGCCACAACTGTTCAAGCAGATCCTGATGGTCTCCGGATTTGACAGGTACTATCAGATTGTAAGGTGCTTCCGGGATGAGGACCTCAGAGCAGACAGGCAGCCGGAGTTTACGCAGATTGATATTGAGATGTCTTTTATTGAACGGGAAGATATTTTCAATTTAATAGAGGGCCTCCTCTACAGAATATTTAAGGAGATAAAAGGAGTAGAAATTAAGATCCCCTTTGACAGGATGAGATACGATGAAGTTATGTTGAAATATGGTGAGGACAAACCCGACAGAAGGTTCGGGCTTGAACTGAGCGATGTTACAGATGTATTTAAAAACACAAAATTTAAGGTGCTTCAGAATGCCCTGAGTGAGGGAGGAATTATCAAGGGCTTTGTGCTTCCGCGAAAGGCAGACATGTCAAGGAGTGAGATTGACTCAGTTGTTGAACTTGCGAAATCCTTCGGTGCGGGGGGATTGCTGTGGTTTAAGGTAGTAAATTCGGGGGTTGAATCACCGGTGGCAAAATACCTGGAAAAGGAGGAAGTCTCCTCCATGGTTGATAAGTTCAAAGCAACACCGGGTGATTTGATTCTTCTCGTTGCAGGCGCTTTTAATACAGTGAATACTGCGCTCAGCCGCCTCCGGAATCACTTTGGCAGAGAATTGAAACTTATTGATGATAATAAATTTGAATTCTTATGGGTCATTGATTTTCCCCTCTTTGAATACAGCGAAGAGGAAAAGAAGATTAACGCAGTTCACCATCCCTTCACCTCACCGAAGGATGAGGATCTTGCGATTCTTGAGACCGATACACTGAAGGTCAAAGCCAAAGCATACGATGTGGTTCTTAACGGCACAGAACTTGGTGGAGGAAGTATCAGGATTCACAGGAGGGATATTCAGGCAAGGGTGTTCAAAATTCTGGGGATTTCTGATGCTGATGCGCGAGTAAAATTCGGGTTTCTCCTTGATGCCCTTGAGTATGGAGCACCACCGCACGGAGGCATTGCCCTTGGTATGGACCGACTGGTGGCTATAATGTGTGGAGCGAATTCAATCAGGGATGTAATTGCATTTCCCAAAACCCAGAAAGCCTTCTGTCCAATGACCGGGGCACCGAACAGGGTGGATGAGAAACAGTTACGGGAATTATCTATTAAACTTGATCTGCCTGATAAGGAATGAAAAAAATAGAATATTTTAATTAAATTATATTCTAAACTTGACATTGGACTTTAACTTTGTTATAAATACATAATGATGGACCATGCCGTTGAAGAACTTGAGAAGAATGTCCGTGAATTAATCAAGAGATACAATAAACTCAGAGAAGATAATGCTAATTTACATAAAAAACTCGCGCTGTTAAAATCAACAATTGAAGAAAGCGACGCCAGGAGAGCAAAAATCGTCAATAAACTCACGAAGATAATTGCAGAGATTGAGAAATATGTCTCAGAAGAGGAGAGAGCAGGAATAACGGGCGGGAGAGGCAATGAGTGAAAAGAAGGTTTATACGCTGAATATACTGGGGAATGAACTTACATTAAAATCCGAGGACCCCCCGGAACATGTTGACGCAGTCCTGAAATTTGTTAATCAAAAAATTTCAGAATTACAATCAAAATCAAAGGCATTACCGCCGCAGATGATAGCAATACTCTGTGCATTGAATATTGCAGATGAATTGATAAAAATACAAAAGGAGAAGAATATGACTTTTGCGAAATACAATGCTAAAATAAATAAGTTAAATGAAGAAATATCTGAGGCGCTGAAATAAGACCTTTATAACAGGGTTAATTTTATGAATATTCATAAAAGTTTACATAGATTTGATTTCCATAAAATAAATTAACCCGCTATAAAGTCAAAAGCCCTCAGAAAATTAAACTTTATGTCAAAGCAATTATTACGACAACAGATACTGAAGAGAAGATTGACCATGGAGAGAAAAGAAATTATTTCAAAGAGCAGGAAAATAGCGGAGTACCTGTGTTCAATAGATGATTTTAAAAAATCTAAGGTGGTGGCTTTATATTCTCCTGTTAAAAACGAAGTTGAAACGGAATTTATATTTGAATACGCAAAGAAATCTGGCAAGCAAATTCTTTATCCAAGGGTTGAGGATAATTCAATAGTTTTCTCTCAGGTAAATGACCTGCAGGAACTTATGCCGGGGAAGTTTGGTATACCTGAGCCACCCCGTACAGCCAGGAGTGTATCACCTGAGAATATTGAATTTTTTATCATACCCGGGGTTGCCTTTGATACAAATGGTTTTCGGCTTGGTTATGGATATGGTTATTATGACAGTGTCATTTGTAAAGTTACCGGCGTTCTTACAGGGCTTGCATACGAATTTCAGGTTGTAGATAATATTTTTCCAGAAGATAGGGATCTCAGGGTTAATATGATAATTACGGAGAAGGGCGTAATAAATTGTTCAATATTGGATATGAAATTAAAGGGGGGTCAGACATGAATTTAATATATATAATAACAGGAACACTCATTCTCTCCACAATTGTTTTTTCCGTGGCAAGTTTAATAAAAATGAGCCGTCTCAAAAGATATTACGAAAATAAAAAGAATGAGATTATTAACGAAGCAAAAAAAGATGCTGAGCGGATTATCCTTGAGGCAAACATTAAAGCAAGGGAGATCTTATTAAATTCAGGGACAGAGGCAGAGAAGGAACTCCAGAAAAAGCGTGAAGAATTTCGTGAACTTGAGAAGAGATTTTTACAGAAAGAAGAATTGCTTGAGAGCAAAATTGCGAACTATGAACGGATGGAGATGAATTTGATTAACAGGGAAAAAGAACTTAATGAAGAAAAGAACAGACTGCAGGAAAAGATTCAGTTGCAGGAGAAATTAATAAAAGAAATCCAGGAAAAACTTGAGAAGATTGCTGGCTTGACCAGGGAGGAGGCAAAGAGAGAACTGCTCAAATCAATTGAAGATGAGGCACGCTTTGAAGCAGGAAGACTTATAAAAAAGATTGAGGATGAAACAAGGGAAAATGCACTTAATATAGCTCAGAATATAATTGCACAGGCAATACAGAGATATGCTGGAGAGTATGTCGCGGAAAATACCATTTCTGTAGTGCATTTACCAAATGAAGAGATGAAAGGTAGAATAATAGGGAGGGAGGGCAGAAATATCAGGGCAATTGAATCAGCCTGCGGGGTAGATATTATCGTTGATGATACTCCAGAGGCGGTGGTTATTTCCTCCTTTAACCCAATAAGGAGGGAGATTGCAAAGCAGTCATTGTTGAAATTAATCTCCGATGGGAGGATACATCCCGGAAGAATTGAAGAGATTGTTGAAAAGACTACAAAGGAAATAGAAAAGGCAATTAAGGAGGCAGGAGAAAGCGCTGTCTTTGATACTAAATTGCACGGTATTCATCCAGAACTTGTGAAACTCATTGGGAAACTGAAATACAGGACAAGTTACTCCCAGAATGTATATACCCACTCCATGGAGGTTGCATTTATTTGTGGAATTATGGCGGCTGAGCTTGGATTGAATGTAAAACAGGCAAAGAGGGCGGCTCTTTTGCATGATATTGGTAAAGCAGTGGACCACGATGTTGAGGGACCACATGCTCAGATTGGTGCAGAACTTGCAAAAAAATATGGCGAATCACCAAGAATTGTAGAAGCAATAGCCCAGCACCACGATGATTCTCCTTCAAATCTACTTGCTGTATTGATCCAGGCATCTGATACCCTTTCTGCGGCGAGACCAGGGGTAAGGAAAGAATCATGGGAGGCATATATAAAAAGGATTGAGGCAATTGAAAACATTGCAAGATCAATTGAGGGCGTTGAGAAATGTTATGCTATTCAGGCAGGCAGAGAAATCAGGGTAATTGTCTATCCAGACAAGGTTAATGATGATGGTATAAGTCTTATATCCAGACAGATTGCAAAAAAAATCGAGTCAGATGTCGCCTATCCCGGGCAGATAAAGGTCACTGTCATCAGAGAAGTGAGAGCTGTGGAGTATGCTAAATGAGAGTCCTTCATATAGGTGATATAGTGGGTGAATCAGGAAGGAAGGCAGTAGCCCGTATTCTTCCATCCATTAAAAAACATCATTCCCCTGATCTTATAATTGCAAATGGTGAAAATCTTGCAGGTGGATTTGGAATTACAGAAAAGACATTGAAGGAGGTCCTGGAGTCAGGAGTTGATGTGATAACTTCAGGCAATCATATCTGGGATAAAAAAGAGGTGCTGAAGATAATAACGCAGGAGCCTCGCCTGATAAGACCGGCTAATTATCCTCCAGGGGTGCCGGGCTCCAGTTATTTTCTCTTTGATACAGCAGGCGGAGCAAAGTGCCTTGTTTTTAACCTCCTCGGCCGTATATTTATGGAGCCCCTGGATTGTCCCTTCAGAACTGCAGACAAAATTATTGAAGAGTTCAAAGAAAGGGTAAATATTTTTATTCTTGATTTTCATGCAGAAGCCACATCAGAGAAACTGGCAATTGCCTGGTACCTTCATGGCAGGGTGAGCGCAGTAATAGGAACCCATACGCATGTCCAGACTTCAGATGAAAGAATTCTCCCGCTGGGGACAGCCTACATTACGGATGCAGGGATGACAGGTTCTATAAGTTCAGTCATTGGAATGAGGAAGGAAGAAGCAATTCAGAGATTTCTTACATTTATTCCCCATAAGTTTGAGGTGGCAAAGGATGATATTGAATTGCAGGGTGTTATATTTGATGTGGATGAAAAGACAGGGAAAAGTTTACATATAGAAAGGATAAGATACAAACTTGAAAATAAATGAGCATGAAATTTTTAGATAGTATAAAGATAAAGAGAATACCCCGGGGGAAGAGGGAATTATTTCTGTCACTCGGCATTACTCTTATAGTTCTCCTGTTGTTTGTTATTAAACCAAAGTTTCTCAATCTAATTGAACTCAAGACATACGATATAAGTTTGCAATTGAGAAAAGAAAGCAGTCCCAACAAAAATATAGCAATTGTAGCCATTGATGAAAGGAGTTTGCGGGACCCTGAACTCGGCAGATGGCCATGGACGAGAAGCAAATTAGCGGAAATAATTGAGGAATTAGAGAGGGCAGGGGCAAGGGTGATTGCCCTTGATATTGTGTTTGCAGAGCCGGATAAGACAGGTCTGGAGGCAAGACGGGGACTTGAAAGGGCGCTTCAGAAGCTTGAGTCATTAGAACTTGGCAAGACGCAGATTCCGGAATTTGAGTTAAATAAGGCAATAAAGGTTCTTGGTTCAATCAGGACGCGAGTTGATTTCACCGAGTCAGAACTTACAAAATTATCAAATCTCAGCAATCTTCCGCGCCTCCTTGATGAATACAGAAATTTTTTAAAAAGCAGTATAGAAAAGTCGGAAAGCGATGATGTTCTTGCAAATACAATTTTACGCTATAACAATGTCCTCCTCGGATATTATTTTAATGAAGAACAGATTGAGGAGGTAAAAGAGGAAAATAAGTCAGCACTTATTGAATCTTCAAGAATAAGAATTGTAAGTAAGTCCGGAAAGGAACCATCATACGAATATGTTCCAGCATTTACGGATTTGATACCAAACATAAAGGTTATTTCAATGGCTTCACAACATGCTGGCTTTTTGAATGCAAAGCCCGATGAGGATGGTATTTACAGGTGGGGCAATCTAATTGCATATTATAATGGTAATTTCTATCCTTCCCTTGCACTGAAGGCGGCGAGCCTTTTTTCTGATTCACAGATTGTCCTTCATGTTGATGACATTGGGGTAAGCGGCGTAACCGTGGGGAGAACATATATCCAGACAGACGAAGGGGGGAGGGTGCTTATCAATTTTTATGGTGGTAACAGCATGATGCCTGAATCAAAAAAAATTTTCCCCTATTATAGTGCAGCAGATGTCCTGAGGAAAAATTACGAGCGAGAGGCATTCAGGGATAAGGTTGTTTTTATTGGAGCCACAGCAATTGGCATATACGATATAAGGCCCACACCCTATGACCCAATGTTTCCGGGTGTGGAAATTCAAGCAACAATTCTGAGCAATATCTTGAACAAAGATAATCTGGTTAAACCCAAATGGGTGGAGGTCTTTGACATTTTTGTAATTATAATTATAGGTATTATTCTTGGAAATGTTTACGGAGGTATACGGGCACCTATGCTTCCGCTTTTTCTTGTTATATTTGGAGTAATTTACTATCTCCTCAATTGGTCGGTGCTAAGTTTTGCTGGTATCTGGCTTTATGTCGTTTACCCCACAATTGAGATTATTCTTGTTACATTTGGTGTGACAATATTTAAATATCTTACAGAGGAGAAGAGCAGAAGACAGATAAAGCAGGCATTTCAGCATTATCTCAGTCCAAATCTTGTGCAGGAAATATTGAAGGAACCGGATAAACTACGACTGGGCGGAGAGAAGAAGAACCTTACAGTTCTGTTTTCAGACATCAGGGGATTTACAAGTATATCTGAGGGACTGCCTCCGGAAACAGTTGTGACAATTCTGAATGAGTATCTCACTCCAATGACACATATTGTTTTTAGAAATGATGGGTTATTGAACAAATATATGGGTGATGCCATAATGGCGATCTTCGGGGCACCAATTTATACTGATAAACATGCACTCCAGGCATGCAACACTGCCCTTGAAATGCTGGAGGAACTTAATAGATTGAATAAAAAGTGGGCAGAGGAGAAAAAGCCGACCCTCGGAATTGGAATCGGGATAAATACTGGATTTATGCATGTTGGTAATATGGGGTCAAATGTTCTGTTTGATTATACAGTCATAGGTGATTCAGTTAATCTCGCCTCCCGGCTTGAAGGAATTAATAAAATTTTTGGAACATCCGTTATAATAAGTGAGGACACCTATGAAGCAGTAAAGGAGTATTTTATATGCAGGGAACTGGATTTTGTAAGGGTAAAGGGTAAGACGAAGCCCGTCAGGATATATGAACTTGTAAGTCGTCCTGGAGGAGAAAAGCCAGAGTGGATTAAAATATATGAAGAGGGCCTTGTGCTGTACAGGCGGAGGAACTTTGCTGAAGCACTTGAAATTTTTAAAAAAGTCCTTAAAATCAAAGAGGATGACCATCCATCGCAATTATTTACTGAGAGATGTAATTTACTCATCAAATCAGGTGTGCCGGAAGAATGGGATGGGGTATTTGATATAACGCAGAAATAAACAGTGGGACTTGATAAAGAAAAAATAAAAAGTGACGCAGAACTTTATATTAAAAACGGTCAATTAGATAAGGCACTGATTGAGTACCAGAAACTTGTTGTGCTTGAAGCGGGGAGCCCGGAGGTTCATTGTGAACTTGCCTGGCTTTATGAGAATTTGAATGATACTGAGAGGGCATCTCAGGAGTATATAAAGGCAGGCAGAATTTATGAAAGGGCTAATGAGATAGCAAGGGCAATAGAACTGTATGAAAAGTCGCTCTCCATTAATTCAAAGCAGAGGGATATTCATAAAAAGATAGATGAATTGAAGTCAAGGATTCTGGCAAGAGAAGAGAAGGAAAAGAAGACGCAAAAGAGCAGGGAAGAGAAGAAAGAAAAAGGAAAGGAGACAGAGAAAAAGGAAAAGATAAGCATTGTTTCAAGGGAGAAAATTAATATACCTCTCTTTTCTGAGTTGAATGAAAAAGAGTTCCAGGAAATTCTTACTCTCTCTAAGAGACAGCACTACAGGAAGGACGAAGTGATCGTGAGAGAGGGTGATCCCGGCGACTCCATATTTTTTATAATTTCAGGTGAGGTTGGCGTCTTCAAAAAGGGCGAAAAGGAGGACATCTGGTTAAATACGCTTCGCGATGGTGAATTCTTTGGTGAATTTGCTTATTTTTCCAATCTTCCGAGACAGGCGAGCGTCCTTGCAACGGAGGACACAGAAGTTCTTGAAATGAAGCGGGATGCCCTGGATATGATGGCTGAGCGTTTTCCCAACATTGTCCATATCCTGACCAATTTCTACAAAGCAAGAGTTCTTGATACCGTTGTTGGTCTTTCCCCAATTTTCAGCATTCTACAACCACAGCAGAGAAAGAAAATTATCAGCAGGTTTGAACTATCAATTGTTCCTAAGGGCGAAGTTATACTAAAAGAAGGAGAAACAGGTACAGGTATTTTTTTGATTAAAAACGGAAGGGTCAAAATTGTTACCAGGAGTCCTCTTGGTGAAGAGGTTGAGCTGGGAGTATTAAAAGAATTTGACTTTTTTGGCGAGGTTTCGCTCCTGATGGGCGTTCCTACTACTGCATCTGTCATTGCAGATACAGAAGTGCGGTTGATGAAACTTTCAAAGGAAAATTTCAACTGGCTCCTGGATGAGTTTCCATTTATTAAAAAAAGGTTGAGGATGTCAATTGAAGAAAGAGCAGAGAATACTATCGGAACCATTTTAAAATTACTTGACGAAAAACAATTACAGAAACAGGTATAACAGGACTGAGATATGAGCGAAAAAGTCTTTGAGACGGTGAAAGCACTGGTAAAGAAGGGTGATTTCGCAAGGGCGATCTTTGAATTAAAGAGGGCGCTGAGTCTGGATAAATCAAATCTTGCATTGAAGGCAAAACTTGCTGAAGTCTACAGTATTTCCGGCGATTCATCAAATGCGATAATTATATATTCAGAACTTGCAAGGGAATATGCCTCCAGAGGGTTTCTTATACAGGCAATCGCAGCAAATAAAAAAATTATAGAACTTGATCCAGACCATGTTGATACACAGAAACAGCTGGCAAAACTCTATGCTCAAAAAGCAAAGAGGGCACTTGAGAGGGAATCGCCTGAACAGATAAAACAGGAAGCAGTTAAAGGATTCAAGGAAGAGATAATTGCCAGGGAGTCAGATATTCTTAAAGAAATACCAAAATTTCCTCTTTTTTCGGATCTTTCTCAGGATGAATTTATTGAGATTATCAAAAGATTAAGATCAAAAAGTTTCCCACCGCAAACACTGATTTTTAAAGAAGGAGATAGCGGAGATTCAATTTTTCTCGTTGCCTCGGGTAAGATCAATATTTATAAGAAAGACTCCTCCGGCAGACAGGTACTTCTCAGAACAATAAATGAAGGTGATTTCTTTGGAGAATTCAGTTATTTCGCTAATTCAAAAAGGAATGTCTCAGCAATTTCTGCCACTGAGGTGCAACTCCTTGAGTTGACAAGGGAGGAAATTGACAATATGATTGAAAGTTTCGAAGGAGTAAAAAGCGCGCTTGTTGAGTTTTACAAGGCAAGGGTTCTTGATTCAATCCTTGGCGTCACCCCTGTTTTTAGAGAACTTCCATATTCAGAGCGCGAAAAATTTTTGCCGAGATTTGAATTAGAAATAAAGAGGAAAGACGAAGATATCGTCAGGGAAGGGGAGGCCGGTGATTCAATGTTTGTAATTGTGAGTGGAGCGGTAGAGGTCTGGACAAAGAGGGGTGAGAAAAAGATTGTTCTTGCTACACTAAGGGAAGGAGATTTTTTTGGGGAGATCTCATTAGTTACTGGCGAAACAAGAACTGCTACTGTGACTGCCATTAAAGAGACACGCCTGATGAAACTTAAAAAAACGGACTTTGATGAAATTGCAAATAAATACCCCAGGGTGCTGGAAGTAACAAAGAGGGTTCTTGAGAGACGGCTTGAGGATACAATTACAACTGTAATATCAGCAGAAGAGAAGGGACTGACGTGATTATGAAACGATCAAAATCATATTACAATAAGTTGCTTAAAGAACTGACATTTTACAGAAAGTTAGGTGAGATTTATTATTCCCTTAAAGATGTAGATAATCTGTTGAAGGAGATAATGAATTTTATAACAAAGCAGATGAATGTTGATGCAGGGACGCTCTTTTTAATTGATTCGCAGAGACGAAATTTAATATTCAGGGTTGTCACTGGCAGAGCACGGAAGAAGTTGCTGGGGAGAACTTTGCCGATTGGTGCAGGAATTGCTGGCTATGTGGCACAAAGGGGCAGACCCTATCTCACAAAGGACGCAGTCAATGATAAAAGATGGTTAAGAGAAATAGGTGAAGAGATAAATTATATTGCCCGTGAAGTCCTCTGCGTCCCGCTCTTCGGGATGAATAAGATCATTGGGGCAATAGAGGTAATTAACAAAAAGACGAAAGAAGGCTTTACAAGGGATGACCTTGATTTTCTAAAATCAAACGCTGGACAGATTGGCGTATTGATTGAGTATTCAAAATTGTTAAATGATACAAACGAAAGGGCAAATCAATTCAGATTGCTTCGTGAGATTGGCACAGTAATAAATTCTACACTCAAAGAGGACGAAATCATGAAAAGGACGATTGAATCCATTACAAAATTGCTTCATTCCGAATCCGGTTCCCTTCTCATTCTTGACGAAAAAACAAATGAGTTATATTTTGATGTGGCACATGGAGAAAAGGGTGATGAGGTAAAGAGAATCCGTCTTAAACTTGGTGAGGGAATAGCGGGATGGGTAGCAAAGGAGGGTAAACCACTTATTGTAAATGATGTGCAATCGGACAAACGCCACTTCAGAAAGGCAGACGAGGTATCTCAGTATGTTACCAGGAACATATTGTGTGTGCCTGTGAAAATAAAAGGCAGGGTAATTGGTGTGATTGAGGCGGTAAATAAAATAGATGGTGCCTTTACAAAGGGGGATCTCTCTATTCTTACATATCTCGCAGATCAGGTAGCGATTGCAATTGATAATGCAAAACTATACGAGGAATTAAAGAAGACATTCCTTGATACCTCAGAGGCGCTTGCTGAGGCGATTGAGCAAAGGGATCCTTATACCGGTGGACATACGAGAAGGGTCTTGAATTATTCCGTTGCTGTTGCCAGGGAAATGAATCTGCCGGAAGAGGAGATAGAAAATCTGAAGCTTGCTGCAATTTTACATGATATCGGGAAAATTGGTGTGGAGGACAGGATTTTACGGAAGGAGGGACCGCTGGACAGGGAGGAATTTGAGAGCATGAAGAAACACCCGGAAATTGGCGCAGAAATTATTAAACATATCAGCAGTTTGAAGGGGGTCATCCCGGGAATTCTCTATCATCAGGAACGGTATGATGGTAAGGGCTATCCCTCTGGAGCAAAAGACGGAGAAATACCACTGGCAGCCAGAATAATTGCAGTATGTGATACCTTTGATGCAATGACTACAGACAGACCCTACAGGAAGGGTCTGGATGTGCAGAGAGCGCTTGACGAATTAAAGAGATTTGCAGGCATTCAGTTTGATCCGGATGTGGTGAATGCATTTCATGAAGCCTTCAGGAAAGGAAAGGTGTCACTGGGTGAAGGTTGACTTTTCCCACAAATTTGTATAATATAGAACTTCCATGAATGAAGAAAAAAATCAACTCTTTGAACAATTTGGCAGGACATACAAAAAGGGGTCTCTTATCTTTAGCGAAGGAGAAATAGGTGAACATGTGTATCTTATTCAAAGCGGAAAGGTAAGAGTATTTAAATTAATTGAGAACCAGGATAAGACACTTGCAATACTTGGGCCTGGTGATTTCCTTGGTGAAATGGCAATAATTGAAAAGAAACCGCGTTCTGCTTCGGCTGAAGCGGTCGTTGACAGCAATGTCCTTGTCCTTGACCAGATGACTTTTGAAGAATTAATTAAGAGCAATGGTGAGATTGCACTTAAAGTTATTAAACGTCTTGTCTCGCGACTGAGGAACACCAATACCCTCCTTGAGTGTATATCACTTTCCGATCCGCTCCAGAGGATTGTGTCACTATTGGTCTCCCTTGGTTATGAAACCAGCAACTCTAAGGAGCCCATAGAGATCTCCCTGGGGCTTGATGATATTTCAAAGTTATGTGGTTTGAATCTTGGAACTACA
>FWWL01002550.1_pt1 | contig 37210 bp, 30 predicted proteins | sample 2228331 | NCBI WGS metagenome assembly FWWL01 (sample SAMEA103939775, study PRJEB20133) | metagenome
CACAGACGCTTGGGGATACCGACCTTCCGCTGAAGGCGGGAACGCCATTCGTCGTCCTGGGCCACCAGCTGGACGATCCCACAGGCGACGGCGTAGACCGGCGAATTCACGACGTCTCGGAGGCCTTCAATATTTATAGGATAGCCGAGACGAACGGGCATTTCAAATACGGCGCGGGCGATCCGGTCGAGACCCCCCAGCAGGGCGCCGCCGCCGGTCAGGACGACCCGGTGGACGAGGTCGACCATCCGGACGTGCTCCAGGTGCTGGCGGATGAGGTATAAGAGCTCCTCGGCCCGGGCTTCCAGGATCTCGGCGATCCGCCGCCGGGGGACCAGTTGGGGCGAGGTGCGGGGGTGGAGCGACGGCACGGGCACCATCTCCGTGTCGGCCTTGCCCTCGCCGGGCGGCTCGCCCGGCGGCGACGGCGCCTCGGCGACGGCCCCGACCAGGCGCTTAAGACGTTCTGCCTCGTGGGGCGGCGTGTCCAGCACGCTGGCCACGTCCAGCGTGAACTGACGGCCGCCCAGGGGCAGGATGTAGGAATGGTAGAGGCTCTCGTTCTTGATGACGACGAAGCCCGTCGTCCCGTCCCCGATGTCGACGACCAGCACGCCCTGTTCCCGCTCGAAGTCGTTGGTGACGCCGTAGGCCGCCGCCAGGGGCGTCAGGAAGTACCGGAGTGCCCGCAGACCGGCCATCTCCACGCACCGGTTCACGTTGTTGAGGACCGTCTGGGGGACCGTCACGACGTGAAAGTCGGCCTCCAGTTTGGTCCCCTCCATGTCGACGGGGTTGCGCACGCCGGGCATGCCGTCGACGACGAACTGCTGGGCCAGCATGTGGAGGATGACCTGGCCCGACGGCAGGCTCAGGCTGTGGAGGGCGCTCTCCCGGACCCGTTCGACGTCAAGCCGCCGGATCGGCTGGGCCTGGCCCGTCGGCGTCAGGGCGATGATCCCCTTGACGTTAAAGCAGGTCACGAACTCGCCGTTGACGTTGATGTACACCTCGTTCGACCGGACGCCGGCCATCTTGGAGGCTTCCAGGACCGTCTCCCGCAGGACCTTCACGAGGGGCTGGAGGTCGACGATGCGCCCGTTCTCGACGCCCGCACTCGTCTGTTTGGAAGCGCCCAGGACCTCGACGACGGGGGCATTCTTCTTGTCCAAGGCGATACGAGCGATCACGCAACAGACCTTGTGGGAGCCGATGTCCAGGGCCCCGACGATCATGAGCCGTCCCTAAGCGGGCGAAGATAGATGTAACCGTCGAACCGGAGGTCGACTTCCTTCCGCTCCCGAAGGACCTGGGGCAAGACTTGGTCGTCCCACTGCGTCCGGAGTTCTTGGAGGCGCCGGCGGTACCACCGGCGACATCGCTCGACGTCCGGGCCGCAGTCGTCCGTCAGCAGGATGCGGGTCCGGGGTTGGTTCAGCTCTAAGGCCATCCCGGGTCCCCATCGGAGCCAGAGCGTCCGGTCGAGGAGCCAGGCGTGGTCCCGGCGTAAGACCTCGACGACCGCCCGGACCGGCAAGAAGGGAGCGTCCGGCCGCCCGAACCCATTATAGACGATCAGGGGTCGCCACGCCGGGTCGTTGAGGTCGCCTTGGAACCACAGGAAGGGGACGCCCTCGGCGTCGACGAACTTCACACCCGTGGCGTCTTGGAGGACCGCAAAGGGCTTCCGCTCGACGATGAAGACGTGAATCGTGTCGGGCCACTGCTTGCGTACGACGACGTGCCGGACGACCGGGACCTGACGGAGGAAGGCGGCGACCCACTGCGTCGATACGGCCGCCATCGGCCGTCCCACGACCGCCCCCTCGAGGGTCGCCCGTAGCTTCGAGACGTCTAAGTAGTGGACCCCGTGCCACACGACGGACCGGACCCGACTGACCGCCATGCCGTACAGAATCGTCCCGACCGTGGCGCCCATCAGGAGCCCCAGGACGACGCGTCCCCAGGCCCGCCCGGGCCGCAGACGACGGGGCCGCTCCGCCATATGTCGATTTCGGGTTCGAGCCATACGTGAAATCGCTCCCACACCCTCGACTGGACGGTTTCGACGAGCCGGACCACGTCCGACCACGTGGCCGACCCCGTATTGACGATGAAGTTCGCGTGCTTGGGCGAGACCATCGCCCCGCCGACCCGGTAGCCCTTCAGGCCGGCCCATTCGATCAGCTGACCGGCCGACCCGGGGCCGTCCGGGGGATTCTTGAAGGCACAGCCGGCGCTCTTGTTCCGTAGGGGTTGGGTCTCCAGGCGGTACCGCTTCATCTCCTGCAGGACGGCCCGGATCGCCTCGGGCGGTCGGGCCTCGACCCGGAAGTCGGCCTGCAGGATGACGCTCCGCCGGGCCTGAAAGGGGCTCTTCCGGTAGCCGAACTCGGCCGGCGCCGGCGTGACCCGGACCGCCGTCGCCGGGCCGGGCTCCCAGACCCATACGGCCGCCAGGACGTCGGCGACGGACCGGCCGAAGGCCCCGGCGTTCATCCATACGAGGCCGCCGACCTGGCCCGGGATGCCCGACATGAACTCGAGGCCGCCGAGGCCCCGCCGGGCCGCCCACATGCACAACTGAGGGGCCGGGACGCCGGCCCCGACCCGGACGACCCCGTCCGCCGCCCGGACTCGGCGGAGGCGGTCGAGTTTCACGATGACCCAGGGCAGGACGCCCCCGTCGGGGACGAGGACGTTGGAACCGCCGCCGAGGACCCGCCAGGGGACGTCCCGCCGGGTGAGGGTCTCCAGGACGGCGACGGCCTCTTCCAGGTCTCGGGGCCACAGGACCCACGGGGCGACCCCGCCGATCCGCAGGGTCGTCCACGCCGCCACGGGGACGTCGGTCCGAGCCAGCCACCGGTGGCGTCGGACCTCCTGTCGGAGGTCGTCAAACATCGGGTCGCCCTCCTTCCAGACGCCGGGCCAGGGCCTCCCCGACCCGATACACGTGGCCGGCCCCGAGGGTCAAGACCAAGTCGCCGGCTTGCACCGTCGAGGCCAGGACCTCGACGGCCTGCTCCAGGGAATCGCAGTACGTCACGGCGCGGTGCCCGCTCTGACGGATGTCCGCCGCCAGGCGCTCGGCGTCGACGCCGGGGATCGGGTCCTCCCCGGCCGGATAGATCGGCACGACGACGAGGACGTCGGCCAGGTAAAAGCACCGAGTGAAATCGTCCCACAGGAAGGAAACGCGGGAGTACCGATGGGGCTGGAAGACGACGACCAGGCGGCGGTGAAAGCCCCGGGCCGTCTCCAGCGTCCGCAGGATCTCCGTCGGATGGTGGGCGTAGTCGTCGACGACCCACACGTCGTCGACCCGGGCCTTCCACTGGAAGCGTCGCTCGACGCCGGTAAATCGGGCCAGGCCCGCCTCGATGGAGTCCCAGGGGATGCCGATGAAGCGGGCCGTGGCGACGGCCGCCAGGGCGTTCAGGACGTTGTGGGCCCCCGGGATGCTCAGTCGCAGGCGTCGAGTCTCGCCCTCCCCGTGGACCCGAAAGTGGACCTGCCAGCCGTCCAGCTGTACGTCGTCGGCCCAGTAGTGGCTCTGGGGGTTCAGGCCGTACGTGATGACCCGCCGCTTCAGCCGGAACAAGATGCTCTGGACCTGGGGGTCCTCCAGACAGACGACGGCGGCCCCGTAAAAGGGGACCTGGTTGCAGAACTGCACGAAGGCGTCCTTCAGGGCGTCGAAATGGCCGTACCGGTCGAGGTGCTCCCGGTCGATGTTCGTCACGACGGCGACGATGGGGGCCAGGCGCAGGAACGACCCGTCGCTCTCGTCGCTCTCGACGACGATCCAGGAGCCCTTCCCCAGGTAGGCATTCGTCCCCAGGGCCTTCAGCCGGCCCCCGATGACCATCGTCGGGTCCAAGCCGGCGTCGGCCAAGACCATCCCGATCATCGAGGTCGTCGTCGTCTTCCCGTGGGCCCCGGCGATGGCGATGCCCTGCTTCAGACGCATGAGCTCCGTCAGCATCTCCACGCGGTGGATCACGGGGACGCCCCGCCGCCGGGCCTCCAGGACCTCGGGGTTGTCGTCCCGGATGGCCGACGAGACGACGACGACGTCGGCGCCCTCGACGTGCTCGGGCCGATGCCCGAGAAAGACCCGGGCCCCCAATCGCTCCAGGCGCTCCAAGACCGGCGACGGGGCGAGGTCCGAGCCCTGCACCGTGTACCCCATGTTGAGGAGCAGTTCCGCGATCCCGCTCATGCCCGTGCCGCCGATGCCGACCATGTGGATACACGTAGGCTTGGGGACGAACATCGTCTTACCCCACGGGAGGTACGAGCGTCTCGGGACCCGAACGCCACCCGGACGGGCGGCGTCGGCCCCCAGAGGGATGGAGGGCCTCGACCCACTCCCAAAAGGCCCTGGCCGCGTGCGGCCACGCTAAGCGCCCGGCCCGTTCCCGGACTTCCCGCCACCGGTCGGGTCGATTATACAACTCGATCAGGAGGCAGGCCAAGTCGTCCGGGGCCATCGTCTGGCGGAAGACCCAGGCCGCACCCCGGTCGGCCCAATACTCGGCGTTGGCCCGCTGGTGGTCCCCGGCGACGCCCTCCAGGGGCACGAGTACGGCCGCCATGCGGGCGGCCGCGATCTCGGCCAGGGTCGTGCTCCCGGCCCGGCTGACGACGACGTGGGCCCAGCCGTAGTGGGGCCCGATCGGGTCCAAAAAGTCGGCGACCCGGGCCGGGACCTCGGCCTGCCGATACCGCGCCGTCACGGCTTCCACTTCATGGGGCCCCGCCTGGTGGACGACCTCGACCCCGTAACCCAGGCGGCGGACCTGGGCCAGGGCCGCCGGGACGACGGCGTTTAAAAAGCGCGAGCCCTGACTGCCGCCGACGACGAGGACCCGCAGGGGCGGCCACGGCGGCCGTTCCCAGGGGAGCTCAAAGAACTCCTGCCGGACCGGGTTGCCGACCGTCTTCACGGGACACCGCCAGGTCCCCTCGACGGGGTAAGTCAGGGCCAGGCCCCGGGCCCACCGGCTGACCCACCGGGTCGCCCAGCCGGGGGCGACGTTCTGCTCGTGGAGGAAGACGGGCACGCCCAGCCACCGGGCCGCCACGGCGGCAGCGACGCCCGCATAGCCGCCCGAGCTGACGACGACGTCCGGCCGCCACCGGCGCAGAAGCCCGTAAGCCCGTCCCAGGCTCCGCCCCAGCCCGAGGCCCGCCGCCACCGCCCCGACGGGTCCCTTCCCCCGCAGGCCCCGGACCGGCAGGAGGCAGACCTCCCAGTCGTCCGGGAGCCGCCGTCGGGCCTCCACGCCGTAGCGGGAGCCCACGTAGAGACACCGCAGGTCGGCGTACCGCCGTCGGGCCTCCTCGCCCAAGGCGACCAGGGGGTACAGGTGACCGCCGCTTCCGCCGCCCGTCAGCACGACGCGCATGGACCGGTCCGACCCGGCCATCGGGCCGTCAGGCAATCCGGCAGTAGGGCAGGGAGAAATCGGCAAGTGGGCAGTCGTCCGCATCCCGCGTCAGTCCGCCGTCCCCAGCCGTACGTGGTCCTCGGCGATGCTGACCAGGATGCCCGTCGCCCAAGAATACAGCAAATACGCCGTCCCGCCGTAGGATATGAAGGGCAGGACCGTCCCCTTCGGGGGCGCCAGGCCGACGGAGACCGTGATGTTCAAGAAGGCCTGAAAGCAGATCCATACGGCAATCCCCACGGCCATGACCCGACCGGCCGGGAGCCGAGCCCGCCGGGCCGTCGTCAGGCCCAGCCAGAAGTAGGCCCCGTACAGCGTGACGACCAGGAGGGTCGCCGGCAGACCCAGCTCCTCCCCGAGGATGGCGAACACGTAATCGTTGTGGGGCTCGGGCAGGTAGTAGAGCTTTTGCAGGCTCCGGCCGTATCCCGTGCCCCACAGGCCGCCGTGCCCCAAGGCGATGAGGGCCTGCCGCTGTTGGTATCCCGTCGTCTGGGCATGGGCCTCCAGGTCCAGAAACGCCAGGACCCGGTCCTTCCAGTGGCGGGGCACGTCGACCCACAGGAGGAACGCTAGGCCGATGACGGTCGCCGCCACGGCCGCCCCCAGGGCCATCTGCCGGAGGGACACTTGGCCGACGAAGACCATGCTCCCGGCGATGCAAAGGAGGATCAGCGCATTGCCCAGGTCCGGCTCCCGGACGATCAGGACGGCCCAGAGGGCCGTCACGAGACCGGCATAAGCCACCTGACTGAGCCGGTCCCGAAAGGCCTGCGGACCCTGACGGTGGACCAGAAAGGCGATGTAGACGACGATCCCCAGCTTGGCCAGCTCGGACGGCTGAAACGAAAGCAGGGGCCCCCACCGAATCCAGCGGTGGACGCCCCGGACCGGCGGAAACCAAAAGACGGCCACGAGGAGGGCCGGGCAGACGAAGAAGAAGGCCCGGGCCACGGCCGGATAGACCCAAACGTTGTAGGGGACCCGAGCCGCCAGGAGCAGGACCCCAGTCCCGGCCAGGGTGTACAGGACCTGCCGCTTCAGAAAGAACAGGGGGTCGCCGAACCGCTCCTGGGCGATCAGGACGGGGGCGCTCCCGCCCATCAGGAGGCCGATGCCCGAGAGGAGGCCCCACACGACCAGGATGCCCGTCGAAGTCTTGGCCCAGCCCCTCATGGGGTCGACTCCTCGAGCGTGCGCTTCAGGTCCAGGACGGCCTTCCGGAAGACGTCGCCCCGGTGGGCATAGCCCTGAAACATGTCGAAACTGGCGCAGGCCGGTGACAGGAGCACGGCATCGCCGGGCCGGGCCATCGTGAAGGCGACCCGCACGGCTTCCTCCATGTCGTCCGCCTCGACCAGGGGCACGCCGACCCCGGCCCACGCCGTCCGGATGGAGGCCCGGTCCTCGCCGATCAGGACGACCGCCCGGGCCTTCTCCGCCAAGAGGGGCCCCAGAGAGCTTACGTCTTGGCCCTTGGCCTGACCCCCGGCGATCAGCACGACGGGTCGGGCCATGCTGGCCAGGGCCCAACGGACGGCATGCACGTTGGTCGCCTTCGAGTCGTCGTAGAAGTCGACGTCCCGGATACGGGCGACCCACTCGAGCCGGTGGGGCGGCGCCGTCAGACGCCGGACGCTCGCCCGAATTTGGGGAAGCGTCAATCGCAAGGCCACACCGGTCAGGACGACGGCCAGGAGGTTGGCGACCATAAAGGGCCACGGCGTCGGCAGGAGCCGGACCGGGCCGACGGGGTAGGTCCGGCCCCACCAGAGCAGGAGCCAATCGTCCCGGACGCCGGCGCCCGGGTACCATCGCCCGGAGAGGCCGAAACTCAACAGCCGGGACGGGATCGACCGGTAGGCGTCCCAGAGGTGTCGCTCGTCGCCATTGACGACGGCCCAGTCGTCCGGCCGCTGGTTCCGAAACAGACGAAACTTGGCGGCCACGTAGTCGTCGACCGACCCATGCCAGTCGAGGTGGTCCTGGTCGACGTTCAGGAGGACGGCCACGTCGGGCCGAAAGACGTTCAGCCCGTGGAGCTGGAAGCTACTCAGTTCGAGGACGTAGTAGCTCCCCGGCCGGGCGTACCGCACGAGCCGGGAGACGGGCTCGCCGATGTTGCCGCCGACGACCGTCGGGAGCCCCGCTTCGGTCAAGACCTGGCCGACCCAACGGGTCGTCGTCGTCTTGCCGTTCGTGCCCGTGATACCGACCCACGTCCCGGGGGGAGCCGCCAGGTAGCCCAGCTCGAATTCCGGGAGGACCGTCTTGCCCCGGGCCCGCTCCAGCCACGGATGCCAGGGTCGGAAGCCGGGCGAAACGACGAGGCAGTCCCAGGCGTCGACGAAGGCGGGGTCCGCCGGTCGGACATACGTCTCGACGCCCGTCGCCGCCAGGGCCCTCCACTGAGACCGGCGGTCGGGGTCCCAGGCGGCCGGGTCGCCCTCGTCAGCGACGGCGAGGGCCGCCGGCCGGGCGACCTCTCGCAGGAGGTCGAGGGCCGCCTGACCCGACACGCCAAAACCCAGGACGAGGACCCGCCGGTCGTCGAGGAGGGCCCGAAGCGTCGAGACGCCGGGACCCGGGGCTTGGACTCGAGTCGACACGTCCGACGGCGTGACCATCTTCGGAATCCCCGGATTGGGCGTTACGAAAGGCGTCGGCAGGAAGCCGCGCCCTAACCCCGCACCCTGCATCCCAAGGCCCCATCCCCGGTCGACCCCACACCCGGGACCTGACACCCGACCCCCGACTCTCAGCGGAGCTTGAGGGTCGTCAGGCTCAGCAGGGCAAACAGGAAGGCGAGGATCCAGAACCGGACGACGACCTTGCTCTCCGGCCACCCCAGGAGCTCAAAGTGATGATGGAGCGGGGCCATCCGAAAGACGCGTCGCCCCCGGAGCCGAAAGGAGGCGACCTGCAGGATGACCGACAGGGCCTCGAGGACGAACAGGCCGCCGACCATCACCAGGACGACCTCCTGCTTGATCAGGACGCTCAGGATCCCCAGCGACGCCCCCAGCGCCAGGGCGCCCACGTCCCCCATGAACACCTCGGCCGGATGCGCATTGAACCACAGGAACCCGATACTGGCCCCCATCAGGGCCCCCCCGAAGATGACGACCTCGGCCGCCTGGGGGACGTGCAGGATGTTCAAGTATCCCGCAAAGACCCGGTGGCCGGCGACGTAGGCAAAGCCCGTCAGGGCCGCCGACGCAAAGAGCACGGACCCGATGGCCAGCCCGTCCAGGCCGTCCGTCAGGTTCACGGCGTTGGAGGCCCCGGCCAGGACGAGCCACAGGAAGGCCAGGTACCACCAACCGAGGTCGGGGTGGAGCCACTTCAGGAAAGGAAACCACACCTCGGTCGAGAACATCCCCCGACCCCGCAGGCCCATCAGGACCAGGCCGATGACCAAGATGATGCCCGTCTGGACCAGCAGTTTCCTGCGACCCGTCAGCCCCAGGTTCTGCCGCCGCCGGAGTTTGACCCAGTCGTCCCAGAAGCCCAGGGCCCCGAAACTCCACAGCGTGAACAGGGCGATCCAGGGATAGGGCTCGGCCAGGTTCGCCCACAGGAGGACGGCGACCGACACGGCCAAGACGATGAGGAGGCCGCCCATCGTGGGCGTCCCCGCCTTCTGCTGGTGGTGCTTCGGCCCCTCTTCCCGGATGTACTGGCCCCACTGCCACCGGCGCAGACGCCGGATCAGCGGAGGCCCCAGCAGGAAGCTGATGGCCATGGCCGTGACGATGGCCAGGGCCGTGCGGACGGTCACGTACCGAAACACCCGTAGGGTGTCCCACCAGGGACGGAGGAGTTCAAACAGGAGATACAACATCCGAGTCTTCCTCGGCCTGAAACTGGGTACGGGCCCACTCGACCAAGCGCTCAAACCCCATGGCGTGCGACGCCTTGAGGAGCCATACGTCTCCCGGCCGCCAGGCCTGGGTAAACCACGGGAGGACGTCGTCGATGGTCCCAAAGTGCAAGACCTCGGACCGGACGCCCCGGGACCGGAGCTCGTCGGCCAGGGCCGCCATCCGGGGCCCCACGGTGACGACGACGTCGACGGCCGACCAGTCGGTCATCTCGGCCAACCGCCGGTGCCAGGCGACCTCGTCGGGCCCGAGCTCGAGCATGTCCCCGACGATGGCTCCCCGTCGTCGGGCGGGCCACCGGGCCAGCCACCCGACGGCCTGGGCCACGGCGACCGGGTTGGCGTTGTAGCTGTCGTCCAAGAGCGTCCACCCCTGCTTCCATCGGTAGACCTCCCCCCGGTGGGCCGGGGGGCGGAAGTCGGCGAGGGCCGCGGCGACGGCGTTGCGGTCCATACAGAACAACCGCCGGGCCAGTCCGACGGCCGGCAAGAGGTTCCGGGCATTCCAAGGCTGGGGCATCGGCACGGCCAGGGTCCAGCGGTCCTCGAGGGCGCCGTCTCGGTAGAAGCCGACCTCGACGGTCATCCCCTTCGGCGTCGGCGTCACCCCGAGGAGCCGCACGTCCCCGTCGGTCTCCCCGAAGGTCCACACCGGGGCATCCCACAGGTTCTTCTCTGCGACCCGGTCCCGCAGGAGCGGGACGTCCCCGGCGATGAGGATGCTCCCGCCGGGGACCATGAAGCGCACGAGGTCCGTCTTCTCGTCGGCCACCCCCTCGACCGTCCCAAAGGCCTCCAGGTGGACGGGCCCGACGTTCAAGACGACCGGGTAGTGGGGCCGGAGCAGGGCGGCGACCCGAGCCATCTCGCCCCGCTGGTTGATGCCGACCTCCTGGACCCACCAGGCGTAAGCCCGGCCGTGCCCGTAGTTGATCAGCGAAAGCGGCACGCCCGTGATGCTGTTCCAGTTCCCCGGAGACACAAACGTCGGTGCGACCCGACCGGCCAGACGACCGATGAGCTCCTTCGTCGTCGTCTTTCCCATGCTTCCCGTGACGGCGATGACCCGGGCCGAGAGTCGGTCCCGGACGGCGGCGGCCCACCGAAAGAGCGCCGTCCAGGTGGCGGGGACCCGGACGACCCCGACGGGCGGGGGGACCTCGACGGCTTGCTCGACCAAGACGGCTACGGCGCCCCGCCGGACGGCGTCGGCGACGAACCGATGTCCGTCGTCGTGACGGCCCCGGAGCGCCACGAACAGGCTCCCGGCCGTGCACTGGCGGCTGTCGATGTGGACGGCCGTCACGGCCTGCGACGGGTCGCCCTGCTGGACGGCGCCGCCCGTGTAGGCGGCGACCTCACCGAGTCTCCACATGGTCGGCCATCCATTCGAGGACCGTCTGCCGGTCCGAGTAGGGGACCCGGGTCGTCCCATAAATCTGGTAAGTCTCGTGACCCTTCCCGGCTAAAAGCAGGCAGTCGCCCGGCCCGAGCATGGCCAGTCCCGTGTGGACGGCGGTCCGCCGGTCGTGGATGACCGACCAGGGGGGTGCCCCCGGGACGGCCCGGAGACCGGCCTCGATATCGGCCACGATGCGCCGGGGGTCCTCCTGCCGGGGATTGTCGTCGGTCAGGAGGATGAAGTCGGCGTACCGGGCGGCGACCTCGCCCATCCGGGGACGTTTCGTGGCGTCCCGCTCGCCCCCGCATCCGAACAGGACGATCAGCCGACCCGGGACCTGCGGCCGCAGGTCCCCCAGGACCAGCTCCAACGACTCGGGCGTGTGGGCATAGTCGATGACGACGGACCGGCCGTCGGGAAGGTCCCACCGCTCCATCCGACCCGGAGCCCCCGCGAAGGCCGCCATCGCTTCCAGAAGCTCCGGCCAGCGGTCGGTCGGCAAGACGCTGGCGGCCATCGCCCAGGCGACCAGGAAGTTCGACACGTTGTAACGCCCGCTCAGGCGGATCGACCAGGTCAGGGGCCGCTCCAGGCCGGGCCCCCAGAGCTCCCCCCGGGCGCCCCACAGGCCGCCGTCCCGGACGACGCCGTGGACGGTATGGGCGCAGGCGGCCGTCGGACCCTCACAGGTCCCCACGGTCGTCACGGTCGCCCGACGGAAGGTCCGGTCTCGGAGGACCGCCCGCCCGAAGGGGTCGTCCGTGGGGAGGACGACGTGCCGCAGGCCCCAGTAATCCTCGTCGAAGAGCCGAAGCTTGGCCCGGAAGTAGGCCTCCATGTCCCCGTGATAGTCCAGATGGTCGTGGCCCAAGTTCGTAAAGGCGGCGACAGCGACCCGGAGGCCGTCGATCCGGTACTGGTCCAGGCCGATGGAGGACGCCTCGACGGCCATGTGGAAGACGCCCTGCCGGACCAGATGATGGGCGTACTCGCCCAGGTCCGGGGCCTCGGGCGTCGTCAGGCCCGTCCAGAGGCCGACGTCGGGGTCCATCCCCAGCGTCCCGACCCGGGCACAGGGCACGCCCAGCCGACCGAGGGCGTCGTGGACCCAGTGGACGGTCGTCGTCTTGCCCTTCGTGCCCGTCACGGCCATGACGACCAGGCGGTCCAGGGCCGGCCCGTAGAGGACCCGCGTCAGTCGGGCGGCCGCCGGGCGGGCCACCCGGACGACCCAGTAGGGTATCGAGGGGGCTTGGGTCCGGAACCACTCGACCCACGTCGGGTCTTCCCCGACGACCCCGACGGCGCCCCGTCGGATGGCCTCGGGAATCCAGGCGTGGCCGTCCGCCTGGCGACCCCGCAGAGCGACGAAAACACTCCCCGCCCGGACCCGTCGGGAATCCGTCGTGACATGCAGGGCCGGTTCCATCTCGGAAGGCCCCCAGCCGCCGACGCTAAGGTCGGCCAGGGCTTCGTCGATGAGGGGGATAGACAACGGGCACCGGGTGGGCTCGGTCATCTCTACGTTCCTCTCCTTCCCCTAATAAAAGACGCGGTCTCTCGGGCGCGTGTTCGACCCCGAGGACCCCGTGTCGGACCTCCAGGGGGGTTCCCGGCGGGGGAAGCTGGCGGGCGACCCGGCGACCCCGCCCGACCATTGTAACGGAAACGCCGACCTGACGGGACCAGTCCAGGACCTCCGACAGGTCCCGACCGACCCAGTCCGGCCAGACGTCCGCCCCCGCCGACCCGACCGGGGGCCATCGGACCGGCACCCGCGTCGGGCCGGTCGGCTCGGCCGGTGCCTCCAGCCGCCATCGGGCCGCCAGGAACCGGGTCACCGCCTGAAAGAGGGGCGCCGCCACCTCGGACCCGTAAAAATGCCCTTGGGGCTCGTCCAGCATGACCAGCAGGACGACCCGGGGCGCCTCGACCGGGAAGAAGCCCACGAAGGAGGCGACATACCGACCGCTCTCGTAAGTCCCGCCGGGGCTGACCTTCTGGGCCGTCCCCGTCTTGCCGGCGACCCGGAGGCCCGGGACCTGCGCCCGCTGGCCCGTCCCGCGGGTCACGACGGCCTCCAGGACCTCCGTCATCGACCGGACCAGGTCCGCCGGAATCCGACGGGGCCCCAACGGCCGGGTGAGGACGTGCACCTGGCCCGTCGGGTCGATGAACCGCCGGGCCAACCGCGGCGTGACTTCGAAGCCCCCGTTGGCCAGCATGGCATAGAAACGCACGACCTGCAGGGGCGTGACCTCGATGCCCTGGCCGATGGCCAAGTAGGCCGGGTCGACCCGAGACCACCGGTCGGGCGGTCGGAGCAGGCCCGGCCGTTCCCCCGGGGCGTCGACGCCCGTCGCCTGGCCGAACCCGAAGGCCCGCAGGCGCTCGTATAGACGGGCCGGCGGCACGGTCATCCCGACCCGGATAGCCCCGACGTTGCTGGAGTAGACGAAGACGTCGTCAAACCGAAGCCACCCAAAGGGACGGTGGTCCCGGATCGTCACGCCCAGGACCTGAATCTGGCCCTCCCCCCCGTAAAACCACCGGTCCCGAATCGCCGGGTCCTCCCACAGGGCCGCCAGGCCGATGGCCGGCTTGAGGGTCGAACCCGGCTCGTAAGTCCACCGGCCCCCGCAGAAGTTCCACGTCCAGGGCTCGTCCAGGTAGCGGGTGTATCGGGTCGGGTCGAAAAAGGGGTACTGGGCATGGACCAGGACCTCGCCCGTCCAGGGGTCCATCGCCAGGACGAGGCCCCGTCGAGCCCCGGTCCGCTGGGCCCACTCGGCCAGGACCTTCTCGGCGATGTACTGGGCGGAAAGGTCCAGGGCCAGCTCCAGCCGGGCCGGCCCCCGGCCGGCGACCGGAGCGCCGACGTCGTTCCAGAAGTACCGTTGAAGCCCGTCCCGGCCGACCGACACGGGCCGCCGCTCGCCCCGAAGCCAGGGGTCGTACTGGAGCTCGACCCCGCTCAGGCCCTGATTGTCGACCCCGGTCCATCCCAACAAGGCCCCGGCCAAGTGGCGCTGGGGATATACGCGGTCTTCCTCCGGCGTGACGTAAACGCCCGGCAGGCCCAAGTCCCGGACGGCCTGGGCCTTGGCCGCATCGAGCCGCTTCCGGGCCACCCACACGAAGTGGGGCCGCTCGGACGCCTGCTCCCGGACGGCCTCGACGGCGAAGGGGACGTACTGCCGGAGAAGCCCCAACGTCCGGTCCAGGTCCGGGACCTCCAGGGGCCGGATGTACAGGCTGTAAACCGTCCGGTTCATCGCCAGCTCGTAGCCCCACCGGTCCGTGATGACCCCGCGGCCGACAGACACGCCGACCTCCGTGTAATACTGCCGGACCGCCCGCTCCCTCCATACCGCCCGCTCCAAGACCTGGACCTGGACCAACCGACCCCCGAGGATGAGGGCCCAGAGCCCGAACCCGCCGATGAGCCCGCGGAACCGCCATTCCGTCATCGGGCCCCTCAGGGTCGAGACGCCGGGGGTCGACCGGCCGGCCCCCCGTCCGGCCACGGACTCGATAGGACCTGCGTCGGCTGGAGGAGCTGAAGGTGCAGATAGCCCTGCGCCAACCGGTCGACCCGGGACAGGGCCGTCAACTCCCGGTACTGGGCCTCCAGCGACCCCAGGACCCGCTGGAGCTCCTGCCGTTGCTGGTAAAGGGCCTGGACGGTGTAACGCTTCTGCAGGATCTGGGCCGAGACCCAGACGTGGACGTAAGCCGCCAGGACCAGCAGGGCGATTCCCGCCCCGACCCAGCCTACGTCCGTCATCCGGAAGCGGTCGGTTCGCATCACGACGGGCCTCCTCCTTCCTATTCCCGGCCACCGACCCCGTCGGCCCCGCCCGGCCACGAGGCCCGGGGCCTCGGCTCCCGGTAGACCAGGTCCCGAAACCGGACGGGCGCCAGCTTCTCGATGACCCGCAGGCGGGCGCTCCGGGACGCCGGATTCTGCCGGACCTCCGCCCGGTCCGGCCGCTCCGGCTTCGGGGTCAAAACCCTCCCCAGGGGTTGGCCTTCACATACACAAACCCCAACCTGGGGTTCGCACCGACACGGCAGGGCCAGCCGGTGGAAGATGCGCTTGACGACCCGGTCCTCCAAGCTGTGGTATGCCAAGACGGCCAGGCGACCGCCGACCCGGAGGACGTGAAAGGCGTCGACGAAGAAGACGTCCAGGCCCTCCAGCTCCCGGTTCACGGCGATCCGCAGGGCCATGAAGACGCGCGTGGCCGGGTCCGTCCGACCCCGGCGGCGGACGACGCTCCGCACGACCTCGGCCAGTTGGGTCGTCGTCGTGATCGGTCCCCGTTTGCGGGCCTCGACGATGGCCCGGGCGACGGCCTCGGCCTGGGGTTCCTCGCCGTAGTCCCGGAAGATCCGCACGAGGTCCTCAAACGACCGCTGATTCACGACCCGCTCGGCCGTCTCGGCGTCCCAGGGGTTCATCCGCATGTCCAGGGGGCCCTCCCGCTCGAAGCTGAAGCCCCGACTCGGGTCCTTCAACTGGTCCATGCTGACGCCCAGGTCGACCAAGACGGCGTCGACGAGGCCCAGGGGCGCATACGACAGGGCGACCTTGAGGATGCGCCGAAAGTCTTCATGCACGTAGGTGACCCGGTCGCCCCACTCGGCGAGCCGCCGGCGGGCCCGCTGGAGGGCCTCGGGGTCCCGGTCGACGGCGATCAGCCGGTCGGCCCCGGCCCGGAGGAGGGCCTCGGCATGGCCGCCCGAGCCGACGGTGGCGTCGATGACGACCGAGCCCTCGCCCAGGACGGGACGCAGGTAGGCGACGACCTTCTCCCGGAGGACCGGCTGGTGCCAAAACATGTCCTTCCCGGCATCGGGGTCGGGTCCCGGGTGCCGGCGATACGACCCGGCACCCGACACCCCATCCCGAACGTCAGGCCTGGATTTTCTGAATGCGCCGGGCCAGCTCGGGCGTCCAGGGGACCTGAGCCTGAAAGGCCTCCAAGAGGTCCGGGTCCCACACCTGAATCGTGTTGAAGTAGCCGACGAGGACGACCCGGGACGCCAGACGGGCATACGCCCGTAGCTCCGGGGGGACGAGGATGCGGCCCTTGTCGTCCAGCTCGGTCTCGACGCCCTTGGTGTTCAGACGGTGCATGAGGGCCATCTTCTGGGAGGGCTCGATGTCCGTCTGGAGGCGGATTTCGGCCTCGATCGCCTCCCACACGGGGAGGGGGTAGATGACGATGTGGGGGAATTCGAGGAGGAAGCTCTGGGTGACGAATACCTGGGTGCCGTAGTGCTCCCGGAGGCGCTTGCGGAAGTTGGTCGGCACGACCATCCGACCGGCGGCGTCGAACTGGGTCCACCCGGCGCCCCGAAAAAACACGTCGGTACGGGGTCTCTCCATGCCGTCCCATTCTTTCCCAAAACGTCCCATCCCAATTATAGGCCCCCGCCCCCCGGCTGTCAAACTATATCGGGAGGGAGGGATAAGAATAGGAAAATGAGGCAAATAAAAGATAAAATTTTGGTAAATCTCTGCCGGCGTTCCAGATCCCGGGACGGCCCAGGGGCCCGGACTTGACTTTGGGACGCCGGCGACTATCCTTATGGGTCCACGCCCGTCGATTCCCTCAAGACGCGAGGCGTGCGGTGGCGTTTCCCCAAATCCCCCTAAGGGACTGTCTTCACGCAGTGGCGAGCCCTGTTCGAAGCCCAAGGCGCCCGTGAACTCCACCTCCCCCTCTTAGTCCCCTGGGACGACCTGGACCGAACCGTCCGGACCCTCTGGCAGTCGGCCCCCAAGGTCATCGACGGCCAGGGGCGGGTCTTCGTCCTGCGGCCCGAAGTGACCGTCCAGATGGCCCTCGCCCAGCCGAGCGCCGGCTCCCGGCTCCTGTACTACATCGACCGCGTCTTCCGTCTCCAGCCCGGCGGGGCGATCGCCGAGTTCCTCCAGGTCGGCCTGGAGGCCTTGGAGCCCGACGACCGGGCCTGGGAGACCCTCCTCGAGGTCGCCGTCGAGAGCCTGCGGGTCTTGTCGCCCACGTTCACCCTGGACGTCGCCCACCGGGCCCTGCAGGACCAGCTCCCGGCCGAACCCTGGAACCTCGCCGAGATGGCCGTCGACCCGACCGTCGTCCGGGGGCGGGCCGAGACCCTCCGCCTGATGGAGGCGTGGGGCATCGGGACACCGGAGCAACGGGCCCGGCTGGCCGCCTGGGTCGAACGCTTCGACCCCCACGTCGTCGTCGACCTCACGATGAGTCCCCTGTTTCCGTACTACACGGGCTGGCTCCTGGAGGGCTTCGTCGACTTCCTCCCCCACGAGGTCCTGCGGGGCGGGGAGTACGTCATCGGAAAGACTCACGGCATGGGCTTTGCGATGGAGTTCCCCTATGATGCGCTTGGCCCTCTCGAAGGGTCGGCTCCTTGAGCCGTCGGTCGCCTATCTCCGCCGGCTGGGCCTCCAGGTCCCGCCGGAGGTCGCCGAGGAGCGTCAGCTCCTGGGAGTCCTGACGGGCGCCCCCGTCGAGGTCGTCCTCCTCAAGCCGGCCGACGTGCCCGTGTGCGTCGCCCTCGGGGCGGCCGACCTGGGGATCGCCGGCTACGACCAGGTCCTCGAAAGCGGTCAACGGGTCCTGGTCTTGAAGGACCTCGGCTTCGGTCAGGCCCAGTTCGTCGTCGCCGTCCCCGAGGACAGCCCCGTCCAGCGCCTGGAGGACTTGGCCGGGGGCCGCATCGCCACGAAGTATCCCAACGTCGCCCGGAGCCGGGTCCGCCTCCCGGACGTCCGGTTCGTCGCCCTCCAGGGGTCGGTCGAGATCGCCTGCTCGCTCGGCCTGGCCGATGCCGTCTTCGACCTGCGCCAGACGGGCCGCACCCTGCAGGCCCACCGCCTGCGGGTCGTCGCCGTCCTCGGCGAGACGACGGCGCGGCTGATCGTGAGCCGCCACCGCTTCAAGATGGGAGCCGACCGGGTCCACCGATGGCTCCGCCTCTTCCAGAGCCCATCCGACGAGGAGGTCGCCGTTGGTCGTCCGGCTTCATCTGAATGAGAACCCCTGGGACCTGCCCCCGGAGGCGAAGGCCTGGGTCGCCGCCCAGCCGTGGCACCGGTATCCCGACGAGGCCCTGTACGACCTCGTCCGGGCAAGGGTCGCCGCCCACTGGGGCGTCCCGGCCGAGTCGGTCATCCTGACGAACGGGGCCGACGAGGCCATCGCCCTGCTCCAGCTGTGGTACCGTCGGGTCGCCTTCTGGCGGCCCGCCTTCTCGGGTTACGCCGGGGTCGCCCGGGGGTGGGAGCTCGATGCCGTCGAGATTCCCCTGGGCCCCGACTTTGAGGTCCCCTGGGACGCCGTGCTCGAGGTCCGGGACCGACTCCTCTTCCTCGACCGCCCCCACAACCCGTCGGGGATGTGCCTGCTCGGGCGGGCCCGACTGGCGGACCTGCTCGAGCGGTGGCAGGCCTGGGTCGTCTTGGACGAGACGTACGCCGACTTCGCCCGGGAGTCGCTGACGGACATGTTCGACCCGGACGGGCGCCTGATCGTCCTCCGGAGTTTTTCCAAGAGCTTCTGCATGGCCGGCTTGCGGCTGGGCTTCATGGTCGTGCCCCGGTCCGTCCGGCGGCCCTTGGAGGCCCGTCGCCTGCCCTTCAACGTCAACCGGCCGGCGCTGTACGCCGCCCTGTGGGTCCTGCAGAGGCCCGAGGTCTTTCGGGCCTACGTCGACGCCGTCCGACGGGAACGCCAGGCCATGCTCGAACGGATGGCCCGCCTCCCGGGTCTGCGGGTATGGCCCTCCGAGGCCAACTTCATCCTGTTTCGGGGGCCGGCCCCCATCGGAGGCCTCGTCCGACGCTTGGCCGAGTCCGGGATTCAGGTCCGCAGTCTGGAAGACGTCGTGGGCCCCGGCGCCGGACGGGTCAGCGTCGGCCGTCCCGAAGACAATGCCCGATTCCTGGACGTCCTGGAGGCTTACTATGCCGCTGAAGTTTCAGGCCGACTGGCAGTCCCGTGAGACCCACGTCCGGCTCCGGGGCCAGTTTCCCGGTCAGGGCCGGGTCGACATCCAGACGCCCGACGCCTTGTTTACACACTTTCTCCACGCGTTGAGTTTTTATGCCGAATGGGACCTTCAGTGTCACACCGTCAGTCAAGACGGGATCTACCACCACTTCGTCGAGGACACGGGGATCGCCCTCGGCAACGCCCTCCGGGAGGCCCTCCAGACGGCCGGGCCGGTGACCCGCTTCGCCCATCAGGTCGTCCCCATGGACGAGGCCCTGGTCCTGGTCGCCATGGACCTGTCGGGCCGGGCCGGGCTGTTCATGCGACGGGTGCCGACCCACGAGATCACCGAATTTTACGCCGGTCTGACCCGGGCCCTGCGGATGACGCTCCACCTCCGGGTCCTCCGGCCGGGTCACTGGCACCATGTCATGGAGGCCTTCTTTAAGGCCACGGGCCGTTGCCTGGCCCAGGCCCTGACGCCCCGGTCGGGCGAGGGACCGACGTCGACCAAGGGCGTCGTCTGGACGTGAAACGGCCGGGGTGGCGGGATGCGGGGCCGACATCATCTGCCCGGAGGGGACAGCGATGGACGGGAGCGCGCGGCCGTCCCGACTTGCGAGACCCGAAGGCCCGTCGGTCGTCATCGTCGACTACGAAGCCGGGAACCTACGGAGCCTGACGGCCGCCTTCACGGCCCTGGGGGCGCGGGTGACCCTCCTGGACCGGCCGAGGCCGGGGCTTCGGTTCGACCGGCTCGTCGTCCCGGGTGTCGGGGCCTTCGACTGGGCCTGCCGGCGTCTGAATTCCACGGGACTGAAAGGGTTCATTCAACGATCGGTCGAGGCCGGCATACCGGTCCTGGGGATCTGTCTGGGGATGCAGTGGCTGTGGGAGTCCAGCGAGGAGGGCCACGAGTCGGGCCTGGGCCACTGGCCGGGCCGGGTCGTCCGCTTTCGGAACGTCCCCCGGGTCCCCCACATGGGGTGGAACCGGGTCGAGTGGGTCGCCGGGGCCCGTCCGCCGGCCTGGCTGGCGGGGCTACCGTCGGGATACGCCTACTTTGCCCACAGCTACTACCCCGAGCCGGCCGACCCGGGCCTCGTTTGGGCCGTCACCGAGTACGGCCCCGTTCGGTTTCCCTCGGTCGTGGGGCGGGGCCACGTCGTGGGCGTGCAGTTCCATCCGGAAAAGTCCGGCGCCTGGGGCCTGGAGTTCCTCCGGCGCTGGCTGGAAGAGGGCAGGACCGATGCTGGAAGTCATCCCGGCGATTGACCTCCTCGGGGGCCACGTCGTCCGTCTGACGCAGGGCGACTTCCGACGGGTGCGGCGGTACCCGTGGACGCCCGTCGAACTGGCCCGGCGCCTGGAGGGGTGGGGCTTCCGATGGCTCCACGTCGTCGACCTGGACGGCGCCCGGACGGGCCGTTGGGCCCATGGCCCGGTGGTCGCCGAGGTCCGCCGCCAGACCGGCCTCCGGATTCAGGTCGGGGGCGGCCTCCGGACGCTACGCGTCCTGCGGACGGTCCGGGCCTGGGGGATCGACCGCGTCGTCCTCGGGACCCGGGCGGCCGACCTCGACTTTCTGCGTCGGGCCGTCGACCTGTGGGAGGGACGGGTCCTCGTCGCCCTGGACGTGCGGGGCGACCGATGGGTCGTCCGGGGGTGGCAAGCGGAGGTCGGCGAAGGGGTCGAGCGGTGGCTCGAGCGGTGGGCGCCGATTCCCTTCGAGGGTTTCGTCATCACCGATACGGAGCGGGACGGGACCTGTGCGGGCATCGTCCCGGAGCGGGTCCGTCGCTGGGTCGAGCGGGTCGGCCGGCCGGTGTGGTGGGCCGGCGGCGTCGGGTCGGTCGAGGACTTGGCGGCCCTGGCGTCGGTGGGTGTCGGTCGCCTCCGGGGCGTCATCGTCGGTCGGGCCCTCCTGGACGGCCGGGTCGATTTCCACAAATTGAATGTATTTCTTCAAGAATCTTCATCTGCCTAATGAACACACCCCTGGAGGTGCTCGGTAATATGCTGACGCGGCGTCTGATCCCCTGCCTGGACGTCGACCGCGGCGTCGTCGTCAAGGGCGTCCGGTTCGACGACCTCCGGCAGGCCGGCGACCCCGTCGAGCTGGCCCGACGGTATGAGGCCGAGGGCGCCGACGAGGTCGTCTTCCTCGACGTCACGGCGACGACGGAGGGACGCTCGACGCTCGTCCGGGTCGTCGAGCGGACGGCCGAGGTCCTCTGGATTCCCTTCACCGTCGGCGGCGGCATCCGGAGCGTCGCCGACGCCGACGTCCTGTTCCGGGCCGGCGCCGACAAGGTCAGCGTCAACACGGCGGCCGTCGAGCGCCCTCGGCTCATCTCGGAGTTGGCCGACCGATACGGCCGTCAGGCCGTCGTCGTGGCCATCGACGTGAATTTGGAACCCGGTGGGGGGTACCGTGTATACACCCATGCGGGAAAGAGACCGACCCCCTGGGAGGCTCGGGCGTGGGCCGAGACGGCCGCCCGGATGGGCGCCGGGGAGCTCCTCGTGACGGCCGTCCACCGGGACGGGACCGGCCTGGGCTACGACCTGGAATTATTGAAGCAAATTATCGATGTCGTGGAAATTCCCGTCATCGCCTCCGGGGGCGCCGGCCGGCCCGAACACCTGCGGGACGCCTTCCTCGTCGGCGCCGAGGCCGCCCTCCTCGCCTCCCGCCTCCACCGGGCCCAGTTCCGGGTTTCGGAGCTAAAGCAATACTTAAAGCAGTGTGGAATTCCGGTACGTTGGCTGGCGGGAGGGTGACCCCCAGACGCCCGCAGGGACGGCCGGCCCCGTTCCCCCTTCATCCTGACCGCCCGGAGGTCCCCCATGGCGGAAGTGGCCCTCATGCCCGTCGTCGTCCAACATGCCGTCACCGGCGAGGTCCTCATGGTCGCCTTCGCCGACGCCGAGGCCCTCGAGCAGACCCGCCGGACCGGATGGGCTCACTTTTTTTCCCGTCGCCGGCGTCGCCTCTGGCGGAAGGGCGAAACGTCCGGCCACGGTCTCCGGGTCCTCCGGGTCCGGACCGACTGTGACCAGGACGCCTGGGTCTATGAGGCGCTTCCGACGGGTCCCGTCTGCCATACGGGGGCGGCTTCCTGTTTCGACGCAGTCCCGTCGGGGGTCTTGGGGGCATGGCTGTGGACCCTGGAGCAGGTCGTCCGGGACCGTCGGGGGGCCGACCCGACGGTTTCTTACACGGCCCGGCTCCTCCAGGCGGGGCTTCCCCACGTCGCCCGGAAGGTCGGCGAGGAGGCCCTGGAAGTCCTGGTCGCAGCGCTTCAGGAGGGTCCCGACGGGTGTGTCCGGGAGGCGGCCGACCTCGTGTATCACCTGACGGTCCTCCTGGTCGCCCAGGGCCGGTCCTGGCAGGACGTGTTGGCGGAGTTACGGACCCGTCATCGTTCGGCGTCTTCCGGGGCGTCGGGCGGGTCCGGCCCGTAGCCCTCCAGGGTCTGGACCCGGAGCAGGCTGGCGAACACGGAGTCCCGTCGGAGCAACTCGTGGGGCGGGCCCTCTTCGACGATACGGCCGTCCCACAGGACGACGACCCGGTCGACGGGCGGGAGGGTATACAGGCGGTGGGCGATCAGGAGGACGGTACGGCCCTGGGTGACGGACTGGATGAGCTCATAGAGTTCCCGTTCCGTCTGGGGGTCCAGGGCGGAGAGGGCCTCGTCGAGGATGAGGACCTGGGGGTCGGTGGCGATGCCTCGCAGGACGGCGATGGCCTGGCGTTCGCTCTGGGCCAAGTTACTTCCCCGTTCGTGGAGGGTCTCGTGGAGCTTCTGGGAGAGGTTCCGGACGAGGACGTTATGCCGGAGTCGCTCGAACCATCGGTCCAGTCCGGCGCGGGCCGTCCCGTCGTGATAGAGCAGGATGTTCTGGAGGACGGTGTCGGAGAAGAGGAAGGGCTCTTGGAAGACCATCCGGACGGCTCGTCGGAGGTCCCGGGCGTCGACCTCTTGGATCGGCTGGGGGCCGAAGTCGATGGACCCCAGGGTCGGGTCGTAGAGCCGGAGGAGGAGGGCGGCGAGCGTCGTCTTCCCGGCGCCGGTCGGTCCGACGATGGCGACCCGCTCGCCGGGTCGGAGGACGAGGTTCACGTCCTTGAGGACCCAGGGCCCGTCCGGGGCGTACCGGAAGGTCACGTGGCGGAAGGCGATGGGGGCGGGTCCGGTGACGTGGAGGGGCTGGCCCCGGTAGGCCGGGTCGGGCGGCGTCTGGTGGACTTCTTGGACCCGGGCCTCGGCCACGAAGGCCTGGAGGAAGGCGTTGTACTTATCGCTCAGGTCGGCGAGGGGTTCGAAGAACCGCTGGACGTATTGGAAGAAGGCGACGAGGGTCCCCAGGGTCAGCCGGCCTTCGTAGAGGAGCCACCCCCCGATCCCGAGGACCAGGACGGACGTCAGGACCTCCAGGGCGCGGACGGCGGGGTAGTACCAGGCGTAGTGAAACACGGCCGAGACGTACGCCTGCATGTAACCCTGATTGAGGGTCTGGAGCTCCCGGAAGGCCTGGGCCTCGGCCCGGTGGACCTGGAGGGTCGGGATCCCCCCGATGTGTTCCTGGAGGAAGCCGTTCAGCCGGGCCAGCCAGGTGCGGATGTCCTCCTGGGCCCGCTGGGCATACCCCTGGAAGAGGAAGCTGACGGCGACGACCATCAGGGCCGTCGCCGTGACGGCCAGGGCCAGGACAGGGCTGATCCACCAGAGGAGGCCGAAGATGGCGACGCTGGTCCCGACGTCGGCGAGGACGCTGAGGATGCCCTGACCCAGGATTTCCTGGAGGGCGTCGACGTCGTGGGTCACGCGCGTGACCAGCTTGCCCGTCGGCTGACGCTGGAAGAAGGCGATGGGGAGGGTCAGGAGGCGGCGGAACGTGTGGCATCGCAGGTCCCGCATCGCCTGGTAGGCCGTGACGTCGATGAAGTAGCCCTGGAGGTACTGCAGGAGGCCGATGAGGCCCAGGGTCAGGCCGTACACGCCCAGGAGCCAGAGGCCGGCCGACCACCGGCCGGGGATGAAGTACCGGTCGATGGCCAGCTTCGTCCAGATGGGGAGGGTCAGCTCGAGGCCGGCCAGGAGGCCCATGGAGACGAGGCCGCCGAAAAACCGGCGGCGGTAAGGCCGGACGTAGGGCCACACCCGTCGCAGGAAGGCCCGGACCGACGTCCCCGGGGTCGTCTTCATGGGGCCCGCTCCTCCGGACGTTGCTGAAGCCGGAGCCACGTACGGAACCACTCGGAGGTCCGTAGGACCTCTTGCGGCGGACCGTACGCCTGCCACCGACCCTCCTGGAGGACGTAGACGACGTCGCTGTCCAGGATCGGGCGGGGCCGTTGGGTGACGAGCAGGACGGTCGTCGAGCCGTCCAGCTCCCGACGGAGGGCCTGCCAGATGCGGGCCTCCGTCTCCAGGTCGACCTGGGAGAAGGGGTCGTCGAGGAGGAGGACCCGGGGCCGTCGGAGCCACGCCCGGGCGAGGGCCAGGCGTTGGCGCTGGCCGCCCGATAGGGTCACGCCCCGTTCCCCGACGAGGGTGTCCAGCCCGGCGGGGAACGCCCGGACCTCCTCGGCGAGGCCGACCCAGCTCAGGACCTCCCAGAGGGCTTCGTCGGGCGGGGCCTCCGACCAGCCCAACAGCAGGTTCTCCCGGATCGTCCGGGAGAACAGGACCGGTTCTTGAAATACCATCAGGACGGACTGCCGGAGGACCTCGACGGGCCAGGCCTGGACCGGCCGGTCGTCCCACCGCACGTCTCCCTGGGTCGGGGGATACAGACCGGCGACGACCCGCAGGAGGGTCGACTTGCCGCTGGCCGACGGGCCCACGACGGCGACCCACGTCCCGGCCTCGACCGTCATGTCGAGGCCCCGCAGGACCGGCCGGTCGGGTCGATAGCCGAAGACCACCCCCCGGAGGGCCAGATGCCCCGTCAAGGTCGGCACGACGACATCATTGACAGTTTGGTTCAAGTCTTTTAGAGTGATCGATGACGGACTGTGAAAATCCCGGACCAACCGTTGCATCCGCCGCCACGAGGCCCGGCCCCGTTGCCACAGGCCGAGGACCCAGCCGACCGAGATCAGCGGCCAGGCCAGCATCCCCAGGTAGGCCTGAAAGGCGACGAACGTCCCGAGGCTCATCTGCCCTCGGGCGATCCGCCACCCCCCATAGCCCAGCAAGACCAGGAAGGCCGTCCCCATCAGGGCGGTGATGACCGGCCGCATCAGGTTCTGGACTTGGGCGAGCCGGGCCTGGTCGTGGACGTACTGGTCGGCGACGGTGTCGAAGCGTTCCGCCTGCAGGTCTTCCATGTCGTAGGCCTTGACTTCTCGCATCCCGGCGATGATCTCCTGAGCCGTCGTCGAGAGACGCCCGAAGGTGTCCTGGACCTTTTCGAAACGGAGCTTGATCTGACGGGAGCCCCACACCATGATCAGCAGGATCCCGACGGCGGGGAGGAGCATCGCCACCGTGAGTCGGGGGTCGGTCACCGCCATCCATGTGACGGCCCACACGATGGAAAAGGCCGACAGGGCGGCGTACATGAAGGCCGGCCCGATGGCCATCCGGAGGGCGTTCAGGTCGTTCGTGAGATAGGCCATCAGGTCGCCGGTGTAAAAGCGGTCGAAGAAGGCCGGGGGCTGGACCAACAGGCGGGCCCACAGGTCTTGACGGACCTGATACTCTATGTGGCGGGAGGCCGTCACGATCAGGAGCCGGGCGAGGAAGCGGCCGAGGCCTTGCAGGACCATGAGGCCCAGCACGGCCCAAGCGACTTGGACGACGGCTGTCAGGGGCGCCCGCTGGGTCAGCCGGTCGACGCCCTCCCGGAGGAGGAGCGGGATCTGCATCTGCAGGACGACCGAGGCAAGGAGGGCGCCAAAGCCGACCGAGAGGCGGAGCGACTGGGACCGAACGTAGGGCCACAGCGCTAAGGTCGGCAAGATTGCGTCTCCCGTCGGCGGGATAATCCTTTCAAGATAGGGGACCCAGGACGCAGGATACAAGATAGGGCAGTGAGGTCGGGTCCGTGACGTACCGACAAGCCGTGCGGATCCTCTGGGTCGCCGGTCTGGTCGGGGGTCTGGCCTGCATCGGGGCGCCGGTCCTTTCGCTCCGCCTGCAGACCTTCCAGGGCGACGAGGCGACCTACTACATGATCGCCCAGAGTCTGGCCCTGGACGGGGACCTGCGCTATACCCGGGCGGACCTGTACCGGGTGTACCGGGACTTTCCGGACGGGCCCCAGGGCCTATTTTTACGGACCGGCCGGGACGGCGAACTCTTTTATGCCAAGTCGTTCATCTACCCCCTGTGGGTCGCCCCCTGGTTTCGCCTCTTGGGGGCCCACAGTTTTGTCTTCGTGAACGTATTATTGCTATGGGTCGTCTGGATCTTGGGATTCCGGTGGGGTCACGCCCTGGGGTGGAGTCCCGGGTCGGCGCTCCTGTGGCCCTTGGCCTTCATCGGCCTCTCGGTCGTCCCGGCCTATGCCGTATGGTTTACGCCGGAGGTATTTAACTTTGCGACCGTCTTCATCGCCCTATTCTGCCTTGGGTACCCCGACCTTCGGTCGGCCGACGGGCCGCCCCGTCGGGGGTGGGACCTGGTGGGGGCGGCGGTCGCCGGGATGGGTACGTTTTCGAAGCCCGTCATCGGTGTCCTCTTTGTCGTCGTCACGGGGTCCTTGCTCCTCCGTCGACAGTGGGGCCGATGGCTCCGATGGGTCGCCGGGGGCGGCCTGGTCGCCCTGGCTTTATTTGGGCTGTACTGGTGGGACGTCGGGGACTGGAACTACATGGGCGGGCTCCGGAAGACTTTTTATGGTCGCTTTCCCCTGGAGAATCCGGAGTTGACCTTCGACCGGGTCGGCATTTACCACTCGGCCGACATCACGTATGGGCAGGAATACTACATCGACGTCCGGACGGTCGTCCGGGACGTCGTTTACTACTTCGTGGGGCGTTATGGGGGCGTCGTCTGGTATTTCACGCCGGCCCTGATCGGTCTGGGGGCGGCCCTGCGGCGGCTTCAAGCCCGCTCGGTCTGGCTCCTCATCGGTTTTGGCCTGATGGTGGCGGCCTTCATCGTGTCCCAGCCGCACAACTATCTCGGCGGGGGCGGCACGGTCGCCAACCGATACTTTCTGTGTGCCTATCCCTGGACGTTCTTCATGGTGTCGGGGGCGCCGCGAGGCCGGACGTTGGGCCTCACGGCGGCGGTGGCGGGGGTCTTCAGCCTCCCGATCGTGACGGCGCCCTTTTTGACGGCCCGGTCCCCGTGGCGGTATGCGACGGGCCCGGTCCATCCGTGGCTTCCCCTGGAGTACACCCAACTGGAGAACCTGCCCTCGAACACGTATCCCCAGGGGTTCAACGTGCCGTTTCCGGACCCGGGCCGGCCCGACTACTTTGCGTTTTTCCTGAACGACGCCTTCTATCCCCGGGAGGGTCCGGGCTTTTGGGTCCGGGGGGGGCAGACGCTTCGGATGGTCCTCAAGCGGCATCAGCCCTTTCCGGGGGTCCGGGTCCGTCTCCAGAACGGGCCCGTGGCGGACCACCGGGTCCGGGTCCGGTTCGGGTCGGCCTGGTTTCGGCTCCGCCTGCAGAGTCGGGAGGGACGGACGATCGAGCTCCCGGCCCCGCGGGGCTACCGCGTGCGGGACGTCTGGATGTGGCCCGTGGAGATATCGGCCGCCTCGGGGTTCGTCCCGGCCTTTGAGGAACCCGACAGCCGGGACCGGCGGTACCTGGGCGTGTTCGTCGTCATCGAGCCGTGGACGCCCGGGGGAGGTCCGCCATGACGGTCGCCGTCTGGGTCGCCGACCGGGTCAAGCGGTGGCTGTACCATGTCCAGTCGTTTGCCCAGTTCGTCCTCCACGTGACCTGGTGCACGGTCACGCCGCCCGTCTACGTGAAAGACAGTCTGTACTACATGTACACGTTGGGGATCGGCTCGCTCCCGGTCATCCTGCTGACGGGCCTCTTCACGGGGATGGTCCTGTCGCTTCAGAGCGGCTATACGCTGGCCCAGTTCGGCGGCAAGTACTACCTCGCCCGCATCGTCTCCCTCTCGATGGTCCGGGAGCTGGGGCCCGTCCTGACGGCCCTGATGCTGGCCGGGCGGGTCGGGGCCGGGATCGCCTCCGAGCTGGGGGCGATGGCCGTGACCGAACAGGTCAGCGCCCTGCGGGCGATGGGCGTCGACCCCGTGCGGAAGCTGGTCGTCCCCCGATGGCTGGCCCTGTTGGGGATGGCCCCCACGCTGACGGTCCTGTCCGCCTGGGTCGGCCTGTGGGGCGGGGCGATGGTCGCCGACATCAAGTATCAGGTCCGGCCGTCCTACTATTGGGCGACGGCGTCCTGGGTCCTGTTTACCGACGACGTCGTCCTGGGCTTCCTGAAGCCCTTCCTCTTCGGGACGTTGATCGCCTGGATCGGCTGTTACCAGGGCCTCACGACGGAGGGCGGCTCCCAGGGCGTCGGTCGCTCGACGACCTCGACGGTCGTCGTCACGTCCATCGCCATCTTGGTCGCCGATTACTTCTTCAACGAGGTCTTTATCACGGTCATCCTCATGACGGGACACTTTTGAGGGTGGATGGGCCATGCTGTGGCCGGGGACGTGGCTGTCGAATCACGTCCGGGAGATCCACGAGCGATTCCGGCGCTGTTATGAGGAGGCCCGATGTCCGGCCCTGCGGTTTGACGGGGTCGACTTTTGGGTCGAACCCGGGGAGCCGATCCTGCAAGGCGTCTCTTTTGAAGTCTGGCCCCGGAAGACGCTCATCATCCTGGGGGCCAGCGGGGCCGGCAAGAGTACGATCCTGCGGCTGGCCCTGGGTCTGGTCCGGCCGACCCGGGGTTCGGTGTGGGTCGGCGACTTTGAGGTCTCCCGGATGAAGGAGCGGGACCTGATCGAGCTTCGTCAGCACGTCGGCTTAGTATTTCAGGAGGGCGCTCTGTTTGACTCCCTGACCCTGGAGGAGAACGTCCTGTTCCCCCTGGTCGAGCGACTTCGGCTCCCGTTCCGGCAGGCCCGGGAGAAGGCCCAAGAGGTCCTCCAGTGGGTCGGCCTGCAGGGGCATGAGCACAAGCTCCCGGCCGAGCTGAGCGGTGGGATGCGCCGCCGGGCGGGGATCGCCCGGGCCCTGGTGACCGAGCCGTCCATCATGCTGTATGACGAGCCGACGGCCGGCCTGGACCCCATCACGGCCCGGACGGTCATCGACCTCATCGTCAAGCTTCGGGACGTCCGGGGCGTGACGTCGGTGGTCGTCACGCATCAGATGGACGACGCTTTCCACATCGCCGAGACCCGGTGGGTCCGCTCGGACGGGGAATGGGTCCTGGTCGAGCGGGCGCCCGACGAGACCGTCGGGGACGTGCAGTTCATGCTCCTCTATGGGGGACGTATGGTGTTTTATGGGAGCGCCCCGGAAATGCGGGTCAGTCCCCACCCTTACGTCCAGGCCTTCCTGGGCGCCCGGACCCTGGAAGAGGCGATAAGGCAGTAGGGCGATGGGGCAGTGGGGGCGGGGGCTTAGCCGACTGCCGAATGGCCTCATCGCTTGACTGCCCGACTGCCCGTTCCGAGGTGTGAGGATGCAGGTCCGCCGACATCTGGGCTGGCGGGACGTCCTGGTCGGTCTGAGTATCGCCCTGGCGATGCTCCTCCTGATGGTCGGGATCATCGCCGTCGGGGGCCAGAGCGGTGGGTTCTGGGCCCCCAAGGCGACCTACTACACGGACCTCCCGGAGGCGTCAGGCCTTTACGTCGGCTCCATCGTCATGATCGACGGCGTGGAGGTCGGTTCCGTCCGACGGATCGACTTTAATCCCGAGGGGCCCGGCATCCGGGTCTACTACTGGATCAACGCCCGTTATCAGGACCGCATCCGGCGGGACAGCGTCGTCAGCGTGCGGAGCCTGGGCTTGCTGGGAGACCGTTACCTCTACATCCAGTCGGGTCACCCGAGTCAGCCGGTCGTCCCGGCCGGCGGTGCCATCCGGGCCGTCGCCGCGGCCGACTACGGCGAGCTGGCGGCTCAGGTCTCCGAGCGCTTGGCCGACCTGAAGGTCACGTTGGACCGGGTCAACCGGGTGATGGACCAGATCGCCCGGGCCGAGGGCATCGTCGGGGCCCTGATCAACGACCCGGACCTCAAGCGGGACGTGAAGACGACCGTCCAGGCCCTGGCCCAGGGGAAGGGCTCCCTGGGCAAGCTCATCCAGGACGACCGCCTGTACCGGGAGCTCGTCGAGCTCACGGATCGCCTCCGGTCCCGGGACAGCATCGCCGGCCTGTTCCTCCAAGACCGGGAGCAGGCCCGCCAGATGGCCGAGACCCTGGACCGCCTCCACCACATCGTGGCGAACCTGGAACGGGGCCAGGGTTCGGCCGGGAAGCTCCTGACCGACGAGAAGCTGTATGGGGAGCTTACGCAGGTCATCCATCAGATGAATCAGCTCTTAGACCCCCGGCACAACCCCGACGGGACCCTCCAGCAGATCCTGCGGGACCCCGCTCTCTATCGGGACCTCCAGCAGACGGTCCGGGACGTCCGTCAGCTCATCGCCGACATCCGGAAGGACCCCAAGAAGTACCTGGCCGTCAAGGTCGCCCTGATCGCCTTTTGAGGGGGGCGACCGACCCCGGCCCCGCCTCATAGGCCCACCGGGCCAGGGCGCCGGCGATGTGGGACCGGACCGTCGCCCGAGTCAGTCCCCAGGTCGGTCTTGGCCGCCTCATGGGTCAGGACGACGACGTAGGCGGCCTCCATCAGGCTCGGAAGCCGTGTCGGGGGCAGTACTCGACGAGCTTGCGGGGGCCGCCGAGAAGCTCGATACCCGCAGGGGCCACCCCCGTCCCGGGGCCGCAGACCCGGCGTTTCGGCCTCGGCGTCAGTGGGGCCCGCCGGTCGTCGACTTCTCCCGCAGGCTCTGGATTTCCTTCTCCAGGGCCTGAATCCGCTCCTCGAGCTCCCGTTTCCGCTGGACCAGGGTCCCGAAGTCGGTCGCCCGGTACAGGGCCATCCAGGGATTGATTTGGGTATCGATGGCCGCCACCTCGGCCCGGAGCTTCTGGACCTCGGCCCGCTTCTTTTCGATTTCCTTTTCGACGTCTGGACGTGCGGCGGGCTGTTCGGCCGGTCGTTCGGGAGACGGCGCCGGGGCCGTCTCGGCGGGACCCGCCGTCGGGGGCGCGCCGACGGTCGAGAGGAGGGCTTTTTCCCGGACCCGTTCCAGGTCCTGGGCCGTGTATGAACGGACCTTCGTCGCCTGGTATTGCTTCTGGCGTTCCTTTTCCCGACGGGCCGCCTCGGCCAAGCTTTGGGCCGAGCCGAGGGCGGGGCTGATCAAGGCGAGGGCCAGGCCCACGACGAACCCGCGTACGGGAGTAACACCCATGACGACCTCCTTTCCGGGAAACCGGTATCTCCAGAGTACTCCTTTCGTACACATATTAATTCCCCGGCGGCTGAGAGGCACGGCGGGATGCAGGATGCGAGATAGGGGGGATGCGGGGCTCCGGGGGCCGATGCCAGTCCGGGGTCGGTCGGAATCCTGGGCGTCAGGTGCCGGACCTGGGATTCACCCGACGATGGCCTGCAGAAAGCGGAGGGTATGGGACTCGCCGGGGTCCCGGGCGAGGAGCTCGGGCAGGGGACCCTCGGCGACGATGCGGCCGCCCTCCCGACCGCCTTCCGGACCGAGGTCGATGACGTAGTCGGCGTTCAGGATGACCTCGGGGTGGTGTTCGACGACGACGACCGTGTGGCCGAGTTCCAGGAGGTGCTCGATCGTGTCGAGCAGGGGCGGCAGGTCTTCGCCGTGGAGGCCGATGGTCGGCTCGTCCAGGAGGAAGACCGTCGGGGCGTCGGCCCCCCGGCGTTCCGTCTGTCGGGCCAATATGCGGGCCAGCTTCAGCCGCTGGGCCTCGCCGCCCGAGAGGGTCGCCAGGTCCTGGCCCAGGCGGAGGTAGCCCAGGCCGATGCGGTGGAGGAGGGTACAGCCGTGGACGAGTCGGCGGAGGCCGGGGGCATCCCGGAAGGCCTCCCGGGCCTCGACGGCCGTCCATTCCAGGACGTCGGCGATGGAGAGGCCGTTCCAACGGATTTCCAGGGCCTCCGACCGGAGGCGGGTCCCGCGGCAGGTCTCACAGGGGACCCAAAGGTCTGACAGGAAGAGGAGCTCGACCTTCCGGCGGCCGAATCCCCGGCAGGTCGGGCATCGGCCGCGGGGACTGTTCCAGGAGAAGTCGCCGGACGTCAGGCCCCGGGCCCGGGCCTCGGGGAGACGGGCCCACCACTGACGGAGTTCGGTCAGGCCGTCCATGTAACTCAGGACGTTGGCCCGGGGGTTTCGGCTCGGGGGGTTGGGGTCGACGAGGACGACGTGGGCGAGGGTATCCGAGACGGTGACGGCGCCCCACGTCCGCACGTCCCGGGGGAGGGGCTTCCCGAGGTAGCGACGGAGGGCCGGGTAGAGGACGTCCTGGAGGAGGGAGCTCTTGCCCGAGCCGGACACGCCGGTGATGACCGTCAGGCATCGGGTCGGGACCCGGACGCCGATGTAGGCCAGGTTGTGGGCGTGGGCGTCCTCGACGACGATCCAACCCCGGGGTGCCCGGTGGGGCCGGGTCCGGGTCGGGCGAAGACGGTACCGTCGGAGGAACCGGGCCGTCGCCGTCGAGACGGTCGGGTCGAGCAGGCCCGCCGGCGGGCCCTCGTAGACGAGGCGGCCGCCCTGATGGCCGGCGCCGGGGCCGAGTTCGAGGACGTGGTCGGCCGCCAGGATGATGTCGGGGTCGTGCTCGACGGCGACGACGGTGTTCCCCTGGTCCCGTAGGTGGCGCATGATCTCGATGAGCCGCCGGGTATCCCGGGGGTGGAGGCCCGCCGAGGGCTCGTCCAGGATGAAGAGGGTATCCGCCAGGGCCGTCCCCAGGGCGATGGCCATCTGGATCCGCTGGGCCTCGCCGCCGCTCAGCGTGCCGGCCTGGCGGTCGAGGGTCAGGTAGCCGAGACCGACCTGGACGAGGTAGTTCAGACGGCGTTCGAGTTCCTCGTAAACCCGGCTCAGGGCCTGCCGTTCGGCGGGGGTCATCTCGAGGCTCCGGAGCCAGGCCAGGACGTCTCCGACGGGCCACCGGACGACGTCCGGGAGGGACTCCTCGCCGATGCGGGCCCATCGGGCTTCCGGTCGCAGGCGGCTCCCCCCGCAGGCGGCGCAGGGTCGATACGTGCGGTAGCGGGCGAGGAAGATGCGGACGCCCCGCTTGTAACGTTTCTCCTGAAGTTTCTCGAAGAAGCCCCGAATGCCGAAAAAGTGGTCGGTCCCCTCCATGATGGCCTGCCGGACGGCCTCGGGGAGGTCCTTCCAGGGCGTGTCCAGGTCCCAGCCGAAGCGTTCGGCCGCCCGGAAGAGGTAGCGGTAGAGGAACCGCAGGCCCGGCGTGTTCCAGGGCTGAATCGGATGGGCCCGCAGGGGTCGGTCCGGGTCGGGGATGATCTTCGTCCAGTCGAGGTCGGCGACGTCGCCGAAGCCCTGACAGGCCGGGCAGGCCCCCTCGGGTCGATTGAACGAGAACAGGCTGGGCTCCAGGGGCGGGAACGTCCGGCCACAGGCGGCGCACTCGAGGCGTTGGGAGAAGACGTGGAGCCGGCCGTCGGGCGTGACGACCCCCATCCGGCCCCGGCCCTTGCCGAAGGCCAGGTCCAGCAGGTCGATCCACTCGTCGCGCCGTTCGGGTTGGGGCCGTCGGCGGCCGAGCCAGAGCCACTGGACGGCCCGGGCCGTCCAGCGTTCCGGCGTCATCGAGTCGAGGGCCATCCGCTCGCCCTCCCACCAGACGTCGAGGAAGCCCTCCCGGCGGAGCTGGCGGAGTTGCTGGACCGGCTGGTCCCGGTCGACGTCGACGGGGGCGAGGACGTCGACGCTCGGGCGGTCGGTCATCCGCAGGAGCCACTGCCAGACGGACTGGGGCGTATCGACCGTGACGGGCCGGCCGCAGTCCGGACACACGTAGTGGGCCAGCCGGGCGAACAGGACCCGCAGGTAGTCGTAGACCTCCGTGACGGTCCCGACGGTCGAGCGGGGGTTCCGGGCATAGGCGTGCTGGCGGATGGCGATGGCCGGCAGGATGCCCCGGACTTCGTCGACGTCCGGCTTCTGGAGCCGCTGGAGGAACTGGCGGGCGTAGGTCGACATCGACTCGACGTACCGTCGCTGGCCCTCGGCAAAGAGCGTGTCCACGACCAGGGACGACTTGCCGGAGCCGCTCACGCCGGTCACGACCGTCAGGGTCCCGAGGGGGATGCGGACGTGCAGGTTCTGGAGGTTGTGCGTCCGGACCCCGATCAGCTCGATGGGCGGACGGGCGACGGCCGGGCGTCCCGGGACGGCCCAGGCCGTAGGGGCTTTCGGCACGGCGACCCCGTCGGGGCCGTCGGACGTCGTCGGGACGTCGTTCCGCTTGGTCGGCTTCATGACTCGAGTCCTGACCCCGTCACGTCCCTAAAGTATCCTTCAGGACACAAGATGCAAGATGCAGGATGGGGGATGCCGTCCTTGGCTTCCAGCCCCCGCCTCCCCCCATCCCCAATTCCTTGAATCGCCCCCCGGGAGGGGGTATGCTAAGGGGGCACACGCCGTGAGGGGTCTCATGAAGAGGCGAGCGTGGATCGGCTGGATGATCGTCGGGGCCGTCGTCGGGGGAGTCGTCGGCCCCGGGTCCGGGTGGGGCCACGAGATTCAGGCCCACATCGAGTGGGTCGATTCGGCGCCGCCGCCGGTCGTTCGGGTGGCCGTCCTGCCCCTGCAGGGGGACCGCCCCCTGGTCGAACGGCGCTCTGTCTTGAGCCAGCCCCTCCATGTCCGTCTGTCCCACGTCGTGCAGGGTCTCTACCTCCTGGTCGTGGAGGTCCTGCCCGGGAATTTACCCCTGGTCCGATGGGTCCGCGTCAAGTCGGACGGGGAGACGACGGTGAACGTGCGGGTCCGCCTGGACCGGGTGTTGCTGGAGTCCCTGAAGCGGCAGGCGGCGGAGTATCAGGGAGCCATGGGGATGTTGCATCGGTCGCCCCTGCATGAGGGGGAGGCCGACCCCTTTCCGGTGACATGGGTCGACCCACAACGGCCCAAGCCCGTCAACATGGAGGTGGGGTACTGGATGATGGTCATCCCGCAGACCTGGAGTACGGGGGCCACGCTCCATGCGACGCAGTGGCAGTGGCACTGGGGTCGAGGCGTATCCCGCCTCCAGGGGTACTTGGCCGGTCAGTGGGTCCACGGTCAGTGGGACCGCTGGCGGGGCCAGGGCGAGCTCCGGTGGGGACTCGGCGACCGGCAGGAAGTCCACCTGGAGGCCCTCTATGAGCGGATGGAGCCGGCGGGTCCGTCCCCGCAGGGGGGCCTTTATCACGGATGGTTGGGCCTGGAGGCCCGTTGGCGGGTCGAGCCCCGGTGGACCCTCCGGGTCGAGGGCCGGGGCCGGAGCTTGAATAGCTCTTCGACCGACTCTGTCTGGTCCTACTGGTCGGAGTTCCGGGTCGATTATGCGGACACGCCGCGCACGCGTCTGGTCCTCCGGGGCGGGACCGGGCGGGTGATGGGGATGGACCTGGTCCCGGCCCATGCCGTCCGGCAGGCTTACTGGGTCGAGCGGTTTCTCTTGACCGAGGCCGACTTCCCGGTCCTGACGGCCCTTCAGTGGTGGGGGGGCTTGGGGCTTCACATGGACGTGGCCGCCCACTCCGTCAGCCTGCAACTGCAGTGGCGGGGCTACGACTGGCAGTTCGCCGGGAGTCGCCGCCGGATGGGCGGCCCGGGCCTGGAGTTGAATTCCCGGCTCCGACTCCCGGTGGGTCAACTCACGGTCGATTACGAACTGACGCGTCAGGCCTGGCGGCCCTACTCCTTCGACCGCTTCTTGGAGGGGTGGTGTCATTACTGGACCCTGGGCTACGACGTCCGGCGGGAGCCCCTGGGTCAGCTCTCCGTGCGGTATCACTTCCTGCGGGGTCCGGTCGTCCCTTGGGTCGTCGTCCCGGCGACCTCCCGGTCGTTGGACGTCGAGTGGGCCCGGGAGTGGGTGACTCCGGGATGGGGCACCCGGCTTCAGTTGCGATTCGTCGTCATCAACCTGTTGAACCAATTCAGCGACCTCAGCGTCGGTTTGCCGGGGGAGTACTTCTGGATCCCGATGCCCCGGACCTGGGTGTGGAGCGTCACGACGAGGTGGTGAGATGGCACCCTGGCGTGTCCGTGAAGGGGCATCGTTACGCCTGATCCTGCAGGTCTTCATCGGGGCGGCGGCCCTGAGCAACGGGGTCGTCGTGTACCTGCACTCGACGCCGGCGTGGCCCTTCGAATGGTACCAGACGCCCACCGGGCCGGTCGTCGAGCGGGTCTATGACCGGACGCTCCGGGGACAGGTCCCCCGGGGGAGCGTCTGGCTCCTGATGGACGGCCTGCCCGTCCAAGACGCCGCCGATACGGCCCGGCGGTTCCAGCGTCTTCGGGTCGGGGACACCGTGTCCCTGACCTTCCTGCAAGACCGCCGCCTGGTCCACACGACCTGGACGGTGTCCGGGCGTCGGTGGTTTCCGACCCTGTGGGTCTGGACGACGGGGGCCCTCCTGTGGGGGATCGCCCTGTGGTTACGGGTCCGATACAGCTACCGCCGCTTCTATCGGCGGATGTGGACAGCCGTCTTGAGCCTCTCGATGGTCTACCTGTTCACGCCCGTCGGGACGTGGGACTGGCTGGACCACTTCTTCTGGACGATGGACCGGGTCGGGTGGGCCGTGGCGCCCATCGCCGTCGTGTACTGGGCCGCCGGATGGCCGCCGACCCGGCCGGGACGCCTCCTCCGTCCGCTTCGGAAGGTCGTCCCGGCCCTCTGGCTGGGTCTCCACGGTCTCCCCCTGGCCCTGAGCCTCACGGGCCGGGTCTCTCCCTGGAGCCGGGCCTTCTTACAGCTTCAACACGCCCTTTGGGACCTCGACGGGGTCGTCCTCCTGGGGGCCTTTGGGTATGCCTTCGTCCGCTGTCTGCGGGTCGTGTCCTACATGCACGGCTTGGAGCGGGGCCAGCTCCAGATTTTAGCCAGTGCCATCTTCCTGGCCTTCTTCCCGACCCTGGTCGCCGCCCTCCCCATCCGGCTGGGTCACTCGCCCGAGCTCTGGGAGACGATGGCCGTCCTGACCCATCCGGTCCTGCCCGTCGGCCTCTTGATGGCGACCCGCCAGCGGCGGTGGGACGTCGAGCACCTGTTCCGGCGGGCCTTGACGTATGCGCCCCTGCTGATCGGCCTGGTCGTCCTTTACATGCTCCTGTGCGTCTTGGTCTTGCACCTCGTGCCCTCAGACCGGACCGCCCAGGCCTTCCTGATGGCCCTCCTGGCGACCGTGCCCGGCGTCTTTGTGTTCC
>FWWL01002551.1_pt1 | contig 37196 bp, 39 predicted proteins | sample 2228331 | NCBI WGS metagenome assembly FWWL01 (sample SAMEA103939775, study PRJEB20133) | metagenome
CACCCGCTTCGATCGCAACCTCAAAAACTTCATGGGCGCCATCAGCCTCGCCGCAACCGTCATCTGGTGGCTGTAGTGAGTCCGGACCCTAATAGTCTGTCGCTGTCGTGGCCCCGTGTCCGCAGTCTCACTGGCCCCCAAAAGCTATGAAAGGCGTCATCCTCGTCACCATCGATCTGCTCTTTCCAGCCAATTACTGGTATTTCGACAGCAAAGCCTACGGGCTCGTATGGCGTAGCACTGGCACGTAAGCTTATGCGCCAAGTCGATGTGCTCTCATCGAAAGCTCTGTCTACGACCTCAAAAGTCATGTCGCACAAAGGCGGTAGGCCGTCGCCAGCATCTTCAAGATTGCAGAATACATGCATTTTCTGACTCTCGCGCACACCGGACGAGCAGAAAGTTACAGCTTTCAGGCATGCAGGCAAGCTCGCCCAATTACCGCAATGGGGTCGTGTCCCGACAGGCAGGTTTTAGCCACAAGCCCGCAAAACCTGCCTACCCCAATAACCGCGCCAGCATCTGCATCATCCAAAGCTTCTCGACCGCCCCGCTTGGCGCAACGGCGCGATCCTCGCCCGCGCACTCCAGACAGTATGCCCGCATCCCGCCACCGCCAATCAAGCGGCTGACGTCTGCCTCGATCCGCGCCAGCACCGCCTGTTGTCGCGCGGCCATGACCCCGGCGAGGTCTTGCGCGCTGCTCTGACGCGCCTCGCCTGTTTCCATCTGTTGCAGGAACTGCGCGAACGGGTTGGTATCGCTTTCGACATAGGCGGCGTGCCACGTCTTCGCGCCCGCCTTCTTCGCTGCCCAGGCCACCGCATCGTCAACGCCGCCGAAGGCATCGACCAGGCCGAGCTGGCGGGCAGTGCCGCCGTCCCAGATGCGCCCCTGCCCGATCCGGTCGATTTCCGCATCGCTCTTGCCGCGCGATTGCGCGACATAGTGCACAAAACGCCGATAGATCTGTTCGACCTGTCCTTGCAGCACGGCGCGGGACTGTTCGGTAAGCCCGCCGATGGCATCGGGCTGGGCCGAAAGCGGGGTGGTGCGCACCTGTTCGGTGGTCACGCCGATGCGCGGCAAGGCGTCCTGAAAGGTCGGGATAACGGCAAAAACGCCGATGGAGCCGGTTATCGTGCCGGGTTCGGCAAAGATGCGCTGCGCGGGCGTGGAAACCCAATAGCCGCCACTGGCCGCCGTGCTGCCCATCGAAACAGCCACGGGCAGCCCCTTTGCCCGCACCCGTTCGACCGCCGCACGGATGCGTTCGGAGGCCATGACCGACCCGCCCGGCGAATCGACCCGCAAGACCAGCGCGGCATAGTCCCTGCTCGCGGCGACGCCATCGATCAGATCGGCAATGCGGTCGCCGCCTGCCACCCCCGGTCCGGCATCGCCATCGACGATTTCGCCCGCCACGGTAACAACCGCCACCGCCTCGCCCCCGGTCGGCGCAGACAGATCGGCAAGATAGACCCCCAGCGCAGTGTGGCGGAACCCGCCCAGCCCTTCGTCCGGCGCAGCCCCCGCCAGTTCGGCAACGCGCTTGCCGAAGGCGATGCGATCGCCCACCTTGTCCACCAGCCCCGATTTCAGCGCCGCCTGCGCGGCATCACCGCCGGCAGCGTCGATCCACCCGGCGGGATCGGCAACGGCCTGCGCGAAATCAGCCTTTGGCCGGGCGCGCTTCACATCATTCTGCCAGTTCTGCCACAGCGCCTGCAGCACGGCGTTGCGCGCCTCGCGCGCTTCGGGCGAAGAATCGCTGCGCAGGAACGGTTCGACCGCGCTCTTGTACGTGCCGACCTTGAAGATGTTGGCCCGCACGCTCAGCTTGTCGATCAGCCCCTTGTAGAACAGCAGCGTCCCGCCGGGACCGCTGATCGCCACGCCACCCATCGGATCGACCCAGACTTCGCTGGCGTGCGCGGCCAGTTGCATCGTATCGTCGTTGTAGACCAGCGAACGGACCAGCACCGGCTTTTTCGCCGCACGCACACGGTCCAGCGCAGCGCCGATGTGCGCCATCTGCACACCGCTGCCGCCGCCAAACGCTTCAAGATCGAGCACCACCGCCTTGATCCGCTTGTCGGTTGCCGCCGCTGCCAGGGCGCGGACCAGATCGCGTTCGACCGTTTCGGGATTCGGCGCGCGGCCCGAAACCAGCACATCAGTGGGGGAAACGTCGCTCGCCTCCTCCACGATCACGCCTTCGAGCGGCAGGTAGAGCGCCCCGTCGCGCACCATGCCGGGCGCAGGCCGCATGGTCAGCACGGCATAAAGCGCGGCGAAGAACAGCAGCAAAAACAACAGGACAAGCCCGTCCTTGATGGCGACCAGGGTTTTCCAGACGGAACGGGCAAAGCTCATGGACGCGACTCTATTGTGGACGACAGGCCAATGCCAGCGGGAAACCGCTTGAGCCAGCCCCGCCTGCCCACTAGGGCAATGGGTTTGATGCAAAGCCACACTTCCACGCCAGCAGGCCGCTATCCCGCGGGCGGCCTTGCCTTTCCGCACCGCGACCTGACCGGCATCGGCCAGCTTGCCCGGCACGAGATCCTCTATCTGCTCGACGAGGCGGGCCAGTGGGTGGACCTGAACCGGCAAAGCCAGAAGAAGACCGACCTGCTCAGCGGCCTGACGATCATCAACGCCTTCTTCGAAAACTCGACCCGCACGCTGCTGTCGTTCGAAATCGCGGGCAAGCGGCTGGGCGCTGACGTGGTCAACATGCACGCCGCCACCAGCAGCGTGAAGAAGGGCGAAACGCTGATCGACACGGCGATGACGCTCAACGCTATGCGCGCCGATGCCATTGTCATCCGCCATGCCAGTTCAGGCGCGGTGCAACTGATCGCGGACAAGGTCGATTGCCCGGTGCTCAACGCAGGCGACGGCCAGCACGAACACCCGACACAGGCCCTGCTCGATGCGCTGACCATGCGCGATGCGCTGGGTCTGCCGCCGGGCAGCGACCTCAACGGCCTGATCGTGACGATCTGCGGCGATATCCTGCACAGCCGGGTCGCACGCTCCAACATGCTGTGCCTGACCGCCCTGGGCGCGCAGGTCCGCGTCTGTGCGCCGCCCGCGCTGATGCCCGACGAGGTCGAAGCGATGGGCGTTGCGGTGTTCCACGATTTCGACGCGGCGCTCGATGGGGCCAACGTGGTGATGATGCTGCGCCTGCAGCAGGAACGCATGTCCGGCCAGTTCATTCCATCGCCGCGCGAATACCGCCATCTCTACGGGCTGACCCCGGAACGCCTGGCGCGCGCCTGCGGCGATGCGCTGGTCATGCACCCCGGCCCGATGAACCGGGGGATAGAGATCGACAGCACCGTGGCCGATCACCCGACCCACAGCCTGATTACCCGGCAGGTGGAAATGGGTGTGGCAATCCGCATGGCCTGTCTGGAAGTACTGACCCGGCGCGCGCGGCGCGTGCCCGGATGGGAAGCGGAAAGGACCGGCGCATGACCCCGCGCCCGTTGACAATCACTGGTGGCAGGCTGGTGCTGCCCACCGGCGCGCCCCGGCCCGGTGCGGTGCGGTGCGAAGGCGGACGGATCGTGGCGCTGGGCGATATCGCCCCGCACGATGGCGATACGGTGTTCGATGCAGCAGGCGCGCTGGTCGCACCGGGGCTGGTCGATCTTGGCGTCTTTGCGATCGACAAGCCCGCCTTCCACTTTGGTGGGATCACCCGCGCGGCGCTGATGCCCGATCAGGGGCCGACGCTGGACCATCCGGCACGGGTGCGCTTTGCCGCGCAATCGGGCAAGCCCGACCTGTGGGTGCATCCGATGGCCGCCGCCACGCGCGGGCTGGAAGGTACCGAACTGGCCGAACTGGCACTGATGCGCGATGCCGGCGCGCGCGCCGTGGCAACCGGGCGCGGCTGGATCGCCGATTCAGGGGTGATGCTCCGGCTGCTGCGCTATTGCGCAATGCTGGATCTGGTCGTTGTCAGCCATGCCGAAGACGCCGGAATTACCGGCAGGGCCGTGGCGACCGCAGGCGAAGTGGCAACCCGCCTTGGCCTGCCCAGCGCCCCGGCAGAGGCCGAGGCGCTGGCCGTGGCGCGTGATATCGCGCTGGCCGAACTGGCGGGCGCACACATCCATTTCCGCCAGGTCACGACGGCACGCGCGCTCGACCTGGTGCGTTCGGCCAAGGCGCGGGGGGTGAAGGTGACCGCCGGGGTCACGCCCGCGCATTTCATGCTGTCGGACCTCGAACTTGTCGGCTTTCGCACTTTCTGCCGCCTGTCGCCACCGCTGCGCGCCGAAGCGGATCGCCAGGCGGTCATCGCCGCCATTGCCGACGGTACGATAGATGTGATCGCTTCGGGCCACGACCCGCGCGGCCCGGAAGACAAGCGCCTGCCCTTTGCCGATGCCGAACCGGGCATGGCCGGGGCCGAAACGCTGCTGTCGCTCTCGCTCACGCTGGTGCGCGATGGCGCGATCAGCATGGAACGCGTCTTTGCCCTGCTCGCCACCAACCCTGCGCGGCTGCTCGGCGTCGATGCCGGGGTGCTGGAAACGGGCATGCAAGCCGATATCGCCATTGTCGATCCGGCACGCCCCTGGATCGTCGATTCGGACCGGATGGAAGCGGCAGCAGGCAATACCCCGTTCGACCGCCGTCCGGTGGAAGGCCGCGTGACGGCGCTGTTCAAGGGCGGCGCCCAAGTCGATTGAACGGCGCGCTGCGCCTGCGGTGCACCGCCCGCCCGCAACGAAAAGAGGCGCCGGACCATCGGTCCCGCGCCTCTTTCCCTCTGAAACTGTAAATCCGCGCCGGTCGCGCGATCAGCGTTTGGCCATGCGGGTTTCCATGGCGCGCTGGCCGGGAACCGTGCCGGTCCGGTCACGCAGCACCATGCACACGCTGCCGCGCGCTTTCACCGTTCCGCACATCGAACGGGCAGAACCCAGTCCGGCAAACCCTGCCGCCTGCAACCGCCAGTACTGACGGCCGTTCACCGTCGCCTGCGTGATAAGCCGTTCGTGTCCCTTGAGGGCCGGATTGCGCGCGCTGAGGTGCCGCCAGGCGCGGTGTGCACCGTCGGCGCTCGAAAACGCACCAAGCTGCACCAGATGCGTACCGTCGCGCAGCGGCGCGGCTCCGGCAACCGGGGCCTGTTCGCGCGGCAAAGCCACGGCGGCACGCGCCGGAACCGCCGGGCCGACCGGAACCTCTCGCCGCGCCAGCGGAACAGCCGGAGCAGTGTTCGCGGGCGGAAGATCGATCAGCGCCATCTGCACGCGCTGCGACTGCGACGAGGAATCGTCGAGCGAGGGGGCATTGCCCGGCGCTGCATCGATCGGCGCCAGTTCCTGAACCGCCGCTTCGGCAAGTCGCGTAGCAGCGGCAGCGCGCGCCGGGGCGCGGCGTGCCGCTTCGGCAGCAAGCTGTTCGGTGGCCGGGAAATTGGCCAGTGCCAGCGCGGCAGGCTGGCCATCGTCGGCACGAACGGGAACGGACAGCAGCCCGGCTACCCGTTCGCGCGTATGTTCGGCATAGCCCATGGTCGCCCAACGCTCCAGCCGATCGGCGAGTTCCGCAGCGGGAACATCTTGTGCGGCCATCACCCTGGCTTCGCGCCAGCGCCCGTGCAGCGCATAGGACAGGGCCAGATTCTGGCGCAGCTTGGGGGTGTTTTCGCCGTTGCGCAGTGCGTCGGACAGTACCGCCACGCCCTGCGCAGGCTGCCCGGCCAGCGTCAGCGCCAGACCATAGTCGGTCACATCCAGCGAATCACGGTATGCACCCAGCGTGTCGATCGCTTCGGCATGCATGCCAAGCGCGATGTCGGCCAGCGCCAGGCTGAGCGCGGTGCGTCCGCTGTCTTCGCCCAGCTCCATTGATTCGTCATAGGCCTGGCGGGCAGATTCGAAACGGCCCGCCTTGAGGTAGGCATTGCCCAGCAGCACGCGATAGGCCGGGTTGCGCGGATCGGCCAGCACGGCCTTTTCCGCCTTGTCGATGGCTCCGTTCAACCGGCCGCGCTCAAGTTCCGCCTGCGCGGCAGACGCCAGCTTTGCCGGATGCACGCTCCCCGAAGCGCATCCGGTAAGGATGCCTGCGGCCAGCGCGGAGGACACGATCAGCCGCGCGGTGCGGCTCGGAACGAGGGCTGTGACGCGGTGGAGCATTGGCGGGATTCCTTCGGATAATCAGGTGTGCGTGGCACGGCGGGCAAGCTCTTCCAGCCCTGGCAAATCGGCAAGAAAACGGTCGAGCGCCTCGGTCACGACCGCCTGCGCACTGCGATCCTGCAAGGTGCAGGCAAGGCGCAGCCGCAAATGGCGATAGCTGTCGAGGCGCAGGGTGAAGGCGGCCTTGCGGCCTTCCTGCAAGGCCGAGCGCACCGGCTTTCCGCCTTTGGTGCGGACCGGTTGCAGACCCTGCGGAACAGTCACGCCGGATTCTCCGGCAATCGCGGCGGCAAGGGCTTCGATCTGCTGCACGATCACCGGCTTTTCGGCCAGCAGGGGCGCATTATCGGGATCTTGCGGCGTGATCGCGGCCAAGGTTTCCCCCATGGCGGCTTCACCCATGTCGTTCCAGCCAAGGTCGTCCTGGCGGGCGGTCGCGGCATCTTCGTCACGCAGCGCCAGTTGCGGGCGCATGGCCGGGCGTGCGCCGCCTTTGCGGGCGAGCAGGGAAGACGATAGCGATGCAAGCGGTTTGGCTGCGCTCATGTCCCCATACCCCTTCAGGAACCGACCACGCGACGGCCAAAGCCACCGCCCATCGGACGCGCTGCGGTCTGGTGCGCCATCGCCACTGCCGGTTGCGGCACGGCAAACACGGTCCGGCGGAAGTTCTTTTCGAGCCGTTCGGAAACATAGGTCCACAGCGCCGTGATTTCGGCGGCAGACTTGCCGTTGGGGTCAACTTCCATGACCGTGCGGCCATCGATCATCGACGCGGCAAAATCGGTGCGGTGGTGCAGCGTGACTGGCGCCACGGTGCCGTGCTGGGAAAGCGCGACGGCGGCTTCGGAGGTGATGCGCGCCTTGGGCGTGGCGGCGTTGACCACGAAGATCAGCGGTTTTCCGGCGCGGTCGCACAGATCGACCGTAGCGCCCACGGCGCGCAGATCGTGCGGGCTGGGACGGGTTGGCACGACAATCAGTTCGGCCACCGAGATAACCGACTGGATCGCCATGGTGATGGCCGGCGGCGTGTCGATCACGGCCAGCTTGAAGCCCTGCTGGCGCAGGATCGCCAGATCGCTGGCAAGGCGGGCCACAGTGGTATGGGCAAAGGCCGGAAACTCGGCTTCACGTTCGTTCCACCAGTCCGAAAGCGAACCCTGGGGGTCAATGTCGATCAGCACGACCGGGCCAGCGCCCGCGCGCTGGGCCTGGACGGCGAGATGCCCGGACAATGTCGTTTTGCCCGAACCACCCTTTTGCGATGCCAATGCCAGTACGCGCAATGCCCAAACCCCTTCGAGAAACCCTTGGTCGTCTCCATCCGAATCGCAGATCGGGTTGAAATTTTGGTTAACATTGACGCCAATGCCTGTGCCGAATTGGCCCGATACGGTCGCTAAGCTGCCTTTCACTGTTCGTGACGCGGCGCTAAGACTTCGCTAATGGCTTGTTGACTATACCTGTTGTTCGCACTTGGCCGGATAACGTTGCCGCATGAACGGCAACACCGGCCGGTGCCGGGATGTTCTGGAAATCATACCAAGGGGCAAGGAAGCCGGGCGGCTTGCTTCGTCCCATGCGGCCAGTTGCCAGACCGGCCATCATTCGAACAGGGACGGGCTTTCGGACCATGACAGTTACCATTCACCAGACGATGCGATCCGCCGCGGTCGGCTTGATGCTGGCAATGGCGCTGGCGCCGGTTGGCGCGGCGGCGGATGTGAAGGCCGGGGTCGATGCCTGGTCGCGCGGCGAACATGCCGCAGCGGTCAAGGAATGGCTTGGCCCGGCAGCCAAGGGCGATGCCGATGCCCAGTTCAACATGGGCCAGGCCTACAAGCTGGGCCGCGGCGTGCCGCAAGACATCAAGCGCGCCGAAGCGTGGTATCGCAAGGCCGCCGAACAGGGGCACATCAAGGCCGCCGATACGCTGGGCCTGATCCTGTTCCAGGAAGACCGCAAGGCCGACGCCATGCCCTTTCTCCAGGCATCGGCTGACCGGGGCGAACCGCGCGCGATGTACATTCTGGGCATCGCCCACTTCAATGGCGATGCCGTGGGCAAGGACTGGGTGCGCGCCTATGCCTACATGAGCCGGGCGTCATCGGCGGGGCTGGAACAGGCCACCCGCACGCTGGCTTCGATGGACGGCATGATCCCGCTGGAACAGCGCCAGATGGCCATGACCATGGCCGCCGATCTGGAACAGAAGGCGCAGGAAAACCGCAACCGCCAGTTTGCCTCGGCCGATCTTGGGGTAAAGGCCGCGCCAACCGCGCCGCTGCGCACCAGCAGCGCGGCGCGGCCGCTGGAACCGGCGGAGCTTCCGCGTTCCGCCCCCGGCAACGCCGCCGTTGCCCCTACCCCTTCCGCGCCAGCCCCGGCCCCGACCGGACCAGTCACGGCGGGCGCCGATTTCGCCAGCCCCGTTACCATGCCGCAACCGCGCCGGGTCCAGGGCGCAACGCCTGCGCCGCGCCCGGCGGCATCGGCGCCCGCCCCGGCGCCCGCGCCCACCACCGCATCCGCACCCGTACGCACCGCAGCAAAGCCACCCGCGCCCGCCCCGGCAACCGCTGGCGCCTACCGCGTGCAGCTTGGCGCATTCGGGGTGAAGAGCAACGCCGATGGGCTGTGGGCCAAGGTCCGCAACCGGCCGGAACTGGCGGGCCATGCCCGGATCGATCTTGCATCGGGCAGCGTGACCCGCCTGCTTGCGGGCGGATTTTCCAGCCAGGCCGATGCCGACAGGGCCTGCGCCGCGCTCAAGGCAGGCGGCTATGCCTGTCTTGTCGTCAGACCCTGACGCTCAGGATCACGCTTGACGCTGACCGCGGCACCGGGGCGCATCGCCGCGCTTGATTTCCTGCGCGGCGTGGCCGTGCTGGGGATTCTGGCGATCAACATCACCGGGTTCTGGGGGCCGAAGCTGGCCACCTTTTCGCCGCTCATTCCCGCGCCCGAAAGCGGCAATGGCAGCCTGTGGGCGCAGATCTGGTTCGGCGTGGCCTTCTTCGTTTTCGAAGGGAAGATGCGGGCGCTGTTCACCCTGCTGTTCGGCGCCAGCATGGTCCTGTTCGATCAGGCGGCACAGCGGCGCGGGCTTGATCCCGTGCGCGCGCAACTGCGCCGCCTGTTCTGGCTGATGCTGGCGGGATACGCCCATTACGCTCTGCTGTGGTGGGGCGATATCCTGCTGCCCTATGCGCTGTGCGGCGTGGCGGCGCTGTTGCTGATGCGGCTGTCGGTCGCCGGGCTGCTGGCCATCGCGCTGCCGATCTTCATCCTGTCCCATACCATCGACCTGCTGCTGGCACTGGGGGGCATCGCATCCGAACAGGCCGTCCTTGCCGGTACAGCCGACCCCGCTGCCATTGCCGAACAGACCGCCATGGCCAAGCGCATTGCCGAACTGAACGCGTCCGATCAGGCGATTCTTGGCGCGGGGTTCGTGCAGGCCGTAGTACTCAAGCTGGGCAGCGCGCCGCTGGCGCCTTTCAAGCTGGCGCTTTCGACCTTTTCGGAAACCATGCCACTGATGCTGATCGGCATGGCATTGCTGCGTGCCGGGTTCTTTACAGGATGGAGCGCGCGGACGCTGGCCGCGCTGGCCGCAGGCGGCATCGGCCTTGGCGGGGCGTTGACAGCATGGGCGCTGTACTGGCTGGCCAGCCACCACTGGCCGCCCCGCGCGCTGTTTGCCGCCATCGAAGACGGCATGGCGGTGCCGCACCTGCTGATGGCGCTGGGCTATGCCGCAGGGCTGGTGGCGCTGTTCCCGCGCGTGGCGCATGGTGCGCCCGCACGCGCGCTGATCGCGGCGGGGCGCTGCGCCTTCACCAACTACATCGGCACCAGCGTCGCCATGGTGGCGCTGTTCAGCGGCTGGGGTCTGGGCCTTGGCTGGAGCCTCGATCACGCCGTCCCGCGCGCCGCGCTGCCCCTTTTCGTGCTGGCGGGGTGGTGCGTGATGCTGGCCTGGTCTGGCCCGTGGCTTGCCCGCTTCGGCCAGGGACCGCTTGAGGCCGGCTGGCGGCGGCTTTCCCTGCCCACCGGCGTTAACCACGCCCGGTAATGCCCCGGCCCCGCGCCGTCCCGCACCGGGACGCGGCCGAGACAGGACTCGCACGCCCACGGATTAACGCTTATTCCTCAACGGGAAAGGAGCGGCAACCGTGGCACAGGCAGGCAAGACAGGGATCTGGAACCAGCGTTGGGTGCGCATGCCGCTGGGCGTAATCGCCACCGGGCTTGCATCGCTGCTGGCCTTTCATGTCGGGCAGGACATTGCCGAAGTGGCCTTTGGCGAAGGCACCGCCGAAGCCGCGCCGATGATCGCGGCCGCGCCGACGCCGGGCATCGCCGCGCCGAAAAGCGCGCTTGCCGCTGCGCCAAAAACCCCTGCCCCCGCGCCGGACAGCCCGTTCGTCGTCAAGTCGATCCTGCCGATCAACGAACCGATCCGCTTCGGCAAGTTCTACTGGGACGAAACCCGCGCGCCCGCACAAGGCCCGCTGGTCGTGACCATCGACCTGACCGCGCGGGTCATTTCCGTATTCCGCGATGGCCACGAAATCGGCGCTGCCGCAATCCTCAAGGGCTACAGCGAAAAGCCCACCCCGACCGGCGTGTTCCCGATCACCCAGAAAGACGCCGATCACGTATCGAACATCTACGATGCGCCGATGCCCTACATGTTGCGGCTGACCAACGATGGCATCTCGATCCACGGCAGCAAGGTGGAAAAGGGCTATGCCACCAATGGCTGCATCGGGGTGCCCGAAGATTTTGCCCGCAACCTGTTCAAGCTGGCCCGGCTGGGCGACAAGGTGATCATCACCGATGGCAAGAAGATGACCATCGGCGATCCGATCCTGGCGGGCGAACACGCAAGCTGATCCCGGCTGGCCCCTTCTTCACACCGCTTCGCAGCCTTCACACCACTTCATAGCCTTCGCCCAGCGCATCGCGCAGCCGGTCGAGCGCCTGCGCCTTCAACTGGTGAACGCGCGGGATGCTCACCCCCAGCACTTCGGCGATTTCCGAAAGGTTCAGCTCTTCGACGAAGTAGAGCTGGATGATCATCTGCAACCGTTCGGGCAGGTCGGCGATCGCGCCCGCCACCGCGCCGCGCATCTCGTCGTCCGCCAGCAGTTCGAAACTGTCGGGCCGGTCATCGGCAAAGGCGCGGTTGCTGTCGGAATAGGCATCGTCGATAGCCTCGAAGCGCAGCGGTTCATCCGCCGCGCGCTGATCGGCGAGTTCGCGTTCGGTAAGGCCCACGGCGGCGGCCAGTTCGGCATCGCTGGGCGGGCGGCCCAGTTCGCCGGTCAGCACGGTGGTCTTTTCGCGCAGCACCCGCCGCCGTTCGGTGGCGGAGCGCGACAGCGGCGTGCAGCGCCGCACGAGATCGACCATCGCCCCGCGCACGCGCAGCTTGGCATAGGCGGCAAAACCGTCCTCGGTCGGCCCGGAATGGCGCTGGGCGCATTCGGTCAGCGCCACCAGCCCGGCCTGGATCAGGTCTTCCAGCTCGATGCCGGAGCGGCCCGATCCATGGACGTGCCAGGCCAGCCGCTTGACCATTGGCAAAAAGCGGCGGATGCGGTCGGAAACCTCATCCTGGCGATAGGCGCGGGCAGCGGCAAAGCCGCGAATATCGTGTTTCATGCGGCGATCTCTTCGGGTTGCGGCATTGGCTGGTTCATCGGTTCACTCGCGCTTTGGGCGCCTTCGCCGCCGATCACGGAAATGACCTCGATCGGCTGGGCGGGCGGAAGTTCGGCAATGGACAGGACAAGGCATTGTGGCGCGCGCAGGCGCAGCAGGCTGGCCAGCGGGCGGCGGGCGCGCGGCTGGACGATCAGCGCAATCGGTGGCGCAGCAGGGCCGCGCTCGGCAATCAGGGCGGAAACGCGCTCTCCGATGCCGCGCGCCAGATCCGGTTCGATCACCGGCTGGCCGGTAACCGGATCGTGCATCCCCGAAACGATCATCTGCTCCAGCCCGGCGTCGAGCGTGACGACGGCCAGCCGTTCGTCGGGCGGGCACACCCGGCCCACGATCATCCCGCCAAGATCCGCGCGCAAGAGGTCCACCAGCCGGTCGTGATCGGTGGACTGCTGCAGTGCCTGGCTCAGCGCGGACAGGATCGGCAGGGGGTGGGCGATGGAAATGCCATCGTCGAGCAGGGTATGGAACAGGCGCGTCAGCGCGCCCAGCGAAAGCGGCTGCGGATAGATCGTTTCGACCAGCCCGGCGGAGCGTTCCTTGACCCCTTCGAGGATCGCCTTGACCTCGTCCGGGCCGAGCAGCGCCGATGGCCGGTCGCCCAGCACCTGATTCAGGTGCGTGGCGATGACCGTGCTGGCATCGACCGTCAGGAACCCTTCGGCAATCGCCAGATCGCGCTGCGCCGGGTCGATCCAGATCGCCGGGCAGCCAAAGCTGGGATCGCGCGTGGCATCGCCGCGCAGGCCGTGGTCGGGGTTGGCTTCTCCGGCGTCGATCGCCAGCACCTTGTCGGGGCGCATGTCGGCGACGCCGATCGGCACACCGCCCAGCAGGATGCGATAGGCGTTGGGCGCAAGCTCCAGCGAATCGCGCACCCGGAACTGCGGTACGACAAAGCCGAACGCCTGCGAAAGCTGCTTGCGCACCCCGGTGATCCGCGCGACCAGCGGCGATCCGCGCCGTTCGTCCACCAGATGGATCAGGCCATAGCCCATCTCAACCGTCACCAGCGTATGATCGCTGACATCGTCGAGCGTGATGCGCGCCGGATCGGGCGGCGGTGCAGCTTCGGCCACCGGCGCTGCGGGCGGGCGAGCGGCGCGCTTTTTCAGCGACCACCACAGCCAGCCGGCAAACCCGGCGGCGGGCAGGAACACGGTCTGCGGCATGGCCGGGATCAGGCCGATGGCGCCCATGATGACCGCCACCGGCAGCCAGATCGCCGGGTTGGCGAACTGCCCGCCAATCTGCCCGGCCAGATCGCGGCTGTCGGAGACGCGGGTAACGATCACCGCCGCAGCGATGGACAGCAGCAGCGAAGGCACCTGCGCCACCAGCGCATCGCCGATGGCCAGGGTGATATAGAACTGAGCGGCATCGGCGGCGGACAGGCCATGGGTAATCATCCCAAGGCAGAAACCGGCGATGATGTTGACCCCCAGGATCAGCAGCGCGGCAATGGCATCGCCCTTCACGAACTTGGACGAACCATCCATCGAACCATAGAAGTCCGCCTCGGTCGCCACTTCGCGGCGGCGCGCCTTGGCTTCATCGGCGGTCAGCAGGCCGGCCGCCAGATCGGCGTCAATGGCCATCTGCTTGCCCGGCAAGGCATCGAGGGTGAAGCGCGCGGACACTTCCGAAACGCGGCCAGCGCCCTTGGTCACCACCACCATGTTGATGATCATCAGGATCATGAACACGAACAGGCCGACAGCGAAATTGCCGCCGATCAGGAAAGCGCCGAAGGCTTCGATCACATGGCCTGCGGCAGCGCCACCTTCATGGCCGTTGACCAGCACGATGCGGGTCGACGCGACGTTGAGCGCCAGCCGCAAGAGCGTGGCGAACAGCAGCACGCTGGGGAAGGACGAGAAATCGAGCGGCTTTTCCGCATTCATCGCCGCCATCAGGATGGCAACCGAAAGCGCCATGTTGAGCACGAAGAACACATCGAGCATGACCGCGGGAATCGGCACGACCATCAGCACGATCAGCGTGAGGATGCCGCCGGGCAGGGCGAAGGCGGCGGGCGAACCAAGGCGCTTGAGCATCGCTTAAAGCCCCAGTGCCGAAAGACGGCCATAGGCCGCGCGCACGTGTGCCGGGGCCGATCCGCCATCGTTGATCGCAAAGGCCGTGCGCAGGGTATCGGCCATCGAAGTGGCAGCGGCGGGCGGCACGGGATTGCCGCTGCCTGCCGCCACTGCCGCAAACTCGCGCGCGACGGGGCCGCCGCTGAACTGCGGCGGCGCCGCACCGGTCGCCATGGCCGGGCGCACACCGAGGCCGGACGCCCATGGCCCGGTATCGTCGGCAGGGGCAGCACCCTTGGCCGTGGCCATGCGGGTGCGGATCGCGTCCATCACCTGCCCCACCGAAAGCGCCGCGCCGCTGCGGTCATAGAACGTGGAACGGTTGGCCGCCGCCGCCTTTGGCAGCAAGGCCGCCGCCGGCTGGCCGGGATCGCTCGCCAGCCCCGACAGGAACCGGCCCGCGCCTTCTGCCCCGAAAAAGTGGGCAAGATAGAGCTCGGCATGGTCAGGTTCGCGGCCCAGCACGCCGGTCAGATAGGCGGCGTTGTCGCTCGCCAGTTCCCCCGCCATCAGCGCCGCCACTTGCGGATCGAAACGCAGCGCCAGCAATTGTGCGCGCGCTGACGGATCGCGGACCTTTCCACCATCGATCATCGCGCTGGCCCAGCCAAGGCCGTGATCCGCGCCATGCCGGTCGAGCGTGCGCAGCCAGGTATCCTGCGTGAACTGATACAACCCGCTGGCGCTGGAGGTGCGGGCGCGGGCGGCCGGATCGAAGCTCGATTCCAGCTTTGCCTGCGCCATCAGATAGCCGAAATCCACGCCGGTGGCTTGCGCCGCACCGGCAATGGCCGAACGTACCTGTGCCCCGCTGCCGGATGCGGCGGGCGGGGATGGCGGCAATGCAGCAGGATCGAATGCACTCACGTCTGAACCCTTCCGGCCGCGAACTGGCGGCAATGCGAAAAGGTATCAGCAAGGGCCGTGCCAAACCGCCCGCCCCGCCGTCAGCCGCACGTTTACGCCGTGCGCAGGCGGTGCACCTGAGGCCCTGCGCGGTAGAGCGGGGCATGGCCGGTAAGGGCATCGAGACGGGCCGAAACATTGGCCGCGATCAGGTTGCGAACGCGGCGGTTGGCTTCGTTGAGGCGGCGCGCCGCATCCAGCAAGCCGCGGCATTCCTCGTCCACGGCAGCGGCAGCGTCATCGCCGCCCATGTCCGCCAGCGTGCCGCACAGGTCCGCCTTGGACGATGCGCAACCCATGATCATGTCGAGGTCAAGTCCGGCAAGCGCATGCCGTTCCTGTTGCAGGACGGCAAGCATCTGCCGCAGCGTATCGCGCATGGCCGGAGAAGCGGAAACTGTGGTGGCGTGATCGGTCATTGCGCGGCAGTCCTCAACAGCATTCCGGCGGCGATCATCGCATCGGCGATGCGGGTCGGGATAACCGGGTAGGCGCCCTTTTCGATCGCTTCGCGGATGACCTTGACCCGTTCGGCATCGACCGGGGCGCTTTGCCCGGCATCGAGCGCGGCGGACCGTTCGACTTGCGCCGCAGCACCGGCATCGGCATCGGGCGTTTCGGTTGTGCGCGTCCGGGGCGCAGCAGAGGCCGCGCTGGCGGTCCGGGCATTGCTGCCCTGCACCGGCCCTGTCGGGCGCATTGCACCAATTTCAAAAGGCGACATGGGTCCGCTCCTGGCGTTGTACACAGCGAAGAACGGCGACAGTGAAGGGCGTTTAAGGGGCAATACGGAAAAATCTTGCCGGTCGGCAAAATGAACCGGCAGGCGTTGGGCCGGAACGGCGGAACCTATTCCACCCGCACCACGACCAGCCCCGGCCGCGCCACCTGCGCCCGGATCGGCGTGGCCCTGGCGCTGGTGCGCACGCGGATCCACGCACCGAGCGCGCCTTGCTCCATCGCCTCGCCCGCTTGCGAAACGGAAAAGCCATCGCCTTCAACCGCAATGGTCACGGTTTCACCGCGCGCCACCGCGGGCGGAGCGGCATTTTCCTGCCGCGCGGCCTGCGCGCCATTGCCGGATACGGCAACAAACAGGCGCCACCCGCCCGGATCGGGGCATTGCACCACGACATTGTCCTGGCGATTGCCGTGCCAGCCCAGTGCCAGCGGCGCGCGGCATGGCGCCAGCCGCAAGCGTCGGTCCACCGGAAGAGTCGCCCCGCCCGGCACGCCGATGCCTGCGCCGGTAAAAGCGGCAACAGCGGCATCTATCGCCACCAGATCGTGGAACATCGGCGGCTGCGCCTGCGCGGATGGCGCGGTAGCCACCAGCGTGGCGGCAAGCGTGACGGGCAGAGTGAGGCAGGCAATCGGGCGCATCGGAACGGTCCAGTCGTGGCGGTTACGTTCCGGGTGCAGCAATCATCGTGCCAGAAGCGGCGGACCGCGCTGAGACGGTGGCGCGGGCGATGCTCCTTGCGGGACGATCCGGGTCAGCGCCGCGGCCTCGCTGGCGTAGAACAGCAGAACACTGGCGCCAGCCTGCGTCCCCGGTTCGACCAGCAGGCGCGCATGGCCCGCGCGCGGGCCACCCGCCCGCGCCAGTTGCACCGCCTGCGCGACGGCGGCATCGCGCATACCATCGGCAAAGCGCACGACGATGCGGACCTCCAGCCGCGCATCGCCAGCGTTCTGGTCCAGCCACTGGGCCAAGGGTGGCGCACCGGTGCCCGCGCTCCATACCGCAACCGGCTCTGCCTCCATCGCGGCGGCAATCGGCAGCGGTCTGGCGGGAGGCTCAGGCGGGGTTTTTGTCCCTTCGCCCGCGTGGCCTTGTGCCTGCGCGAGCGCGGTTGCGGTAGCAAGGAACAGGATCAGCGAAAGATCAGCCAGCGCATATTGCCAGCCGGTTCCGGCGCGCACGATCACGCGGGCACCTTTTCGGCAGCGGGCGAGCGCGGGTGGCGCACCACCGGCGCAGTGGCGCGGTGCGGCATGGCTGGTTCCAGTTGCGCCGAAAGCCAGTCGATCACCTCCTGCCGGGCCTGTTCTTCGGCCTGGGCATGGCGTTCGATCATCCGCGCCAGCGGGGCAAGCAGCAGGTTGGCCAGCAGCAACCCGTACAGCGTGGTGATAACGGCGGTAGAGATCGCCCCGCCCAGCGTGCCACCGGAAAGCCCGTCGGCAGGCAGGCGTGAAAGCGATACCAGCGTGCCGACCATGCCGAAAACCGGCCCCAGTTCGGCGGCTTGCGCCAGCGTGCGCACGGCGATGGTCGCCTGCGCCAGCCGCTGCCTCCGCCACGCGTTGTGGCGTTCGACCAGCGGTTCGACCGAGCGCAGGCGGATCAATGCGTCGGTCGCTTCGTCCAGTTCGCCATCGCCAATGCTGCGCGGGCTGACACGCAGCACACCATCGCGGCGAATGGCGATGACCTGCGCGGCCAGGTCCGCCCGCGTCTGCGCGGCATCGAAGCCGGGCCGCGCCAGCCCGGCCAGCGCCCGCGCGGTCACGGCAAGCTCGTGCAGCCCCGCGCGCAGCACAGTGGCCAGCATGGTGCCACCGATGACGATCAGGGCGGAAAGGCCGTCCAGAAACGGGCTGAAATCCATGGGTCGGGAGTCTCCTCGGCACCAAAGGACGGTCCGATGCGGCAAACATTCACCCCGCAGCGCCCGGAAATTGCCGCCTTCCGGCAAGCCTTTGCCGCTGTGCCTGCCGAACCGGCGCGCAAACGGCGGCGGCGGGCATTTGGCACGGCCTTTGCGTAACATCCGGCATCACTGCGTACCCGAAGGCCCCCGGCCAGAAAGCACGATACGATGAGCGAGACACTGTTCGGCATCCATGGCACCGCGCTGGAACTGCGTTCGCAGCGCATGGGTGTGCTCACATCGAACATCGCCAACGCCGCCACCCCCGGTTTCAAGGCGAAGGACATCGATTTCGCCGCCGCGCTCAAGGCACGCACCACCGGCATGGGCGAGGATCAGGCGCTGGCCGCAGCCACCCGCTATCGCGTGCCGGTGATGCCCAGCCTTGATGGCAACACCGTGGAAATGGCCACCGAACAGACCGCCTTTGCCGAAAACGCCGTGGGCTATTCCGCCACACTCAGCTTCCTGCGCGGCCGGGTGGAAACGCTCACCCGCGCGATCAAGGGAGAATAAGCCATGCCCGCCAACCCGATGACCCTGTTCCAGGTAACCGGCCGTGCGATGTCCGCCCAGCTCGTGCGGATGAACGCGGCGGCATCGAACCTTGCCAACGCCGGCACCGTCACCAGCAGCGAAGCCGAAGCCTATCGCCCGCTGCGCCCGGTCTTTGCCGAACAGCTCGATCAGGCCAACGGCCTTTCCACCGTGCGCGTCGATGGCGTGATCCGGTCCGATGCCAGCCCGATCCGCCAGCACGATCCCGGCCACCCGCTGGCCGATGCCAACGGCGATGTCTGGACCGCCCCGGTCGATGAAAACGCCGAGATGGTCGAGATGCTGGAAAGTTCGCGCCAGTACCAGAACGTGGTCGAGGCGATGCAGACCGCCAAGCAACTGATGCTTGAAACGATGAGGATGAAATAATGTCGATCGCTTCCGTCACCGCCGCCACATCCACGCAACCCGCCTCCAGCAAGGCAGGGCAAGGCTGGGGATCGCTGGGCGCCAACGATTTCGTCAAGCTGATGACCGCGCAGTTGCAGAACCAGGACCCGACATCGCCGGTGGACAACACCCAGATGCTGGCCCAGCTCGCGCAGTTTTCCAGCCTGTCGAACCTCAACGACATGAAGGAATCGCTGTCCGCGATCACTGGCCAGTCGTCCACGCTTTCGGCCATCGCCACCAAGCTCGACACGCTCAACGGCACGGTCGCGCAACTGCTGGCCAGCCAGCCCGCCAGCGCCGCCGATACCGCCCCCGATACCGCTACCGCCTGAACCCTTTCGCACAGGAGCAAACGATGTCCTTCTACACTTCGCTCAACGGCCTCAAGAACGCGCAGACCGATCTTGGCGTCATCAGCCACAACATCGCCAACGCTGAAACCAACGGCTTCAAGAAAAGCCGCACCGAGTTTGCCGATATCGTCGTGGGCAGCGCCTTCACCAACCCCAAGCTGGTCGTCGGCATCGGCGCGGCGGTGGAATCGATCACCCAGAACTTTGCCCTGGGCGCAATCGAACAGACCGGATCGGCGCTCGATCTGGCGATCAACGGCGATGGCTTCTTCACCACCAAGAACGTGGTGACGCAGGAAACGCTGTATACCCGCAACGGGTCGATGACCGTCGATGGCGCCGGGTTCATCAGCGACGGGTCGAACAACCGCCTGCAGATCTTCCCCACCGACGCGGCAGGCACGATCACGTCGGCCACCCCGGTCGATGCGCAGATCCCGGCCAGCAACGGCACCGATGCCAACGGCAACCCGATCGAGTTTGCCGGGATTACCGTGGCCGATGATGGCGCGGTGACCGCATCCTATGCCGATGGATCGAACCTGATCATCGGCAAGGTCGCGCTGGCCAGCTTCATCGCCCCGCAGGGCCTCAAGCAGGTGGGATCGTCCAACTGGGTCGCCACCGGCATTTCCGGCGCCGCAGCCTATGGCCAGCCCAGCACCGGCCAGTACGGATCGCTGCTGTCGGGCGCGCTCGAACGTTCGAACGTGGATATTGCGGAAGAGCTGGTCAGCCTGATCACCGCCCAGCGCAATTTCCAGGCCAACGCCAAGGCCATCGATACCGCCACCCAGATTTCGCAGACCGTGATCCAGCTCCAAAGCTGATCGCGCGCTGCCTGATCCAGCCTGAACCGGACATCGTGCCATGGACCGCCTGATCTACACCGCCTATTCCGGCATGACCGGATCGACCGTGCGCCAGCGCGTGATCGCCAGCAACATGGCCAACGCGCAGACCATCGGCTTTCGCGCCGAACTGCTCAACGCCACGCCGATGACGCTCAAAGGCCCCTCGCTCGAAGCACGGGCGATGACCGAAGGCGAAGTGCGCGGCGCGTCGATGGCGCAAGGCACGCTGATCGCCACCGGCAACCCGCTCGACGTGGCGCTGACCGGCGATACCATGCTCGCGGTGCAGGCCGAAGACGGCAGCGAAGTCTATACCCGGCGCGGCGATCTTTCGATCAGCCCCGGCGGCGTGTTGCAGAATGGCGATGGCCGTCCGGTCATCGGCGAAGGCGGGCCGATCACGGTCCCGCTCGGCTCCAAAGTTTCCCTTTCTCCCGATGGCGGTGTTCTGGTCGCCAATCCTGAAACGCCCGACCAGCCGCCCCAGCTGGTCGGGCGGATCAAGATCGCTTCGACCACCGGCAGCCGCATCGAAAAGGGGCTGGACGGCCTGTTCCGCGTCGATGCGGGCAATGGCCAGCCGGGTGCCGTCCTGCCGCAGGATGCCGATGCCCGGCTGATGGTCGGCAGCCTTGAACAATCCAACGTCGATCCCACCCGCATCCTTGTGGAAATGGTCGAAGCGCAGCGCCTGTTCGACATGCGGACAAAGCTCGTTTCGCAGGCCCGCGAAGTCGATGAATCCAGCGCCTCGCTGATGCGCATTTCCTGAAGCGAAAGGTAATTTCCCATGCCCAGCTCAGCCCTTCATGTCGCCCGCACCGGTCTGGAAGCGCAGGACACGCGGATGCGCGTGATCGCCAACAATCTGGCCAACATCGGCACCACCGGTTTCAAGCGCGACCGCGCCAACTTTGCCACGCTGGCCTATCAGGATGCGCGCGTGGCCGGGCAGCAATCGTCCAACGAAACCACCTTTGCCACCGGGCTGAACCTTGGCACCGGGGTTGCCGTGCAGGCGACCACGCGGATCGACAGCCAGGGCACGCTGCAGGGCACCGATAACGCGCTTGATCTTGCGCTGGAAGGCGATGGTTATTTCCAGATCACCCTGCCGGGCGGCCAGCTTGGCTATACCCGCGCGGGCAACTTCACCCGCTCCGCCGAAGGCACGCTGGTCACCGCGCAAGGCTATCCGCTCAACCCCGCGATCACCATTCCCGAAGGTGCGAGCGCAATCAGCATTTCGCAATCGGGCATCGTTTCGGCCACGGTTCCGGGCGATACCGCGCCTGCCGAACTTGGCCAGATCACCATTGCCAGCTTTGCCAACCCCGGCGGGTTGCGGGCGATGGGCGACAACTTCCTGCAGGAAACCGCCGCATCGGGCGCAGCGCAGGTAGGGATCGCAGGCGAACAGGGCCGTGGCGCGATCCGCCAGGGCTACCTTGAAGCGTCCAACGTCAATGTCGTGGAAGAGCTGGTCGACATGATCGAGGCGCAGCGCGCCTACGAGATCAATTCCAAGATGATCTCCGCCGTCGATGAAATGCTCCAGAACGCCAACCAGACGCTTTGACCCGAACGAACGGCACCGCCATGAACACTCCTTTCGAACGCCATTTCGCCGCAATCAGTGGCCCCCGGCCCAACCCGCTGGCGCTGCGCCGCAAGAGCGCGATCCGCGCCTTGCTGTTCGGCACGCTGGCGGCTGCGGCGGTCGTTTTCGGCAGCGGCGATGCCATGGCCGCGCGGCCAAAGAAGGGCTTTGCCCCGGCCCTGCCCCCGGCCATCGACGCACCGGCCCCGCCGCCGCCATCGGCCGGTTCGATCTTCAACGTCAGCACCGGCTATGCAGGGCTGGTCGAAGGCCGCCGCGCCCATGGCGTGGGCGATCCGCTGACCGTGATCCTCACCGAACGGCTGACCAGTTCGAAGACCGCGGGATCGAAGAACCAGAAGTCCGGCAGCTTTTCGATCACTCCGCCCACCGCCGGGCCATTGTCGTTCCTCAACCCCAATGCCCTTAACGCATCGGGCGGATCGTCGTTCAATGGTCAGGGCAATGCCTCGCAAACCAGTTCGCTGGCAGGCGAGGTGGGTGTGACCATCGCCGAAGTCCGGCCCAACGGCACCGCGCTTGTCCGGGGAGAGAAGCGCCTGCTGTTGAGCCAGGGTGAGGAATGGGTGCAGTTTTCCGGGATCGTGCGCCTTGGCGACATCGATGCCGAAAACCGCATCATGTCCAGCCAGGTCGCGGATGCGCGGGTCGAATATTCCGGCAACGGATCGGTCGGCCGGGCCAGCCGCGAAGGCTGGCTGAGCAAGTTCTTCAACGCGATTTCGCCCTTCTGAAGGTTTTGGCAATGCGCTTGCGGTTTCTTCTTCCCCTGATCTGCGGCCTTGCCGCCGCGCTCGCCCCTGCCGCCGCGCGGGCCGAACGCGTGCGCGATCTGGGCGAGTTCCAGGGCGTGCGCACCAACCAGCTTACCGGATACGGCATCGTCGTCGGGCTGGCGGGGACGGGCGACGACAATCTCGAATATCTGACGCAGGCCATGCGCGGCACCGCCGGGCGGCTGGGCGTGCAATTGCCGCCGGGGGTTTCGCCGGGGCTGAAGAACGCCGCCGCCGTGGTCATCACCGCCGAACTGCCCGCCTTTGCCAAGCCGGGCCAGCGCATCGACATTACCGTATCGACCATGGGCCGCGCCAAATCGCTGCGCGGCGGCGCATTGATCCTCGCCCCGCTGTATGGCGCGGACGGGCAGATCTATGCGATGGCGCAGGGCAACCTGGCGGTCGGCGGGCTGGGCATCGCCGCGCGCGACGGTTCGCAATTGACCGTGAATGTCCCCACGGTTGGCCGTATTGCCGAAGGCGCTACGGTTGAGCGCGCGGTTTCCACTGGCTTCGATTCCGCCGAAACGCTGCGCTGGAACCTGTTTACCGCCGATTTCCTGACCGCCCAGCGGGTGCGCGATGCCATCAACCAGCGGTTCCCTGAAACCGCTTCGATCGAAGACGGCATAACGCTGGCGCTGCGTCTGCCCGCCGGGGCCGACACCCGCGCCGGGATGATGGCCGCGATCGGAATGATCGACGTGACTCCGGCGGAAACGCCCGCGCGCGTGATCGTCAACAGCCGCACCGGCACGATCGTCATCAACAGCGCGGTGCGCCTTTCGCCCGCCGCGATCAGCCACGGCAAGCTGGTGGTGCGCATCGACGAAAAACGCGATGTCTCGCAGCCTGCGCCGTTCAGCCGCGGGCAGACCGTGGTCACCCCCAACAGCACCATCGACGCTGCGGAAAACACCGCGCACGTCGCGCTGTTCAACCCCGGCGCTTCGCTGTCATCGCTGGTCGATGCGCTCAACAAGCTGGGCACGACCCCTTCGGATCTTGTCGCCATCCTCGAAGCATTGAAGCAGGCAGGCGCGCTCAAGGCGGAAATGGTGGTGATATGACCGCGCTGCCCCCAACCTCCTCGACCCCTGCCGCAGCACTCGCACTCGGTCCGAACGTACCGTCGGACCGGCAGAAGCTGGCTGCGGCGGCCAAGGAGTTCGAAGCGATCTTCGTGCGCCAGATGCTGGCCAGCGCCCGCGCCGCAAGCCTGGGCGACGATGGCGTTTTCGGCCAGATGGACCAGACGTTCGTGCAGATGCGCGACGAACGCTTTGCCGAAATCGCTTCGCAGACCGGGGCGCTCGGCCTTGCCGCACAGATCGAACGCCATCTGGCCGGCCTGCTCCCGCCCGACCCGGCCCCGGCGAAGGACGGTTAAGCCGTGGCATCCGACCTTCTTTCCATCGCCCGCAGCGGGGTCCAGGCCGCGCGGATCGGGCTGGACATCACCGCCCAGAACATCGCCAACGCATCGGCCACCGGCTATGTCCGGCGTTCGGCCAGCTTTTCCGAAGTCGCATCGAGCGGCGGCGCCTATCGCATCGGCGATCTTTCGCTGTCGGGCGTGCGGCTGGACCGGATCGTGCGCAATGCCGATGCCTTTCGCCAGGCCGAAGTGCGCCGCACCGGGTCGGACGTGGCACGCGCCAGCGCCGAGGCCAGCGGGCTTGGCAACATTGAATCCGCTATCGAACAGTCGGGCGCCTACAACGCCATCGTCGATTTCGAATCCTCGCTCCAGCAACTGACGCAGGATCCGGTCGATACCGCGCTGCGCGCCGCCGTGATGGAAAAGGCGCGCACGATGACCGGCACGTTCCGCATCGCCGCGCAGGAAATGGACGCAGCGGGCGAAGGCCTGCGCTTTCTCGCCAGCGATGGGGTGACCCAGGTCAACCGCATCAGCAGCGAACTGGCGCGGACCAACACCCGCCTTTCGCGCGCATCGGACGCCAGCAGCGACAAGACCGCGCTGCTCGACCAGCGCGACCGGTTGCTGGAGGAATTGAGCCAGTACGGCAACATCGCCACCGGCTTTGCCGTCGATGGCACCGTAGCGGTAAAGCTGGGCGGCACCACCGGGCCGGACCTGGTCACCGGCGGCACCGCGGCAAGCCTTGCGCTGGCCACCGCCGCCGATGGCACGATCAGCTTCGAACTGGACAGCGCCCCTCTGGCGCTGGCTGGCGGATCGCTCAGCGGCCAGCAACTGGCGCTGGACAAGCTGGCGCAGCTCAAGATCGACGTGGATACGCTGGCGGGCAGCATCGTCAGCACCTTCAACGCCGCGCAAGCCGGGGGCGCCGATCTTGACGGCGCGCCGGGCGCGGCCATCTTCAGCGGGACCAGCGCCGCCACCATCGACCTTGCGCAAACCGACGGGCGCAAGCTGGCGACGGCGGCCGCAGGCAGCGTGGCCGGAAGCCGCGATGCCAGCAACCTCACCGCCATCCGCTCCGCGCTGGCCGGGATCGACCCGGCGGGGGGGATGGACGGCATCCTGTTCGACGTTTCGAGCACGCTTGCGGGCCGCAATGTCACGTTAGGGGCGCTTCAGACCATCGCAGGAACAGCCAAGGTCGCGCTTTCGGCGCAGTCCGGCGTCGATCTGGATCAGGAAGCGGTCAACCTCGTGCGTTTCCAGCAGGCGTTCCAGGCATCGGGCCGCGTGATGCAGGCCGCCAGCGACATTTTCGACACCCTCCTGGGAATCGGGTAACACGCCATGAGCACGATCTTCGGCACATCCACCAGCGCCTTCTACGAACGGTCCCTTTCGGACCTCAAATCGTTGCGCAAGCAGGCCGAAGAGCTGCAATCGGAACTTTCGAGCGGCGAACGGCTACAGCGATCATCCGACGATCCGGTGGCCGCGTCGCGGCTGCGCCGGCTTGCGCGGATCGACGTGCTCGACCAGATCGACGAAACCGCCGCCAACCGCGCCACGTCCGACCTGACGCTGGCCGACAACGCGCTGACGCAGTTCGCCACGACCGTTACCCGCCTGCAGGAACTGGCGACGCAGGCTGCGTCGGGCACGCTCAGCGATGCCCAGCGTGCCGGAATCGGCGCCGAAGTGCGCCAGTTGCACCAGAACCTTGTTGGCCTGGCCAACAGCCGCGACAGTTCCGGCCACGCCCTGTTCGGCGGGGAAAACGCTGCCGATGCCTATACGCTGGATGCCGCAGGCAACGCGACCTATGCCGGGACGGCGACGGCCGGGACGCTGGCGCTGGGCGATGGTCAGTCCGTTGCGCGCGGACTGACCGGGCCGGAGTTCCTGCAATTTACCAGCGGCGGCGCGCCCGCCGATCTGCTGGCGGTGGCCAAGACGCTGGCCGATGCGCTGGAATCAGGCGCTGGCGGCGCGGCGGCGGCAAACAGCGCACTGTCGGCGCTGGGCGACGGGCTGGATGCGATTACCACCGCACAGACCGTGGTGGGATCGCGGCTCAACTGGATCGACCTGACCGTGGAACGGCGCGTTTCGCTGTCCGAACTGCGCACCGCCGAACAGACCGAAATCGGGGCAACGGACCTGACCGAAAACATCGCGCGCCTGCAAAACACGATGCTCGTGCTCGAAGCCAGCCAGGCCAGCTTCTCACGGCTGGCCAACCTTTCGCTGTTCAGCGTGCTCAACTGACCGTGCGTCCGATCCTGCCCATTCGCGTTATCCGGGGAAGTTAACCATGTTCGCCATTGTCGGCATCGTCGTCCTGCTCATCATGGTCTTCGGGGGGTTCGCCATTACCGGCGGCGCGCTGGGTCCGGTGATGCACGCCATCCCGCACGAAATGCTGATTATCGGCGGGGCGGCGCTGGGCGCGGTCATCACCGGCAATTCGATGCACGAACTGAAAGGCATCGGCGCCGGGTTCGGCAAGGTGTTCAAGGGGCCGAAGCACACCAAGCAGGACCATATCGACGCCATCGTGCTGTGCACCAAGCTGATGAAAATCCTGCGCAGCGATGGCCCGGTGGCGCTGGAAAGCCATGTCACCGACCCCAAGAACTCACCGATCTTTGCCGAGTTTCCCCGGCTGCTGGCCAACAGCGCGCTGGTGGCGCTGATCTGCGATACGCTGACCCTGATCGTGGTTTCATCGGGCACGCTGGAGGTCCACGCCGTCGAAGACGTGATGGACCACGCGATGAAAACGCATTTCCATGAAGAAAGCGAAGCCCAGCATGCCTTGCAAGGGCTGGCCGATGCCCTGCCCGCGCTGGGGATCGTTGCCGCCGTGCTTGGCGTGGTCAAGACGATGGGTTCGATCGACAAGCCGCCGTCAATCCTTGGCGCGATGATCGGCTCGGCGCTGGTCGGCACGTTCATGGGCGTGCTCATGGCCTATGGCATCGTCGCACCGCTGGCCGGACGGCTCAAGCAGGTGCTCGATCAGGACGAGATGATCTTCCAGGCGGTCAAGCAGGTGATCATCGCATCGCTGCATGGCTGGCCGCAGCCGCTGGTCGTGGAAAGCGCCCGGTCCGGTCTGGGCCACGCCTTCCGCCCTGGCCTGTCCGAACTTCTCGACGCGCTGCGCGGGCGCTGATCCGATGGCCAAGGCACCCGCCAAGGGCAAGAACGAACCGCTGCCGCCGATCATCGTCAAGAAGATCACGGTCGTCGCCGGTGGGCACCACGGCGGCGCGTGGAAGGTTGCCTATGCCGACTTCGTTACCGCGATGATGGCATTCTTCCTGCTCATGTGGCTGCTGGGCGCGACGACCGAAAAGCAGCGCAAGGGCATTGCCGATTACTTCACCCCCACCCTGGTCAAGGTCAAACAGGGCAGCGCGGGCGGGCATGGCGTGCTTGGCGGATCGTCGCTGACCGATGCCGACGATTACCCCAACCGCGCCGGGCAGACCGGGAACAAGACGCTGACCGTGCCGCGCGATGCCACCGGCGGCGCCAAGGAAGGCGGCAGCAAGGTCAAGCGCGCGCAAGTGGTCAAGGACCGGGTGGCCGAAAAGCTGGCCGCAACCGAAAAGCTGCGCAAGCTGGCGCGGCAGGTGCGCATGGTGGATACCAGCGAAGGCGTACGCATCGATCTGGTCGACGACGCGCAGTTTTCAATGTTCCTGCTGGGCACCACGGTGCTGACCCCGGACGCGGCGGAGCTGCTGCGCGCGATCGGTCAGGCGGTGGCCCCCGATACCAGCCAGTTCACCATCCGCGGCCACACCGATTCCCTGCCGTGGAAGACCGGCGTTGCCAACAACTGGTCGCTTTCCGCCGGGCGGGCCGAAGCGACTCGCCAGATGCTGATGCGCCAGGGCATTGGCGAGGCGCGCTTCCGCCGCATCGAAGGCGTGGCCGACCGCGAGCCGCTGGTAAAGGAAAACCCCGCCGACCCGCGCAACCGCCGCATGTCGATCCTGCTGAGCTACTGATCGCGGCGGCAAGGCGCCTCTACCGGGCGCTCATTTGACCGGCGTCAGCCCGATCTGGCCGCGCACCCACTGCCACAGCGCATCGACTTCGCTGGCCGCCTTGCTGTCCGGCGCGGATTCGCGCGCCACTTCGCCGGTTGCCGATGAACGGTGGAACGCTGCCCTTTCGCCGAAAAGCACAGGGCAGACCTGAAGCCCCAGCCCTTCGATGAAGCTGGTGGCCTGCGCGACCACGTTGGTGGCGCGGGCAGGCACGGCGTTGAGGATGACGAATACCGGCTTTCCCGTATCGGCAACGAGATCGGCAGTGGCTTCGAGCGAATGGAGATCGAACGGGCGCGGGCGCGTGGGCACCAGCACCAGATCGGCGGCCTTGACCGCACCGCGCGCGGCAGCATCGGCATGGGGCGGGGTATCGACGACAATCAGCCCGGCCCCGTCACGCGCGGCCTTCTGGATCGTGGTGACCAGCCGGGCGGGCGGGCTGGTGACGATATCGGGCAGAAACTCGCCGCGCCAATCCCCCCAGGCGGCGGCGGTCGCTTGCGGATCGGTGTCGATCACGCACGAACGGATGTCGTCATAGGCGGCCGCTGCACCCAGGTGCAGCGCCAGCGTGGTCTTGCCCGACCCGCCCTTCTGGCTGACGATAGCGACTGTCGGCATGGGGCGCACCTTCGCATCGGACCGTGCCGCCACGCGATATTGCAGCGCAGCACGTCATGGCAAAGGGTTAAGCCCTGCTGCCCGGCAGCGTCAATCACCGATTGGGCTTAATCCCCGCCGGAAACCCTTCAGGCAGCGGGTTGCAGCGGCACCACATCCTTGAAGACATAGCCGTTCATGTAATCGGAAACGATGGTGTATTCCGGCCGGAGCTTGCGCCGCAGCCGCGAAATGGAAACGCACAGCGATTTGCGCGAACGCGCCCGCACATGGCCTTCCGCGGACTTCTGCAGTTCGATGCTGTGGACCGAACGGCCCTTGCGCGCCGCCAGCCGGGCAAGCAGCAGCAGTTCGGTATTGCCCATCCGCGCCATGTCGACGGACTCGACCACATACTTGCGCAGAACGATGCGCAGATCTTCCAGCGGCCCCAATATCCGGGGTGCATGCAACATGCTGCGCGCGTGGATTGCCACGACACGGGCAACGTATTCCGGCCTGAGCATCCGGCAATCGGCGACGAGATCGTACCCGCCGTTCAGCAATTGCGCGCGATCGGTCGGCGTGCTGTGCGACATCAGCGCGATCTTGATCTTCGGCATCAGGATCGGCCGGTTGCGCCGCAGCAGGCGCGCCAGCCGCACCGGATCGTCGCCATGGGCCAGGAACACGTCATAGTTGCCATGGACCGATGAAAACACCGCCGTGGCATGTTCGAAGTAGCGGAACTGTTCACATTCGCCGTAGATTTCGCGCAACCATGCGCTGCGCTCTTCAACCGCGCGATCGCGCAGGAAAACCATGCGGGTAGACAGACGGCGGAAACGGCGCGCCATTTCCGCAGCGGTCATGCTTTCGTAGCAACCGGGTCGTCGGCGCGCGAAATCCATGTCTGAATCTATCGCTACCGGCTCACCGGCAGCGTACTCCAAGGCGTGCATTGCAATCCCCCCTAAGGATTATTTCTATGCAAGATTCGCACGCCAGGCATAACTAGGACCGCCCACATATGTTAATGAAGGCGCTGTTAACCATGTGAAAATTGCGTAACGCCACGGCGTCCGGGGCCTGCAAACGCCAAAGGCCCGGCGGCCGTGGAGAAGGCCGCCGGGCTGGCGAGCGGTGCCTGGTGGAGACAGGCGCCGATCGGGTTCGTGATTAACGCAGCAACGAGAGCACGTTCTGCTGGCTCTGGTTGGCCTGCGCGATCATCGCGGTCGAAGCCTGGCTGAGGATCTGGGCCTTGGCCATCTGCGTCGTTTCTGCCGAATAGTCCGTATCTTCGATGCGGCTGCGGGCGTCCGACAGGTTGGTGATGTTGTCGTTCAGGTTGTTGACGACCGATTCCAGACGGTTCTGGCCGGCGCCCAGCGTGGCGCGGGTGGCGTTCACGTTGGCCAGCGCAGAGTCCACGTTGTCGATGGTGGTCGAAGCTGCGGTTACCGACGAAACGTCGAGAGCCTGCGTGGTCGAGGCCGGATCGTAGGTCGTGTCGGTGCCGCCGAACAGCTTGGTGCCGTCAAACGCCTTGCTGACGATGGTGACCGTGTCCGACGTGTTCGCGCCGGTCTGGATATCGAACGTGGCATCGTCCGAACCATCGGCCGCAGGAGCCGCGCCGACCACCGCGAACACCGCGTTGCCGTTGAACTTGGTGTTGTTCAGCACGTCGGAAATCTGCGCGTTGAGGTTCGAAACTTCCGACTGCATCGCATCGCGGTCGGACTGCTGATAGGTGGCCGACTTCGACTGCACCGCCAGTTCACGCACACGCTGCAGCATGTTGGTCACTTCGTTGAGCGCGCCTTCAGCGGTCTGCGCCAGCGAAATGCCATCGTTGGCGTTGCGCACGCCCTGGTTCATGCCGCGGACCTGCGCGGTCATCGACGTGGCAATGGCCAGGCCCGCCGCATCGTCCTTGGCGCTGTTGATGCGCTTGCCGGTCGAAAGGCGTTCCATTGCCGTGCCCAGCATCTTGCTGGCCGAGTTCGAAGAGTTCGCTGCCTTGAGCGCACTGATATTGGTGTTGATAACCGCCATGATTCCAGTCTCCGGTTGGGGTTGTGTCGTTCCCGAAAGGACTGCCGGGCCAAAGGATCGACGCGGCTGTCGAGACAAAGACCGGCAAGACGCCGCCGGATTTAAGCCGCCCCCGGCAAAAGACTGCCGCCCCTACGTACTCGCACTAGGGGCTTCTCCATCCCTTAAAGTTTCGACCTGTTTGCCGGTTACGCGCGAAACAGGGGCCATGGACATGATGGTTAACAGGGGTCTTGAAATGATTCGCGATTGTGGGGCACTTCACTTCACCGAAGCGGCGGCAAAAGCCCACGCGGCGCTGGTTCAGCGCGCAGCGTCGGTGCTTTCTGCCTATGGCGCGCACGGCGAAGTGCTGATGGCCGATGCCTTCGAAGGCGCGCGGCCCGCCCCGCGACAGGCCACTGTCCTGCTGGAACGCAGCTCCACCCCCGCGATCGAACGCCAGTCCGGGGCGCGGCCTGGCAGCACCTCCACGACCTTGCGCTATGCCGATGGTGCGGGCGAAGCGGCGCTGGCCGCGCTGCTGGCCTGTGCCGCCCGCCCCGGCGCGCCGATCGCCGCAGACCCGACCAGCCTTTCGATCCTGGCGCTGGCCGAACGCATCGCCGCCAGCGACATTCCCGTGCTGATCAACGGCCCGACCGGCACCGGCAAGGAAGTGCTCAGCCGCTTCATCCACGATCATTCCGCCCGCGCGGGCAAGCCGTTCATCGCCATCAACTGCGCCGCCATGCCCGAAGCGATGCTCGAAGCCATGCTGTTCGGCCACCAGAAAGGCGCCTTCACCGGGGCCAATGCCGCCAGCGAAGGGTTTTTCCGCGCTGCCGACGGCGGCACGCTGCTGCTCGACGAGATCGCGGAGATGCCGCTTTCGCTCCAGGCCAAGCTGCTGCGCGCGCTGCAGGAAAGCGAAGTGGTGCCGCTGGGCGCGACCCAACCGGTCAAGGTCGATGTGCGGGTGATCGCCTGCGCCAACCGCGATCTGCCGCTGGAAGTCGAGCAGGGCCGCTTCCGCGCCGACCTGTTCTACCGCCTCAACGTGTTCCCGCTGGCCCTTTCCGCGCTGTGCGAACGGCCCGACGATATTGCCCCGCTGGCCTTCGCCATGGTGCTGCGCCACGCCGCCAATGCGCCGTGGATCGCGGACGAGGCGCTGGCCCTGCTCGCCACCCATTCCTGGCCCGGCAACGTGCGCGAACTGGAAAACGTGATGCGCCGTGCGCTGGTGCTGGCGGGCGATGCCCCGGTGATCGAAGCCCGGCACATCGCATTCGACCGCCCGGCCCGGCTGGTTGGCGAAGCCGCCGGGGCAGTGCCCGCCCCGGCCGCTGCCGACAGCACGCTGTCCAACATCGTCCAGATGTCCGAAGCCCGTGCGATCCTTGCCACGCTGGAAGCGTGCAACGGCAGCCGCGTGGCCGCTGCGCGCCAGCTCGGCATATCCGAACGCACGTTGCGCTATCGCCTCGCCAGCTTCCGTGAAGCCGGCATCGCGGTGGGTGCACGGCGATGAGCGGCGTCGGCGGCATCGGCGCGCGCGCGTCCGGCATTCAGGACATTATCGCACTGCGCCAGCAGATCATCGACCGCTCCGAACTGCTCAAGCAGGTCCGCACCAGCGAACCGGCGCAAGGCGCAGCGGCGCCTTCCGGCCCGGCGGGCAGCTTTACCGACACGCTCAAGGGCGCGCTCGACAGCGTCAACGCCACCCAGCAGAAATCGACCGCGATCAGCGAAGCCTATGAAAAGGGCGAAGTCGTCGATGTCGCCAAGGTGATGCTGGCCCGGCAGGAAGCGGGCATCGCCTTCGAGGCCACCCTGCAGGTGCGCAACAAGCTGCTGAGCGCCTACCAGGACATCATGCGGATGGGAGTGTGATTGAATGGCCGACATAGCCGATCCCGCCCCGCCCTCCGCGCTTGGCGCGCTGACCGACCCTGCCGGCGGTAGCCTTGGCGCGCGCGCGAAGATGTTTCTGGCCCAGCCGCCCGTCCGCCGCACGTTGCCGTGGTTTGCCGGGGCATCTGCCGCCGGGCTTACCGCCGTGCTGTGGATGGCCATGGCGCCCGCGCCGCAGCGCGTGCTCTACAGCCAGCTTTCCGATAGCGAACGCTCCGAAGTGATCGCCTCGCTCGACAAGGCGTCGATCGGCTATGCCATCGACAACGCCACTGGCGCGATCACGGTGGGCGAAGACGATCTGTACCGCGCGCGCATGGCCGCCGCCGCCGATGGCGCCATCGCCACCCCCGAAACCGGCACGCAGATGCTCGACAAGTTGCCGATGGGCGCCAGCCGCGGCCTTGAAGGGCAACGGTTGCAGGCCGCCCGCCAGCGCGAGCTGGAACTGACGATCATGGAGATCGACGGGGTAGAGGCGGTGCGCGTCCATCTGGCCCAGCCGGAAAAGTCCGTGTTCGTGCGCGACACCGTGCCCCCCACCGCGTCGGTCATGGTCAAGCTCACGCGCGGGCGGCAACTGTCGGAAAGCCAGGTGCGCGCCATCGTCAACCTTGTTGCCGGATCGGTACCGGGGCTTTCCATCGACGCGGTGCGCGTGGTCGATCAGCATGGCCGCCTGCTGTCCGAAGCCGATGGCGTCGATGGCGACCGGCTGGAACTGCAGCAGCGCATGGAAGAAAAGCTGCGTGGGCAGGTGGCGCAACTGCTGACACCGATGCTGGGCGAAGGCAATTTCTCGTCCGAAATCCAGGTCGAACTGGATATGGACGAAGTGACGTCGGCCCGCGAAAGCTACGACAAGCAGGGCGTTGTGCGCAGCGAAACGCAAAGCGCGTCGCAAAACCCCGCGCCTGCGCCTGCGCAAGGCGTGCCGGGCGTGCTGGCCAACACCCCGCCGCCCGCCACCACGGCACAGCCCGGCGCACCGCAAGGCACACCTGCCGCCGCCACGCCGGGCCAGCCCGCTGCGGGGCAACCGGCGTCTGGCGGTGGTGAATCCAGTTCCGCCCGCACCTATGAACTGGGCCGCGAAGTGGCCGTGTCCAACAGCGCGCCGGGCAAGATCCGGCGGCTGTCCGTGGCGGTCGCGCTCAGCGCCGAAACACTGGCCAAGGCCAAACCGGCGGAAATCGACACGATCAAGCAACTGGTCAGCGCCGCCGTCGGCGCAGATCCCGCACGCGGCGATCAGGTGGCCGTGGCCGTGCGCGCGTTCCAACCGGCCGATGTACAGCCCGCTCCCTTCTGGGAAACGCCATGGTTTGCCACCATCCTGCGCAACGCGGTGGCGCTGGTCGCCGTGCTGCTGGTGCTGATGCTGGGCGTGCGCCCGCTGATAAGGGCGCTGCGCCGCGATCCCGCAGGCGGCGATGCCACCGCGCCGAAAAAGGTGAAAAAGCGCCGCAAGGGTGGGGCTGACGAGGACGAAGCCACCGGGGACGAAGCCGAAGATGCCCTGGCCGAGGACGATCCGCTCGAACCCGTAACCGCGCAGCAACTGGCGCAGACGATCCAGCCCGCACAGGATCCCCAGACCGGGGTCGTCGATGCCGAAGAACTGGCGCGGCAGGTCGGTCTCGCCCAGCGGCTGGTCGTGGAAAAGCCCGAAAATGCGCTCGTCGCGCTGAAGCAGATGCTCAAGACCCCGGAACAGGAAGGTGCCGCATGAGCGAATTGAGCGAAATCGACGCCGCCGATGCAACCGCGATTTCCGATCCCGAACGCGCTGCGGTGATGGTCATGCTGCTGGAGGACGATCAGGCGGCCCGCATATTGGCGCAACTGGAACCGGCAGAACTGCGCCTGCTGGGCGAAAAGATGTGCGCGCTGGGCGAAATCGGCCCGGTGGCGATTGCCCAGGCGATTGCCGGGTTTGTCGAAAAGACCGAACGGCTGGGCCTGATCGCGCATGATCGCGTCGGCCAGGTCCGTTCGCTGATGACCCGCGCGGTGGGTGATGTTAAGGCCGACAGCCTGATGCAGCGCATCGTGCCCGACGATGCATCGCGCACCCCGACCATCGAACTGGCGCGCTGGCTGACCCCGCAGGTGATCGTGCCGCTGATCCGCGATGAACACCCGCAAGCCATTGCGGTGCTGCTGGTCCAGCTTGACCCCGAAGTGGCCGCCGCCGTGCTGCACGCCATGCCCGACGACATCCAGCCGCAGGTGGTGCACCGCATCGCCACGCTTGGCCCGGTCGCCCCCGCGGCGATCGCCATGCTGGAAGAGATGCTGCACCGGCGGATCGGCGAATGCCACGGACGCGGCGCGCTTTCGATGGGCGGCCCGCGCGAAGCGGCGGACATCATCAACGCATCGGCGCGCACCGTCGAAAAGCGGGTCATGCCGGAAATCGCCAAGCAGGACAAACAACTGGCCAAGGCGATCGAGAACGAGATGTTCAAGTTCGAGCATCTTCTCGCGCTCGACGACAAGTCGATGGGCGCGCTGCTGCGCGAGGTGGACAGCGATGCCCTGATCGCCGCGCTCAAAGGCTTGCCCGAAGACCAGCGCGACGTGTTCTTCCGTGCGATGTCGGCTCGCGCGGCCGATGGCGTGCGCGATGAAATCGCCGCGCGTGGCCGGATGAAAATGGCCGAAGTGATCGAGGCGCAAAAGGCCATGATCACTGCCGCGCGCCGCCTGTCCGCCGAGGGCGTGATCGTGTTCGGCGCGGGCGACGATGACTATGTCTGATGCGCTGGCCCCGGTCCCCCCGCCGCTGCGCACCGTATCGCTGGCGGACCTTGGGCGGATTTCGGCGGGCTTTGCGCAGGACCGGCGGTTTTTCCGCGATCTGATTGCCCCGCCCTCAACCATACCTGAAACGCCCCTGGAGCAACACGAAACGTCCCCGGATGAGCCGCACGACCCACTGGCCGATGCCTGGGCCGATGGCTATGCGCGCGGCCTTGCCGATGCGCAGGAAGCCGCCGCGCAGATCATTGCCGAACAGGACGCGGCGCGCGCCCGGATCGAACTTTCGCTCGCCAGGATGGACGCCGCGATGCAGGCCGACCTCGCCGACCGCCTGCGCGAAACCGTGATCGCCCTGTGCGAAGCGGCAATTGCCCCGGCGGCGATCGCGCCGGAAGGACTGACCCGCCGGGTCGAACGCGCCGCCGCCATGCTGGCCCGCGCCGAAGACGCGCGCGTGATCCGGCTTCATCCCGAAGATCTGGCGCTGATCGCCGCGCGGCTGCCCGAAGACTGGCACTTCGAACCCGACGCCAGCCTGGAACGCGGATCGGTGCGTGCCGAAGGTGCAGCAGGCGGGGTCGAGGACGGTCCCGAACAATGGCGCGCGGCGATTGCCGAGGCGCTGCGCCAATGCTGAACCTGCTTGACCGCGCGCTGGATGATCTTGCCCTGATCCAGCCCGACTTCACCCCGCCGCGCTATGGCCTTCTGGTGGCCTGCGATGGCGGTATGCTGGAAGTATCCGGGCTGTCGGTGCCCATCGGCACCCAGTGCCGCATTGCCCATGGCGCGGGATCGCTGACCGCTGAAACCATCGGTTTCCGCAACGGCCGAACGCTGATGATGTTGCTGGGCGATCCGGTGCTGCTGCGCCCCGGCGCAAAGGTCCGCCCCGAAGGCCGTCCCGGCATGCTGCCGGTGGGCGAAGCGTTCCTGGGCCGCGCGATCGACGGCGAAGGCAAGCCGATCGACGGGCTTGGCCCCATCCACCACCGCCGCGAATGGCCCGCAGGCGGCGTGCGCGCCGCCGCGCTGGACCGGTCGCCGGTGCGCGAAAGCTTCGATACCGGGGTGCGCGCGCTCAACGCGCTGACCACTTTCGGCATCGGCCAGCGGATCGGCATCATGGCAGGGTCCGGAGTTGGCAAATCGGTACTGCTCGACATGATCGCCCACGGCGCGCAGGCCGAAGTGGTCATCGTCGGCCTGATCGGGGAACGCGCGCGCGAAGTGTCCGATTTCGTCGAACGGCACATGCAAGGGGCCAAGCGGCAACGCTCGGTCATCGTCGCCGTGCCCGCCGATCACGCCCCCAACCTGCGCATTCGCGGTGCCATGCTGGCAACATCGCTGGCGGAATATTTCCGCGATCAGGGCAAACGCGTCCTGCTGATCATGGACAGCCTGACCCGCGTTGCCCACGCCGGGCGCGAAATCGCGCTGCTGCTGGGCGAACCGGGCGCGGCGCGCGGCTATCCGCCATCGTCGCTGGCCACGATCACCAAGCTGGTGGAACGCGCGGGCAATTCGGCGCAAAGCGGCGGTTCGGTTACCGGGCTGTACACCGTGCTGGCCGATGGCGACAACCAGGACGACCCGGTGGTCGATACCGCGCGCTCGATCCTCGACGGGCATATCGTGCTGTCGCGCGATCTGGCGCAGCGCGGGCAATACCCGGCGATAGACATCGCCGCATCGCTCAGCCGCGTGATGAACGACATCACCGATCCCGCTCACCAGCAGGCCGCCCGCACCTTCCGCGCGCTGGTGGCCAGCTATGAAGCCAACCGCGATCTTGTGCTGATGGGCGCCTACCGTTCCGGGGCGGACCCGCAACTGGACCGCGCGATTGCCATGCACGAAGCCCTGAGCGCATTCATCAGCCAGCCGCAGCGCGAGATCGTGGCGCTTGACGATGCCGTGGCCGCGCTGATCAGGCTCATCGGCGCATGAAGGCCGAACGCGCGCGACTGGCGCGGCTAAAGCGGCTGGAGCGCATCCGCGACATCGCCCGGCGCAATGCGCTGGCCGAAGCGGGCAAGGCCGAAGGCACGCTGGCCCAGCTCCTGTCGCTGGCCGACCGGACAGAGCGCCTGTCCGCCGATTACGGCGCGCGGACCGATGCGGGCGATGCCCATGCACTGCAACAGATGCGCCATTTCATCGCCGGTCTGGACCGCATTTCCACCGGCACCCGCGCCGATGCCGCCAGCGCCCGGCGCGTGGCCGACATGCGCGCCGCCGAAGCCGCCGCCGCTGAGCGCCGCCGCGCCGCCGTGGA
>FWWL01002557.1_pt1 | contig 37160 bp, 32 predicted proteins | sample 2228331 | NCBI WGS metagenome assembly FWWL01 (sample SAMEA103939775, study PRJEB20133) | metagenome
CAGCTTTTACGAAGCCCGCTTGATGGCGTGCCCATCGCCTGGAAAGACAACATCGACACCGCCGGTGTGGAGACAGAGGCCGGCTCGGCCCTGCTCCGCGGCCGGAGGCCCGAGCATGATGCTGAGGTTGTTGTCCGCCTTACGTCCGCAGGGCTGCCGCCGATCGGGAAAACCCATATGACCGAGCTTGCTTTCTCGGGGCTTGGGATCAATCCCATCACCGCCACGCCGCCCAATCGCTTTGACCCTGCGCTGTGTCCGGGCGGGTCATCCTCGGGCTCGGCGGTTGCGGTGGCGCTTGGGCTTGCCCCGCTTGCGATTGGCACCGACACGGGCGGGTCGATTCGGCTGCCAGCGGCCTGGAACAATCTTGTCGGCTTCAAGCCCGGCCACGGGCGCGTGCCCACAGCAGGGGTGATTCCGCTTGCGCCGCGGTTCGATGTGGTGGGGCCGATTGCCCGCAGTGTCGAAGACGCCGGTTTGGCTTACGCCTTGCTGGCCGGGGTCAAGCCGCCGGATCTCAGCGGGGCAAGCTTGGCCGGTGCCACCTTTGCGGTTTTGGAAACGGTGGCGCTTGATGCGCTTGACGCGGCTGTTGCCGAGGGCTTTGAGGCGGCTCTCGCCCGCGTGGCTCATGCGGGAGCCAAAATCACGCGCCTTTCCCTGCCCGAAGTGGCCGAGGCGATGGCGCTCACCGGCATCCTCTACGGTGCTGAGTGCTGGGCCTTATGGGGGGAACAAATCGCCAAGGCCCCCGAGCTTTTGTGGCCGCCAATTCGCGCGCGGTTTGAAGGGGGGGCGCGGCATAACGCGGCCGAGTATCTACGCGCCTGCAACCGGCTTGTGGGCTTAAAGGCCCGCTTTCGGCAAGCCATCGCGGGCTTTGATGCAATTCTTTTGCCGACGGTTGCCTCCCTGCCGCCGAGGGTTGCGCCGCTCGAGCAGGATCACGCCGCCTTTGCGCAGGCTAATTTGCGCGCACTGCGCAACACGCGGATTGCCAATCTCATGGATTGTGCCGCGCTTACTTTGCCAACGGAAACCCGCTTCGTCGGCCTCAGCTTGTTTGCTCCCTCAGGGTTTGAGATGCGGCTTTTGCGTCTTGGGCAAGCGGTTGAACGCGCACTTTCGCCTCGTGCGTAGGCCTAAGAGAGCAGACGGCTCCCGCTGCCCCGCCCGCCGGCGAGTCTCTGCCCCTTTTGTGAGGGTAAGTGCCGCGCGCTGAGGCACGGCCCAACACCGCAACCCGAAGGGCGCCGATGCATCGGCGGGTGTTCGCCTGCGACTCTCGGCGCACGCCCACTTCGGGCAAATCGGCCTTGACGCTGCCAAGTGCTCTTCGGCAAGCTCGCTCCGAAAAGTTAGGCCAAAAGGCCAACTCAGAAGGGGACCAGCCATGAAGCGAAAGATCACGTCGGTATGGGTGCAAAGCGCACTGCCCGAGCAAGTGATCGCCTTTGGCTGGTTTGACAGCCCCTTTGGGCCCGCTGTGCTGTTTGGCGGGGCACCTCCTCTGCTGGCCGTGGGCTTTGCCGCCGAGCATCCGCCTGAGAATGTGGCGCTCTCCTTGCGCCGGCAGCTCGCCCGGCATTTTCCCAAGGCGCGTTTTGTGCGCGATGAGGGCACGTTGCGCGTTTTTGCAGAAGCTTTGTTGGCGAACGGCCCCGATGCCCGGCTCCCGCTTTTTCCGCTTGGAACGGCGTTTCAACGCCGGGTTTGGCAGGCGCTTTCTCAACTCCGTGGCGGCGAGACGATTTCCTACCGGGCTCTCGCGCAAAGGCTTGGACGTGAAGAGGCCACGCGCGCGGTTGCCTCGGCGGTTGGCGCCAACCCGCTTGCGTATGCCATACCCTGCCATCGGGTCATTGGCGCGGATGGGGCGCTTTGCGGTTATCGCTGGGGGCTTCAGGTCAAACGCGCCATGCTCCTGACTGAGGGCGCGGATCTCTCAGCGGCGAAGCATTGCTGATCACAAGCAGTTGAGAGATGAGCACCTTAAGGCGTCCTGCCTCTCACATGCGCAATCCTGTAAACGGACGCAAAGACTCCTTGCTCGTCGGGAAAACAGAGCCATTGTGGCATGATCCGGTTGCGCTTTCGGCTTCACCGGGTGCCTGGATGTAAAAATGCGGAGGACAATATGATCCGATACGCCGTTGCAGGTCTTGTCGCGCTCGCGCTCGTTGCAGGCTGTACTGATCCTGTCACGGGCGAACTTGACCGCACGCGCACCGGGGCTTTGACCGGGGCCGCTGCCGGGGCGGCTTTGGGAAGTCTTGTGGGCGGTGGTGACCGGACGCGCAACGTCATTATTGGGGCGGGCGTCGGGGCGCTTGCCGGTGGTCTCATCGGCCAGCAGCTTGACCGGCAGGCGCGCGAGCTCAGGCGCGATCTTGGGCCCAATGTCGGCGTGGTCAACACCGGCTCTGAGATCTTGGTCACCATGCCGCAGGATATCTTGTTTGAGTTCGACAGCGCCCGCCTGCGCCCCGATCTGCGCCGTGACCTTGCGACTTTGGCACGGAGCCTCCTTGCTTATCCCGACACGATTGTCGTCGTGACCGGCCACACCGACAATATCGGCAACCCCGAATACAACCAGCGCCTGTCGGAACGGCGTGCTGAAGCAGTGCGTGCTGAGCTTATTGCCAATGGCGTGCCAGCACGCCGTATCATTGCCCGCGGCGTGGGGGCTTCAGAGCCCCTTGCCTCAAACGCAACGGCCGAGGGCCGCGCGCTCAACCGCCGGGTCGAAATCGCAATCCGCCCGCAATAGTCGGTCGTTTGTCAACGCGGGCACGCCGGCGGCCGGGCCGCTCGTTGCTCCCTGCGCATGACAACTCCGTCCGTGCTTCGAATGCGCCGCGCGCGCGGTCTTCACCGGATTCTGTTGCGATGCGGCTTGGGAATGCGTTGGGCCGCTTGCTGTGTGGCAACGCCGCGCTTTTTGGGCCAAAAGACAAGCGCGCACGCCACCCACTTCCTTTTGGCCTGACGAAAACGTTTGCCCTGACGAAAAACGCGAACGCGACCCGAATCCCGACACCCCGGCTTGGGGACTCGAAAAACGTAAGCGCGTCTTTACGAGAATTATGAGAGCTCGCGTAAGTTTGGGCGTGCGATCACCCGCAAGCTGCGCGTGCCGCTCGTTTTGCGGATCAAAGTCAGTTCCTTTGCAGTGAGCGCACGCTCAAAGCGCAAGCCAGCCGCGCCTTGGTTTGCCCAGCGCACCTCAGCCTGAAGTGGGGGAAAAAGGCTTCCTAAGCGCAGGCGTACGCGCTCCGCTGGGGCGAAAGCGGTGTGGGCGGTCAAGCGTGCGCCCCAATGGCTAACATTGCGAAGCCGCGCAGGAATTGTCCCAGACGGTCGCTCGACCAAGACCGGAAAATCACAAGGCCACCGATATTCGCGATACCGCATAGGATCAGGCTAGATGCGATCAAGCGAAAGTCAGAAAGCGCCTTTATGATCGCCGACTAGTCTTTGTAATTCGTTAAGAGGTCGCGGCGCGCGTGGGCAGAGTGATTACTAAACGCACTTGAAGCAGCAACCTACCACGAGGCCTTCGGGCTCTTTAGCCAATTCACCTTCGCCCAAACGCGGTGCGTGGCCACGGTGAGGCCTTTGCGCGTCCTGAGCCATAACCCGCCGTCAGATCCCGGGCGTTGCTGTTGTGCGTTGCCGGGTTCGAAGGCTTGTGGGCATTGGAAGCTGACGCGGAAAAAATCGACCGAGCCGCTCGAAAGGCACACCGCATGGAAGCGTGCTTTGCGCTTTTCAACGGGGAAATGGCAAGCGAGGGAGCCCCGAGTTGGCCATCCGCGAAGGCTAGCTTAATTCCGGCGGGTTGAGGCCGAGCGACGTCATGGTCGCAGGCGCTGGGAAAATTTGCGCAGCGCGACGCTTTCGGGTTCTCTCGCGCGGCATGACGCTCGGAGACCGGCACTTTCGACCGCTGTACCGGAACGGCCGGTACTCAAGACAAAACACGGGCCCATTCGCAGGCACCATACGGAGAGTGCACCCAGCGTCATCTTGGTGCGCTCAACAGAAAAGCGGCGTGGTGCGGCCGCGATCTGCCGCTCTGCGCGCCACGCCGCCACTGAAAAGACCGATCGAGCCTTAGCCGGCCTGTGCCGCAATGGTGGCGCGGGTCCGCCAGCCTGCGGCATAATCCGTGCGGGCGGGCGCGGCATAGGGCGTGGGTGAGACGCGCACGCGGATTTCGGTCATCTTGTGCCGCTCGGTCGAGGTCTTTTCAGTCGGCTCGGGCTCGCCCCAGTAGAGCGTGAGAATATCGCCCTCCTTGACACCCTGTTCGACCACGCCCAGCGACAACAGGCAGCGTTCATTGAAGCTGTAGCCGTTGAACATGCTCATGCCGACCATCCGGCCGGTTGCATCGACCACCATGTCCGCCGAGGTCGAGGCATAGTTCGGCTGCGGGAAGTCGATCCATTTGAAGGGCGTGCCGTGCTCGAAATACGAGGCGATGACCTTGAGCACATCGTCGCGGTTCCACTCAAAGGTCACTTTCTTGCGGTTCTTCGGGCTGTCTTTGAGCGCGGCGAGCGCCTGTTTGCCCACGAAATCGGGCTTGTTCCAGCCGATGTAGAAGCCATAGCCAAGCTCGAAGGGGTTGACGTAGTAATCCTCGATATTGTCCGAAACGAAAGAGCCGCCGATTGAGCCCACCGCCTCGTAGCTCTCTGGGCCAAGCCATTGGCGGTATTCCTTGAGAAGGCCATCGCCGGTGTAGATTCCTGGCAAGGGCGAGGGGATCCAACCCGATTCGAGGGTGTTCGTTGAATAGGCCCGGCTGCCGCAGCGGACCAGTCTCACCCCTGCGGCCTGCGCGGCATCGAGAATTTCGCTCAGGATATAGTGTTTGTCGGCATAGGGGCCCCAGAGTTCAAGCCCCGGTGCCCCGGCCATGCCATGCCTCAGCGCCCGAACTTTTTTGGAACCGATGTTGATCCAGCCGACATGGAAGAAGGGGATGTCCGGCACGGGCCCGCGGTTGAGCCTCTCCAGAACTTTTGGTGCCTCCGGACCCTGGATTTGGAAGCGGTAATGGGTGCGGTAGATCGCCTTACCGTCCGGGCGGCTGTCTGAACGCGGATCGTGCGTGAGCCTGACCGACCATTTTCCGATTGCAGCGCAAAATTTTAGCCAATTCGCGGTGGGTGCGCGGCCAACCAGGATGTATTTGTCCTCGCGTTCGCGAAAGATGATGTGATCGCCGATCACATGGCCGGCCGGGGTGACAGGCACATAATGCTTGGCGCGGTCGAGCCCGAAATTATCGAAGCGGTTGATGCCATGATAGGCGAGAAACTCAGTCGCCTGCGGCCCTTCGACGATGAGCTCGTCCATGTGATGGCTTTGGTCGAACAGCACCGCTGATTCGCGCCAGGCGCGCTGTTCATCGCGCCAGTTTTCGAATTCGGCCGCCACCACCGGGTAGACATACATACCGATTTTGGAGTTGCGCAGCATTTTCACGGCATTGCCGTGGGCCTGGATCAGCGCTTCGAGACTGTGAGCCATGGGGTCCTCCCGTTTTCAAGGCATGATGTATACATTAGCCTATATCAAAGAGAAGGGTCTAGGGGTTTCGCCCCTTTTTTGGCAGAAAAATGTATTCAGCCGACAATCAGCGCCTGCCCCGGGAAGGCATCGCGGCGATCGCTGGCCAGCGCCGCAAGAAGGTTGTTGCGGGCGATCCGCGCGTGTTCGCGAGCCAAAGCCTCAGCGCGCGCCCCTTCACGGGCGGCGATCGCCTCAACAAGGGCGCGATGCTGCGCCTGCGCGACAAAGAGCGACCGTTCGGCCCGCGGGTCAGGCAGCACAAAGGCCGAGGGCGAGGCAAAGGGCAGCGCCGTAACCCGCTCAAGCTCGCGGCGCAGCACGTCGGAGCCCGAGAGCCCCGCAAGCGCGCGGTGGAATTCCGCATTCAGCTTGGCATATGTGGCAAAATCGACCGCGCCATTGGCAAAACAGCCGTCGAGCCGGGCAAGGAGCCCCTCAAGCGCGGCAAGATCCTGCGGTTTTGCTCCGCGCTCGGCGGCAAACCGGGCGGCGGTGCCTTCAAGCACGCCGCGCAAGTCGATGGCGTCAAGCACATCCGAGCGGCGGAAGGCGCGCACCACGAAGCCCCCGCCGCGCGCGCGCTCGAGAAGGCCTTCGGCCACAAGCCGCGCCATTGCCTCGCGCATCGGCGTGCGGGAGATGGAGAGACGCTCCGCCAAAGGCACCTCGTAAAGTCGCGTGCCCCCTGCCAGCTCGCCCTGCAGAATCATCTGCCGCAGGGTATGCGCGGCCCTTTCTGTCAAACTTGTTGATCTCTGAGCAACACTTTGCGGCATCGCGCAAAACTCGGGTTGTATACACAACCCTTAGCCTTTCGCGCGCCAAGAGCCAAGCCTGCGCTTTGGCGAAAGGTGGGTGGCCGCGGGCCTGCTGCTTCTTGGATGAGGCGTCAGTTGGCCCAGATCACCAGCCCGCGGCCCGCGTGCAGATCAGCCACAAGCTTTGCGCGCCGGCTGCGCACCGCACGTTGATTGACCGAGCCCTTGTCGGTCACCTCGCCCGCCTCAAGGCTCAAAGGCTCGATCAGGATCATCGCGCGCGGGATCCGGCGCGAGGCTCCGCCCGCCCGAGCATTCCAGGCCCTAAGCCGTTCGGCCACCGCCGCATGCAGCGCAGGATGCGCATAAAGCGTGGCATCCGGCAAAGCTTCGCCCCCCGGCACAATCCGCTCACAGACTGGGCGGAAAGGCACGATGAGCGCGCCGAGCTCGGCCTCGCCCTCGCCTGTGATCACAACATCGCGCGCAATTCCGCCCAAGGCGTCGATGACTGCCGCCCGCAGCGGCCCAACCGCAACCCATGTGCCGGTTGACATCTTAAAATTCTCGGCAAGCCTTCCGTCGAAAAAAAATCCCTTGGCGGGATTGTCAGGATCGGCAAAGCGCAGCGCATCCCCGAGCCTGTAGAACCCTTCCTCATCGAAGGCCTGAGCGGAGAGCTCTGGGTTTCGCCAGTAGCCCGGGGTGATGTTCGGGCCCTTGACTCGCGCCTCCCACTTGCCATCGGTGGGGACGAGCTTGAGGACCAAATCGCGCGCAGGCACGCCCACATTGCCGGGCTCGGCGCTGGGATCGGTGTTGAACAGGGCAAAAGGCGCCGTTTCGGTGGCCCCAAGCCCGGTGCAGAGCAGGATGCGCTCGCCCGTTGTGCGGATGGCAAGCTGTTCGAGCGCCTCCCAGGTGTGCCGTGCCATTGCCGCCCCGGCATAATACATAAGCTTCAGGCGGCTGAAGAAGACGCGGGCAAGGTCTTTGTCCTGGTCCATCGCCTCAACCAGCATCTCATAGCCGTAGGGGACGTTCCAATACCAGTTGGTTGCGATCTCACGCAGGTTGCGCAGGCTTTCCCCGAAGGCCTCGCGGGTGGGGCGGCCGCCGTCGATGTAAAATGTGCCGCCGTTGTAAAGCGCGCAGTTGAAGGTGAGATTGCCCCCGGCGACATGGTTCCACGGCGTCCAGTCCAGAATGATGGGCGGCTCCTCGCGCAGATAGGCGTAGCAATCGGTCATCTGCTCCATATTCGCGCAAAGCATGCGCTGGGTCTGGATCACCGCCTTGGGGCTGCCGGTTGTGCCCGAGGTGAAGAGAAACTTGGCCACCGTCTCAGGGCCGGTGCGGGCATGCGCCTCGGCCACGGCGGCGCTGGGGCGGGTGGCGATGAGCTTCTCCCAAGGTAGCGCGCGGCCCGCGCCCTTGCGGCCCAAGACCGGCAGGCCGGGAAAGACCTCATCGATCGCGCGCGCAAAGGGCGTGGTATCCTCGGCAAAGACAGCGCCCGGGGTGATCTGGTCGCGCACCGCCTTGAGCTTGCCGAACTCGCCCGATGACAGCGCATAAGCCGGCGCAATTGCCGCCGACGGGATGCCCGCATATTGCGCCCCAAGCGCAATGAGCGCATGCGCGATCGAATTGCCAGAAAGGATGATGAGCGGTCGCTCGACCGAAAGCTGAAGCGAAAGGAGCGCCTCGCCGATCGCCGGCATGAGTTCGACGAGCTCGCCGTAGGTTACCCGCGCCCAGCCCCCGCCTGAGCGTTCGGCCATCCAAACCCGGCCCGGGTCGAGCCGGGCCCAATACTCGATTCGGTCCGAGAGCCGGGTCGGATAAGGCCCCAAGGGTTCGGCCTGGCGCACCACCACCGCGCCGTCAGCGCGGCGCTCCCACAGGATTTTCGGCTGCCACAGGCGCACGGGACGCAAGGGTGCGGATGTCATGGGCGAAATCTCCGGACGATCGATTCTGCGAGTCGCTCGCGGGTTGCGAACGGTAGTTTACACGGAAACTTTTTCCATGCATACTATCTCCGACTCAAGAGCAACGGATCCTCAGAGCAACGGATCCTCGAAGCCAACGGATAGCCGCGATGGGGCTCGTAACATTCGAACGGGAGGGAGCGATCGCGCTTGTGGGCCTGAACCGCCCGGATAAGCGCAACGCCTTATCCGATGCTCTGATCGACGCACTCGAGGCAGCGATCGCCCGTGCTGAGGCCGAGGCCAAGGCGGCCGTCCTGTTTGGGCATGGGCCGCATTTTAGCGCGGGGCTTGATCTTGCCGAACATGTCGAGCGCACGCCTCTTGAGGGCGTGGCCAATTCACGCCGCTGGCACGAAGTCTTTGGCCGCATCCAGCGCGGGCGGATCCCGTGGTTTGCAGCCCTGCACGGGGCGGTCGTGGGCGGCGGGCTCGAGCTTGCCTCGGCCGCGCATGTCCGCGTGGCCGACCGCACCGCCTTTTTCGCCCTGCCCGAGGGGCAGCGCGGCATCTTTGTGGGCGGCGGCGCCTCGGTGCGCACGGTGCGGCTCATCGGGGTTGCGCGGATGACCGACCTCATGCTCACCGGCCGCACGCTCGATTCCGAAAAGGCCGAAGCATGGGGGCTCGTCAGCTATGTGGTGCCCGAGGGACAGGCGCGCGCGAAAGCGCTCGAGCTTGCCGCCCAGGCTGCGGCAAATGCCCCCTTCTCCAACTACGCCATCATCCAGGCGTTGCCGCGCATCGCCGAAGTCGGCATCGACGAGGGGCTGTTCATGGAAAGCTTCGTAGCCTCAATGACCGCCGCAGCCCCCGAAGCGGAAGAGCGGCTCAAGGCCTTCCTGACCAAAAAGGCTGCCAAGGTCGCTCGGCCGGGAGGGGGCCGATGAAAAGACAGAACATGAGCGGAGGGCGGCCATGAACGCCCCGGGCCCGCTGCAAGCGCCGCGCACGGTTGTTCTTGGGGAACTTGAGCAGTCGCTCGGGTTTCTGGTGCGGTTGGCACAGGTCAGGCTGTTCGAGCGGTTCTTTGCCGCCTTCGTCGGAACGCCGGTGAAACCCGGCGAATTCACCGTGCTCTGGGTGATCGACCTCAATCCCGGCGTGCCGCAGGGGACTTTGGCGCGGGTCCTCGCGATTAAGCCCGCCCATATGACAAAGCTTGTGCAGCGGCTAGTCGAGGCAGGGCTTGTCATGCGCAGCACGCCAGAGCGCGATCGACGCACCGTGCATCTGTCGCTGAGTCCTGCGGGCAAGGCGTATCTCGAGCGCTACCGCGAGGCGTTTCTCGCCGTTCACAGGTCCGAACGCCAGGGGCTTAGCGATGATGAGGCGCGCCGACTCATCGCGCTTCTTACTAAACTCGCCTTTCCGACCGAGGCTCAAGCCCATGCCGATTGACATCGACCGGATCGTTGCGATCGACATCCACACGCACGCCGAGGAGCCCTGCGATTGCCATCGCGATGACGGGTATCTCGAATTTCAGGCGGCGATGGCGCGGTATTTCAAAAACCCAGCCGGCGCGCAGGGCATGCTGCCCACGGTCGAGCAGACCGCGGCTTATTACCGCGAGCGGAACATCGCGGCGGTGATCTTCCCGGTTGATGCCGAGCGTGAGACAGGCTTTCGCCGCTATGCCAACGAGGAGGTGGCGCGCATCTGCGCAGAAAACGACGACATCCTGATCCCCTTCGCCTCGATCGACCCGGCCAAGGGCAAGGCTGGCGCCCGCGAGGCGCGCCGGCTCATGCGCGATTTCGGCGTCAGGGGGTTTAAGTTCCATCCAACGATGATGGGCTTCTTTCCGAACGACCGGATGGCCTACCCGCTCTACGAGGCTATTGCCGAGGAAGGCGCAATTGCGCTCTTCCACACCGGGCAAACCGGGGTCGGATCGGGCATGCGTGGGGGCATGGGCATGCGACTCAAATATTCGAACCCGATCTATATCGATGATGTCGCTGCCGATTTCCCCGATATGCAGATCATCCTCGCCCATCCGTCCTTTCCCTGGCAGGAAGAGGCGCTGGCCGTCTGTCAACACAAGCCGAATGTCTGGATCGATTTGTCCGGCTGGTCGCCGAAATATTTCCCGGATATCCTGATCCGCTACGCCAATTCGCTGCTTAAGGAGCGGATGCTGTTTGGCTCGGATTGGCCGGCAATCACCCCGGACCGCTGGCTTGCCGATTTTGAGAAGGCTCCATTTCGGGACGAGGTGCGCCCCCTCATCCTGAAGGAGAACGCGCGCAGGTTGCTGCGCCTGTAACCTGGGCGTCCGTGCCAACTTGGCCGTCTTAGCTAATTTAGCCATCTTCGGGAGGAGACGAACCATGCCGAACTTCAGAACAATAGCTGCGCTGGCAGTTGCGGCTTCGGCGCTTGCCTTTGCCGCAACGGCACAAGAGCGTGTTTTGCGTGCTGGGCCGGCGGCGCCGCCTGCGCATCCAGCCAATGGTGTGCTCTATACCAATTTCGCCCGCTATCTTTCCGAGGAGTCGGGCGGCCGGCTTGGGGCCGTGATCCTGGGGCCGGAAGTAGCCAACCTGGTGCAAATGAAAGATGCGGTGCAAAGCCAGGTTGTGGAGGTGGGCAATCTGTTGCCGCTTTTCTTCCAGGCTGACATGCCGAATTTCGCGCTGGCCGGGGATCTGTCGCTTTTGTCGCGCAATTCCCATGCCGCGGCTGCAGCGATGACCGAATACATGGTCACCTGCGAACCCTGCCAGGAGGAAAGCCGCCGGCTTGGGCTTGTCTATCTCGGTTCGGGTGCCTCTGACGTTTACGAGATCCTGTCCACGCGGCCCGTGCGGACGGCTGAGGATCTGCGCGGGCTCAGGCTGCGCTCGGGCGGGGCGCCCTGGGGGCGGTTTGCCGAACATTTCGGCGCGGTGCCGGCGCAGATCTCGGTCAACGAAATCTTCGAGGCGATGAACACCCGCGTGGTCGATGGTTCGATGGCCTCGATCGCCGACCTCATCAGCTTCCGCCTGATCGAGGTGGTCAGCCACGTCACCTATCTGCCTCTCGGCCTTTATCAGGCAACCTCGAATTTCGCCACCAACCGCGATGTTTGGGCCTCGCTCAGTGTCGAAGATCGCGTTGCTATGGCGCGCGCGGCCAACCGCGCTAACGCCGATTTCACGCAGCGCTGGGGCTATGAGATGCCGGCTGAGGCCGAAGCCGCGGCCCGCAGCCGCGGCATCGAGATCATCGAGGCCGACCCCTCGCTCGTGGCCGCGCTCGAAGAGTTCCTGGCCACCGAGCCCGCCACCGTGGCGCGCATCGCGCAGGAACGTTTCGGCTTCACCGACGCCGAAGCGCGCGTCGCCCGCTTCCTTGAGCTCTACGCAAAATGGGAGGCGATTGTGAACGAGATTGGGCCCAATCCGCAGGCCATTGCCGAGCGTGTTTGGGACGAAGGTGGATTTCTCGACCTACGGCCTCTGAATTCTCGCGCTGGCCCTGGGGGCCCGTGCGCCCCCGGGCTTTGCTCATTCCCGCCCCTGAAGCGGAGGGACCGGATGGGTCAGCTTGCCCGCCTTCGCGAAGCGGTGCTTGCCGCGCTTGCCCTGATCGGCTCTTTAGCCACGCTTGCGTTGATGCTGCACGTCTGTGCGGATGTCGTGCTGCGCAACCTGTGGAATTGGCCGATCCCGGCCACCTATGAGGTGGTGGTCAATTATTACATGGTCGCTTTGGCCTTCATCCCGCTTGCCTTTGTCGAACGCTCAGGCGCGATGATCCAGGTTGATGCCCTTGAGGGCTTTCTCGGGCCGCTGGCGCGGCGGGTGGCGGATGCGTTCGTGATCCTGGTTTCGGCTATCATCTATGGCGCGCTCGCCTGGGTCACGGTGCAGGCGGCGCTCAGGCAAACCGCCGTGGGCGCTTTCGTTACTGCAAACCAAATCCGTGTTCCGGTCTGGCCCGCCTATTGGCTGCCGCCTACGGGTTTTGCCCTGGCAGGCGTCGCAGTGCTTTTGAAACTCCCTGCGCTCTTCGGCACGACACGAACATGAGCATCACCGTCGGCTTTTGGGGTGTTGCGGCGCTGATCCTGCTCCTGGTGCTCCGGGTGCCGGTGGCTTTGGCGCTGATAGCGGTTAGCTTCGGCGGCGTGGCCTCCATGCTGGGGCTGCAACCGGCGATCGGGATCCTTGCCAACACGCCCTATCATTTCGTCTCGAGCTGGTCGCTCTCGGCGGTGCCGACCTTTTTGCTGATGGGCTTTGTTGCCTATCACGCCGGGCTCACCACGGGGCTGTTCGATGCGGCCAAGGCGCTTTTGCGCCACATTCCGGGCGCGCTTGCGATCAGTGCGGTTTTTGCCTGTTCGGGTTTTGCCGCCGTCTGCGGATCCTCTCTGGCGACGGCCGCCTCGATGGGCCGCATCGCCATCCCCGAGATGGTGAAGTCAGGCTATGCGCCGAGTTTCGCAACCGGTGCAATCGCCGCGGGCGGCACAATCGGGGCGCTGATCCCGCCCTCGATCCTGATGATCATCTACGGGGTCTTCGCCGAAACCTCGGTTCTCAAAGTCTTTCTCGGCGGGGTCTCGGTTGGCCTCCTCACAGCACTGAGTTACGCGGCTGTGGTGCTTATCACCTGCTGGCTCAGGCCTGACATTGCGCCCCCCCGCCCGCTTGTTTCCGCCGCAATCGACACCCGCCGGGCGCTCGTCGAAGTCTGGCCGGTTGCAGCACTGATGCTGATCGTATTCGGCGGGCTGTTTTCAGGTTTGTTCACCGCAACCGAGGCGGGTGCGACCGGCGCGGCAGGGGCAATCGTGATCGCGCTTTTCATGCGCCGGCTCAGCTTTGCCACCTTCCGCCGCGCTGTGATCGAGACACTGCAGACCTCGGCTTCGCTCTTTATTATCGGGGTCGGCGCGGCGATGTTCACGCGGTTTCTGGGGCTCACGGGCCTCTCGAACTGGCTGACTGCGACCGTGGGTGCACTCGAGCTCGGCTATCTTGAGCTCATGCTGATCGTCGTTCTCGTCTATTTGCTCCTCGGCATGTTCATGGAGCCCTTCGGAGCGATGCTGGTGACGCTTCCTGTCTTCCTGCCCATTCTGCGAGCGCAGGGGCTTGATCTCGTCTGGTTCGGGGTGCTGCTCGTGAAACTGCTCGAGGTTGGCATGATCACCCCGCCGATTGGCATGAATGTTTTCGTCATCCGCAATGTCGCCGCTGAATATGCAACGCTTATGCAGATCTTCCGTGGGGTGATGCCCTTCATCGCCGCCGATCTCGTGGTGGTGACGCTGATCATTGCCTTTCCGGCACTTATCCTTTACTTGCCCTCGTTCCTCTGAAGAGCGGCGATCTCTGCCCCGACCGCTTCGAGAATGCGCAGTAAATCCGCCTGCGCCGGGGTGGGCAGCCAATCGGCGCGGGTGGTGATGCCGATCATCCGCGCAGATTGTGGCACCCGCAGCGGCAGCGGCACCAGCGCGCCAAGGGCAATTTCGGGCGCGGCCTGCAGGCGGCTTGTGCAGCCGATATGATCGGAAAGTTGCAACAGCTCGCGCATGAGAACGATCGAGAGGCATTCGACAACCGGCGGGGTGTTGGACCCGAACCCGGCCCAGAAGCGTTCGAACTGCACCCGGGCCGGCGTGCCAGGCCGCGGAATCACAAAGGGATACCGGGCGAGATCAGCAGGGCTGGGTGCCTCGAGCGCCAGAACGGGATGCGCCGGGCGCACGACCAGCACGAGATCGTCCGCAAAGAGCGGTGTCTGCACGAGTTCCGGCACCGGCAACGGCTCGCGCAAGGCGCCGATCACAAGGTCAATCTCGCCCCGCCTGAGGCCAAGGACCAGATCGTCCCACGGGCCATCGAGCACCCGCAGCGGATAGTGCGCCCGGATCCGGCGAAAGGCGGCGATCGCGCGCGGCAGGATGACCGAGCGTGAAAGCGGCAATGCGCCGATCACGATCGGCCCGGCATCGCGCCCGCTCCTCTCGGCGAGTTCGGCCGCGGCCAAGAGCAAGCCGCGCGGCATCGGCCAAGGCCTGCGCCGCGCGGGTCGGCACAAGCCTTGTGCCGAGCCGTTGGAACAGAGGCCGCCTTGCCTCGGCCTGAAGCTCAGCAACCGCCCGGTGCACCGAAGGCTGCGCAAGCCCAAGCTGCCGCGCGGCAAGCGTGTAGCTTTCCGCATCCGCAACTGCAATCAGCGCCCTGAGCTGTGCAAGCGTGGCGGTGAGCACAAGCCGCGGGGCGAGCTGCGCGAGCGCGGCATCAAGCCGCTCGAGCGCGCGGCGCACCCGCGCGGCATAGGCAAGCCCTGCCTCGGTGGGCACAAGCCCCTCGCTTGCCGCCGTGAACAGGGAAAGCCCGGCCCGCGCCTCGAGCGCGGCCAGCGCCTGGCTTGCCGCGGGCTGGCTGATCCGGCAGGCCTCGGCGGCGGCCGTCACTCGGCGCGTGTCGACCACGGCCAGAAACAGCCGGAGATGGCGCAGCGATGGTATGCGCTTCGGGTTCATGACTGCCCGCTATAGCCCAGGCTTATGCCCTCTACCATCCTTTCAATTGGCGCGAGGGCCGCTTTCGGCCGATACTTTGATCAAGCCGTTCGGATCCACACGGAGGAAGCGATGGCCGAAGTAAAGACCGCGCTTGTGATCAGCGCGCATGCGGCCGATTTCGTCTGGCGCTGCGGCGGGGCGATCGCGCTGCATGCCGAAAAGGGCTATCGGGTGACGGTTGTCTGCCTGTCCTACGGCGAACGGGGGGAAAGCGCCAAGCTCTGGAAACAGCCCGGCATGACGCTTGACCGCGTCAAGGCCGCGCGGCGCGAGGAGGCCCGTCGTGCAGCCGCCATCTTGGGCGTGGCCGAACTCATCGAATTCGACATGGGCGACTATCCGCTCGAATTCACCCGCGCACACAAGGATCGGCTGGTGGCGGTGATGCGTTCCGTTGAGCCCGCCTTCATGCTGAGCCATTCGCTCTTTGACCCCTACAACCCCGACCATATGCTGACCACACAAGCCGTGCTCGAATGCCGGGCGATTGCCCAGGCCTTTGGGCACGAGCCGGGCGGCCGCGTTTTGGGTGCGCCGCAGCTTTACCTCTTCGAGCCGCACCAGACCGAACAGATGGGCTGGAAGCCCGACACAATCCTCGACATCACCCCGGTCTGGGAAAAGAAGCGTGCCGCCATCGAATGCATGGAGGGCCAAGAACACCTGTGGGAGTATTACACCCGCGTCGCCCAGAACCGGGCCAATCACTTCACCCGCAATTCCGGTGGCCAGGCAAGCGGGCGCCCCTGCCGCTATGCTGAGGCGTTTCAGTCTGTCTTCCCCCGCACCACCGACGAGCTCTGAGGCGCGCCCATGACCGAGCCCTGTTTCGATGTCGCCCATCTCGGCCATGTCGAGGTTTATTCTGACCGGTTCGAGGAGAGCCTTGCCTTTTTCACGGGCCCCTATGGGCTCAAGCTCTCCGCGCGCGAGGGCGACAGCGCCTATTTGCGCGCCTGGGATGATTACGAATTCCACAGCCTGAAGCTGACCCGGCATCACCGCACCGGTGTGGAGCGCCGGGTGCGGGCGATCGAGGCTTCGGGCTATCGGGTCCTGGGTTGGACAAAGGGCGACCTTGGCCATGGCCCCGCCTTCCGTTTCGAGGATCCCTTCGGCCATGTCTTCGAACTTTACTGGGAAACCCGCCGCTATGAGCCCCCACCCGAGGACCGGCCCGCGCTTAAGAACACCGCCTCGGCCTTCACGGGTGCCGCACCAAGGCGGCTTGATCACCTGAACCTGCTTGCCGGGGATGTTGCCGAATTCCGCCGCTTCATGGAAACCTGTCTCGGCGCGCGCGTCACCGAACTCATCCAGCTCGACAACGGGCGGATCGGGGGGTGCTGGTTTACCGTCAACAACAAGAGCTACGATCTTGCCTGCACCGAGGACCACGCCGCCAAGGGCTATGTACCGGGGGGCGGGCGGCTGCACCATGTCACCTATGCGACCGACCAGCGCGAGGATATCCTCCGCGCGGCCGATCTCTTCCTACAGCATGGGGTGCATATTGAGACCGGCCCGCATAAGCATGCGATCCAGGGCACCTTTTTTCTCTATGTCTGGGAACCGGCGGGGAACCGGGTGGAATTGGCCAATGCCGGGGCGCGGTTGATCCTTGCGCCAGACTGGGCGCCCGTGATCTGGACCGAGGCCGAACGCAAGCGCGGCCAGGCTTGGGGGCTCAAGACGATTGAGACCTTCCACACCCACGGCACACCCCCACTTGTGGCAGAGGGCTGACATGGCGGTTGTAAAGACGAAAATCGAGCGGGCCGATCCGGCGGTGCTGGCCGTGCTCACCGAGGCAGGCGTGTCAACCGTGCATGAGGCGCAGGGCAGGCGGGGCCTGATGCGGCCGCATCTCCGCCCGATCCAAGCGGATCAGGCGATTGCCGGCTCGGCGGTGACCGTCTCGGTCCCGCCTGGGGACAACTGGATGCTCCATGTGGCAATTGAACAGCTTGCCCCGGGCGACATTCTCGTTGTTGCGCCAACGAGCCCCTGCACCGACGGCTATTTTGGCGAGCTTCTGGCCACCTCGGCCATGGCACGCGGCTGCCAGGCGCTTGTCATCGATGCCGGGGTTCGCGATGTGCGCATGCTGCGGGCGATGGGGTTTCTGGTTTGGTCGGCAGCAATTTCGGCGCAGGGCACGGTGAAAGAGAGCCTGGGGTCAGTGAATGTGCCGATCATCTGCGCTGGCGCGCTGGTCAACCCGGGCGATGTCATCGTGGCCGATGACGACGGGGTCTGCGTGGTGCGGCGGGAGGAGGCCGCGGCGGTGGCCGAGGCCGCGCGCCGGCGGATGGCCGCCGAAGAGGCCAAGCGCGCCCGTCTCGCGGCCGGGGAGCTTGGCATCGACATGGACGGCATGCGCGCGCGGCTTCTCGCCAAGGGCCTGCGCTGGGAAGCTTGAGCGCGCCGCGGGCCTCGCGCGGGGCCTCAATGCTTCGGACGACCGGCGGCAGCGCTGTGGGCCCAGGCGGGGCAGGGGGCAAAGAAGCTTCCCGGCCGCGGCCAGGTGCCACCTCAGGCCCAAGCGCGCGTGAGCCTCGCCACAGGCGAGCAAGCGGCGGCCCGCCGCCCTTGGGGAAGCGAACCTGCGCGAGGCCTTGGGCCGACAGGGCGCGGCGGCCTGCGCGCCGCCCCGCTTCGGGCAGCGTGCAGGAGCTTTCCGGGGCGCCATCCGGGGCGGCAGCGGTTCAGGCACTCAAGACGGAAATTTCCGGCGGATTGGTTCAATGGATCAGACCCTGAGCGCTATGAATGATCCGGTGATCGACGGCATCCCATGCCTCTGGATGCGGGGAGGCACCTCGAAAGGCGCCTATTTCCTAGCCCGCGACCTGCCCGCTGACCCCAAGGCGCGCGATGCGCTCTTGCTCAAGATCATGGGCAGCCCCGATCCGCGCCAGATCGACGGTATCGGGGGCGGCGATCCTTTGACCTCGAAGGTCGCGATCCTTTCGCCGCCCTCGCGGCCTGACGCCGATGTCGATTACCTGTTCCTGCAGGTCTTCGTTGACCGCGCGCTGGTTTCCGATGCGCAGGGCTGCGGCAATATCCTGGCCGGGGTGGGGCCGGCGGCAATCGAGCGCGGGCTGGTGCCGGCAGAGGAGGGCGAAACCGAGGTGCGCATCCACATGGTCAATACAGGCGAGATCGCCCATGCCCGGGTGCAAACGCCCGGGCGGCGGGTGACCTATCGCGGCAGCGCGGCCATCGATGGCGTGCCTGGAACCCACGCGCCGGTACGGCTGCTGTTCGAGCGCTTAGCCGGCTCGATGTGCGGCGCGCTTTTGCCCACGGGCCGGCCGGTTGATGAGATCGCGGGCATCCCCTGCACGCTCATCGACAACGGCATGCCGGCGGTGGTCTTGCGGGCGTCTGACGTGGGGCTCTCTGGCAAGGAGCCGCCCGCGGTGCTTGAGGCCGATTCGACCCTCAGGACGCGGATCGAGGCGATCCGGCTTGCCGCGGGCCCGCTCATGCGGCTTGGCGATGTGGCCGAAAAGAGCGTGCCCAAGATGGTGCTCGTCTCCGAGCCCATCGCGGGGGGCGTGGTGCATACCCGCAGCTTCATTCCCCACCGGGTGCACAGCGCGATCGGGGTGTTTGCGGCGGTAACGGTGGCCACCGCCTGCACCCTGCCCGAAAGCCCCGCGGCCGCTGTGGCCCGCTTGCCCGAAGGCGATGTGTTCGTCGTCGAACACCCGTCTGGGGCCAGCGAAGTGGTGCTCGAGCGCAACGAGATCGGCGCGATCCGGCGCGCGGGCACGCTCAGAACCGCGCGCAAATTGTTCGACGGCAGGGTTTTTGCGGCCGGCTGAGGCAGCTGAGCCAGGCTTGCGCGTGGCCCTCGGCCAGGCGGGCGCTACAGCCAAAACTTATGGCCCCTGCGGGGGTTCTTATGCCCCGAGAGCGCGCCACAACGCTATTGTGAGGCGCGGAAATGCCACCCCTTGCCCGGAAGGACCAAACGGAAAGGCCCCCCATGCGAGGCACGCGCAAGTCGCCCGAGCACATTGCCTTCATCGGCTTTGGTGAGGCCGCACGCGCCTTTGTGGCAAGCCTTACCGCAACGGGGCCGCTCTCTGTTGCCGCCTATGACGTGAAGATCCACGGGTCCGAGCGCGCGGGTCTGATGGCTGCGGCCGAGGCTTTGGATGTGCGGCTCTGCACGAGTGCACGCGAGGCAATCAGCGGCGCTGCGATCGTCTTTTCGGCCGTTACGGCGGCTCAGGCCGCACGCGCGTTAAGCCCCGCCTACGAGGAACCGGTGCATCCCCACACGCTGATCGACATCAATTCGGTCCGTGCCGAGGTGAAGCGCGCCAATGCAGGGCGGGTGCGGGCGGCGGGGGCGCGGTATCTCGATATGGCGGTGATGGCGCCCGTGCATCCCTTGGGCCACCGCACCCCCGTGCTCGTGGCTGGCGATCTCGAGCCGGCCTCCGCCTGGCTTGCCGCGCGCGGGTTTTGCTTCGAGGCGCTCGGGCCCGAGGTTGGGGTGGCTGCCTCGGTCAAGATGATCCGGTCGCTGTTTGTCAAAGGCCTTGAAGCGATTACCGTGCAGACGCTCGCTGCCGCGGCGGCGGAGGGCTGCCGCGCACGCGTTCTCGCTTCGCTCGCAGCCTCTTTCCCCGGGCTCGATCTGCCCGCCTTTGCCTTTTACGCCGCCGAGCGTGTTGCCACCCATGGCCAGCGTCGGGCCGAGGAGATGCGCGAAGTGGCTGGCGCGCTTGCCGCTCTGAGGATGGACGCAGGCGCCGCGCTCGCCCGCGCGATTGCAGCGGTGCAGGAGGCCGCGGCGGGGGCGCGTGTGGGCGCAGATCTTGAGAAAACCGTAGCAGCGCTTGCCAATCAGCTCGGCGGGCTGCCGCCTTTTTCTGCGCAAAGCGCCTGACCAAGGGGGCAGGCGCTGACCAACAACCACGGCCGCGGGGGCACCGCGGCCCCAGTCTGGGAGGACACAAGCGATGATCACAACCTTAAAGCGTCTCTCTGCCGCAGTTGCGGCGAGTGTTGCCCTGGCCGGCCCGGCCATGGCCGAGGAGCTGAGCTTTGCCTTGTTCGTCGGCCCCACGCATACTGTCTTTCCCTCGGTCGTAAATCCCTTTGCCGAGGTCGTTGCGCGGGAATCGGGCGGCAGCCTCAGCGTGCGCGCCTACCCGGGCGGCGAGCTTGGGCCCGGCCCGGTTGAGCAATATGCCCGCGTGGTGCAAGGCGTGGCCGATATCGCCTGGGGCCTTGCCGGTTACAACAGCGAACAATTCCCCTTGTCGCTGATCGTCGAGCTGCCCGGGGTGGTGGATGCCGCAGGCTCGGGCTGGCAGGCAATGTATCGTGCGCTTGACCCCTATCTCAGGCCGGAATTCATTGGCACGCGGCCGCTTGCGCTGTGGACCTCGGAGCCGATGGTTCTCATCATGCGCGATCGCGAGGTGCGCCGGCCCGAGGATCTGCGCGGCCTGAAGATCCGCGTGTCAGGAGCGGTGCCGGCCCAGGTGATCGAGGCTCTGGGGGCAACGCCGGTGCAGATGCCGGCCAACGAGATGTACAACGCGCTTCAGACCGGGCTGATCGACGGCATCATGACGGGAGCTTCGGCCATTGCCGACTTCCGGCTGCATGAGGTGGCGCGCACCTACACAACCGGGGCGAGCCTCGGCAACATCCTGTTTTGGGTGGTGATGAACGAGGCGCGTTTCCAGGCGCTCACGGCCGAACAGCAAGAGGCCATTCTCAAGGCCTCGGGCGAATGGCTTTCAGAATCGGGTGAGCGCGGCTGGAATGCGAAGGCCGAAGAGGCGCTCAATGCCCTGCGTGCCGATCCGAACAAGGTGGTGATCGACCTCACGCCCGAGGAAGCCGCCGCCTTCAACGCCTTGACCCAGCCCATCACCGAAGCGGCGCTCGCCGCGCTTGAGGCCCGGGGCCTGCCAGCGCGCGCCGTCTATGCGGCGATGACGGGCCAGAACTGAGCGATGGCTCTTCTGACTGAGCTGCGCCGGGCGCTTGATGTGGTGGTGCATCTCGCGGCCTGGTGCGGGGCCCTGGCTCTGGTCCTTGCGCTTGCGACAGTTGTGGCCGATGTGATCGGGCGCGCGCTTGGCGCGCCCGTTTACGGCGCGCGTGACGTCGTCTCGATGGCCGGAGTGTTTGTTGTCTTCGGGGGTATGGCGCTTGCGCATATCCGCGGGGCACATGTGGCGGTTGATGTCTTCGAGCGGCATTTTCCGGCCGCCTTCAACCGGCTGCTCACGCCGCTTGGCCATGCGCTGGGCGCGGCTGTCTTTGTGTTGATCGCGCGCGAGCTGTGGAAGGCGGTCGAGCTTGCGCGGCTGTTGCGGATGTCGACCAATCTTCTGTTTTTGCCGCGCGCGCCCTTTCTGATGGCCATGGCGGTGCTCGCGGCGATCTGTGCCGCCTCGATGGCCCTGCGGGCGATCGAGACCGCCCTTGACGGAAGCAAACGATGAGCCCCGAACTTGTTGGTCTGCTCGGCATTGCCGCGCTGTTGGTCCTGCTTGCCATCCGTGTGCCGGTTGCGATTGCGATGTTCATCGTGGGCCTTGCCGGCATTGCGGTGCTGCGCAACCCGCAGGTGGCGCTCACGTTTCTTGCCAACGATTCTTTTGCACTGGCCGCCTCGGCAGATCTTCTGGTGATCCCGCTGTTCATTCTCATGGGTAATGTCGCGGCCGAAGCAGGGCTTAGCCGCAAGCTTTATGACGCAGCCTATGCTTGGATCGGGCATTGGCGGGGTGGGCTTGCCGCAGCCACGGTGGTTGGCTCGGGCGGGTTTGCCGCGCTTTCGGGTTCGTCGGTCGCCTCGGCCCTGACCATGGGGCGGGTCTCGTTGGGTGAGATGGCGCGCTTTGGTTATGCTCCGCGGCTTGCGACCGGGGCGGTTGCGGCGGGCGGCACGCTGGGCATCCTGATCCCGCCGTCGACCGGCTTTGTGCTGTACGCGATTCTCACTCAACAAAGCATCGGGCGGCTGTTTCTCGCGGGCGTGCTGCCGGGGATCTTGCTTGTGGCGCTGTTCGTGCTGGTGATCGTGGTGCTGACCACGATTGACCCGCGGCTTGGGCCAAAAGGGCCGGTCAGCAGCTGGGCAGAGCGGGCGCGCGCGATGGTGGCCGCATTGCCGCTCATTGGCCTTGTCCTGATCACCATCGGCGGCATCTATGGTGGCTTCTTTTCGCCAACCGAGGCGGCCGCCGTGGGTGCGGGACTTGCCATTCTCTATGGTCTTGCCTCCCACACACTGAGCCTTGCCGCGCTCGGCCGGGCGCTGACCGACAGCGTGGCCACCACCGCGGTGGTGATGCTGATTCTTATTGCGGCGCATGTCTTTGGGCCCTTCCTGGCGATGAGCCATCTGACCAGCACGCTCGGCGGCTGGCTTGTGGCGCTGCCGCTTGGGCCTTACGGCATTTTGCTCGTCATCCTCCTCGCCTATCTCGTGCTCGGCTGCTTCATGGAGGGCTATGCGATGATGGTCCTCACGCTGCCGATCGTCTTTCCTGTGATCGTGAACCTTGGCTTCGATCCGATCTGGTTTGGGGTGATTTTGGTGGTCATGCTCGAAATGGGGCTGATCACCCCGCCCGTCGGGATCAACTGCTTCATCGTCAAGTCGGTTGCCCCCGAATTGCCGCTCGCTGAAATCTTCCGCGGCGTTTTGCCCTTCATGCTGGCCATGGCGGCGCTCGTTGCCCTTCTAATCGTTTGGCCAGATCTCGCTTTACTCCTGCCAAACACCATGTTCGGCCGCTGAAGGCGGGGCTGAAGGCGGCTTGGCCTTCGGGCGCCGAACGGCTGCGCCCCGGCCTCAGCGTTGCCGTGGTGCGGGCACCGCCGCCTGGGCCCGAGCGGCGCGGCCTTGGCCGCTCAAAAGGCGCTGAACGGGCGCGGTGGCTGCGTTGGTCATCGGTTGGGCTCGCTGCGCGCTTTCCATATGCTGCAGCATGGGTCGGCGGCGAAAGGCCGAGGGCAAGAGCCCCGTGTGCCGGCGAAAGGCACGGGTGAAATAACTCGCCGAGGCAAAGCCCAAGCGCGCGGCGATCTCCTGTATGGGAAGTCGGGTTTCAGCCAAAAGGCGGCGCGCTTCAAACATCAGGCGCTCTTCGAAAACGCTGTGCGCGCTTTTCCCACAACTTGCGCGACAAGCCCGGGTCAGATGCGTTGCGGTCACGCCGAGCGCTTCGGCAAAATCGGCCACCGTGCGGCGCGCGTTGAGATCCCGTTCGATCAAGGCGGTATACCGAGCCACAAGCTTTTGTCCGACAGGCGCGCGGCTCGTCTCAGCTGTGCGCTCCTTTTCATGCTCGCGCTGCCGGTCGATCCAGACCGAAAGCAAGCCCAAAAGAGCCGTCACAGCGCGGGCAGAACTTGTTCGCGGCGTTTCAAGCTCGCGCTGGAGATTTTCAATCAAATTGACAAGCTCCCTTTGCGCCAAAGCGTCTTTGGGGCGCAGAAACGCCGGCGTGCTCGGCAGCTCGAGGTCGCTGCCTTTGCCGAAGAAAACAGCATATCCCTGAAGCCGCGGCACAGCCTCGATCCCATGCAAGACGCCCGGGGGAACAAAGACCGCCATTGCGGGCGCATAACCGCGAGTGGTGCCCGCAACAGTGATGCGCCCCAGCCCCTGCGAGAACCAATATAAAGCCGTTTCCTTTAGCGCGCGCATGGCCTCAATCCGCCAGCGCCCCCCCTGGAGGAGGCGCGCAAAGGACACAACCCGAGGCATAGATGGCGATGCAGCAGACATGAGGGTCGAGAATCGGCCAGTGAAAGAAGAGCAGCGCCCGAAGTCTAGGCAGTCAAAACCGGCGCGCAAATGGCAAAATCGCGGTGAAGCCGCGCCCTGCGCAAAAACCGTGGCGGCTTAGTGACTCTTGCAAAAGCGCGGGGCAATGGCCTTCGCGGCGCCGCGGCCGATCGTTCACAGCAAAACACGCAGACCGCGGGGTCAGGCCCTAATGGCCCTAATCGGCAAGCGCGATCCGTGGCCAATCGGCAAAACGGTTACGAAACCAGGTGCGCTGGCGCTTTGCATACTGGCGCGTCGCCACAATGGCGCGGCGGCGCGCCTCGGGCAACGAGATTTCGCTCCGAAGATAAGCGTAAAGTTCCGCTGCCCCAATCGCCCGCGTCCAAGGCGGAAGCGGTCCGGTACGCGGCCAAAGCGGTAAAGCTGCCCGCACTTCGTCAAGCGCTCCTTCAGCCAACATGGCATCAAACCGCTTTTCAATGCGTTGCGCCAGGGTAGGCCCTGGGTCAACAAGCCAGCGCTCGGTGCTGTCTTTCGGCAAAAGTGGCGGGCCCGTCTCGGCGTGCCAGGCAGCAAGCCCCCGGCCTGTGGCCTTGAGCACCTCCCAAGCGCGCAAAACCCGGGCGGGATTGGCGCGATCAATCCGCGCCCGGGTCGGCTCGTCAAGCTCGGTGACGAGCGCCGCGAGCCCCTCTTTGGCCAGACGCTCAAGCGCCTCGGCGCGAATCGCCTCTGGGATTGCAGGAATTTCCGCCAACCCCTCGGTCAGGGCGGAAAAATAAAGCCCCGTGCCGCCGACGATCACAGGCGCAGGTCTCAGCCTCAAGAAGGGGGCAAGCTCGCGCAACCAATGGCCCACCGAATAGGGCTGGCCCGGCGCGACATGCCCGTAAAGATGATGGGGCGCTAAAGCCTCGTCCGCGGCTGAAGGCCGCGCAGTCAGCACCCGCCAAAGCGCATAAACCTGCAGCGCATCGGCATTGATCACCGCCCGTCCCTGCGCACAAGCCACCGCGAGCGCAAGGCGCGACTTGCCCGCAGCCGTTGGCCCGGCAATCAAAAGGGGCCGCTTATCAGGCGGCAGGCGAAGCCCAGCGGGCAGGGCAGGAGCTTTATCCGAATTTGACCGCATCGCCGCAGTGGCGGTTCTAACCAAGCTGAAACGTTACCCAAGAACAAACCCCACGCACGGAGCGCGACGCCGGCAAGGGCCAACCGCGCCCTGCCCCCCTTTTTGTGCCAACGCCAACGGCAAAACCAAAGACAAAGCCAAAAGCCAAAGGCCACAGGGCCGTCTGCGCGCCGCAAAGCCGCGAACGGCTGGCTCAGCCCCGCCGGTTTGATCGGCGCCGCTTTGCGCCAGCGCTTCGGGCGTCATCCCGAATTATCCAAAGTTTTGCGCATGCGCCACGAAAGAGGCAGTTGCCAGAGCGGCGGCTTTGCTCCTAAGAGCGCGCAAGCCATTCGCCTTAAGGGCACAGACGGCGCCTTGCCAACGCTGCGCCCACACCAATTTGGAGCCATTCCGATGACCAAGCCTCTTCCCTACCGTCGCGTGATGCTGAAAATTTCGGGCGAAGCGCTGATGGGCGATCAAGGCTACGGGTTGCACCCGCCCACGCTGCAACGCATCGCCGAAGACCTCAAAGCCGTTCATGAGATGGGTGTTGAGCTCTGCGTTGTCATCGGCGGCGGCAATATTTTTCGCGGCATCCAAGGCGCGGTGGTTGGAATTGAACGCGCCACGGCTGATTACATGGGCATGTTAGCAACCGTGATCAATGCGCTCGCGTTGCAGGCGGTGCTCGAGGGGATGGGGGTCTTTACGCGGGTGATCAGCGCAATTCCTATGGATCAGATCTGCGAGCCCTATATCCGCCGCCGTGCCATAAGGCATTTGGAAAAAAGGCGGGTGTGCATTTTTGCAGCCGGGACCGGCAACCCATATTTCACCACCGATACCGCAGCCGTCTTGCGCGCAAGCGAAATGAACTGCGAGGCGATCTTCAAGGCAACCAAGGTCGATGGTGTTTATGATCGCGATCCTTTGCGCCATCCCGATGCGCGCCGCTACGAGCGAGTAAGCTATGACGAGGCGCTAGCGCGCCATCTTGGGGTGATGGATGCCTCAGCGCTTGCGCTCGCCCGCGATAATGGCTTGCCGATTATGGTGTTCAGCCTGGATGCGCCAGGCGGGTTTCGGGGGATTTTGGCGGGCGAGGGGACATTTTCGGTGGTTGAAGCGTAAGGGGCCCAAGCTTGCGATGAAGCTTTTTTCGCCGAACGCCAAGTTGAGGGCCGGCCCAAGTCAGACTGTATACAATTGCACGCAATTACGATGAAACTTTTTTCGCCGAACGCCAAGTTGAGGGAGAGGTTGGTTTTGGCCCCCTGGGAGGGAACAAGGCGGCTTACGGCGCCCTCCTTGCTTCGAGTCGGGCTTTCTCGGGTTAAAGGCTTAGGTGTTCACATCGGATCGCAAACGCTCGCGCCGCAGGTCAATTCAGCGCGAGCAAGAGCATTTTCCGAAAAACCCCTTGCAGAGCACGGGGCGTCTTGGCAGCCTTGCTTTCCGCGGAGCATTTTTTCCTCTCCGCATTCGCCTGTCTGTTCTGCGGGTGCGGCTCGACAGGCTGGGTTTTTGTTGTGATGTGGGGGTGATCCTGCGCTGATCTTGTGCTGTGATCCTGGTGTGGAAATCCTCATTTTGAGTCGTTAGAGGTGGGATCAGATCGCGTTTGCAGCTCGTGTCTTCTCCGCCATGGCGATGGCGGCCATTCCCGTGGAGCACCGCTTGACCAGCGCGGTGAGACGATGCGCTTAGAGCGCAACGCGACGCGAAGAGAGAACAGAACAGAGAACGAGGCGCCCCATGACCGACGACGATCCGGTTGATCTTGATGAGCTCAAGCACCGAATGGAAGGCGCACTTGCAGCGCTGCGCAGTGAATTCACCGGGTTGCGAACCGGCCGAGCTTCGGCAGCGATGCTTGATCCGATCCAGGTTGAAGCCTATGGGCAGATGACCCCGATCAACCAGCTTGGCACGATCAACGTTCCTGAGCCGCGGCTTTTGTCGATCAATGTTTGGGACAAATCGCTGGTCGGCAAAGTGGAAAAGGCAATCCGCGAATCCGGGCTTGGGATCAACCCTCAGGTCAACGGCACAATTATCCTGCTCCCGATTCCAGAGCTCAACGAAGAGCGACGCCGGGAGCTTAGCAAATTGGCCGCACACTATGCCGAACACGCCCGTGTGGCAATTCGCAATATCCGCCGCGATGGGATGGAGCGGATCAAACGCGCTCGCGCAAACGGGATGAGCGAGGACGACGCAAAGCTCTGGGCGGAGGAGGTGCAAAGCCTGACCGATCGCTTCATCGTTGCGGTGGATAAGGCGCTTGAGGCCAAGCAAGCGGAAATTATGCACGTGTAACGAGGCCCGCGTGTTGATTCTTAGGCGTTGGCCGGTGGGGGTTGGGTCGGGCCAGAGCGGCTTTTTGTGGGCCGGTATGCCGTGACCATGATTTTTCTTGAAGATTTCTGTGTGCATTCTGTGTGCATGATGTGAGGAGACACAATGAACGACCCGCAGCCCACAGGCACCGCCCTTCGCCTGAACGAGCGCGCGCCTGAGCACCCGGCTTCGCAGTCAGCACCGCTTCATGTGGCAATCATTATGGACGGAAACGGACGGTGGGCCGAGCTGCGCGGCTGGCCGCGGCGGGTTGGGCATCGGTATGGGGCCGAGCGGGTGCGTGAGATTGTCAGCGCCTGCCCCGAATTTGGCGTGCGCTGGCTGACCCTCTATGCCTTTTCAACCGAGAACTGGCGACGCGCCAACGACGAAGTGCAGGCACTCATGTCTTTGTTTGCCCGCTACATCCGCAGCGAGGCGGACGCTCTCGCGCAAGCAGGTGTCCGGCTCAGGTTTATCGGAGACCGAAGCCGCCTTGCCCCGCGCTTGCAAGAGTTGATGCGTTGGATCGAACACCGCACGCGGGCAAACGAACGGTTCGACCTGATCGTGGCTTTGAACTACGGCGGACGCGATGAAATTGTGCGCGCGACGCGCAAGCTTGCCCAGGCTGTAAGGACTACGAGTCTCGGTCCGGAATCGATCGACGAAGAGGTCTTTGCGCAGGCGCTCGACACGGCGGGGCTCCCTGACCCTGATCTTGTAATCCGCACCTCGGGTGAGTTGCGGGTGTCGAACTTTATGCTTTGGCAGGCGGCTTATGCTGAATTTGAATTTACTCCCGTGCTTTGGCCTGATTTCACGCCGGCCCATTTGCAAGAGATCCTGACCCAGTTTCGCGGGCGCGAACGCCGCTTTGGTGGGGCAACCGGGGGGCTTCGTTGACCGACCGACGGGCATTCGCGGACCTTCCGGCGCGGTTGGCTTCGGGCGCTGTTCTCGTTGGCCTTGGTGGGCCGGCGCTCTGGCTTGGGGGGGTCGTTTTTGCCGTCCTTGTGGCCGCCGTGGCAGGCCTTATGACCTGGGAGCTTGCGCGTATGGTTGCACCCGATGCGCCGCGCGGGCGGGCCGGGGCGCAAGGCGCCATCGCTGCGCTTTTGGTTTTTGTCCTCAGCCAAAGCTGGGGCGGATGGATTGCGGTTTCAGCATTTGTTCTTGCGGCAGTTCTCTTCGCCCTTAACCAGCCGCGGCACCGCAAGATGTTTGGGGCTTATCTTGCGCTCATTCTCCTGGCCGGACATGCGCTGATCGCGCTGAGGGATACCTACGGGCTGTGGACAGTGCTCTGGCTCATTGCAGTGGTGGTTGCCTCCGATGTTTCAGGCTATCTTGCCGGGCGGCTTATCGGCGGGCCAAAGTTTTGGCCGGCGATCAGCCCGAACAAGACCTGGTCAGGCACGGTTGCCGGTTGGCTTGCAGCAGCGCTTGTTGGGGCCTTGTTTGGCCCCGTTCTTGGCGCGGGCTTAGAGATCGCCTTGGTTTCGGCCCTCCTCGCTTTTGCGGGCCAACTCGGGGATATTGCGGAAAGCGCAATCAAACGGCGCGAAGGCGTCAAAGACAGCTCACGCTTAATTCCCGGGCATGGTGGGGTGATGGACCGCTTCGATGCTTTGCTCGCGGTGGTTGTCTGTGACCTCATTTTTCTGCGAACAGGGCTCTTGCCCTTGTGAGTTTGACGGATATTTGGCCAAAGCGCTGCGCGAGGGGCGCAAAGAGGTGGGCAACAAACGTCCCCGCGAGGTGCGAAGCGCCCTCAATGCGCTGTGACCTTTAGACATGTGGCTTCAGTCTGCATACGGATGCCGATACGACCCGAACGCGCACCGCGACGGCAGCGTGCTGGCGCAAACGGCGATGGTGCCCTTGTTGCGCGGTCGGGGAGAAGTGCTGCGGCAGGAGGGGGGAAAGCGGTGCGGCGCTTAGCGGTTTTTGGCGCAACAGGGTCAATTGGGCGCCTGACGCTTGACCTCGTGGCGCGCCGCTCTGACCTTCAGGTTTCTGTACTGAGCGGGGGAAGGAATGTTGCGCTCTTGGCCGCCTTCGCCCAACGCCACCGCGCCGAATGCGTGGTGACCGCATTTGATGACTGCTACCTTCCCCTCAAAGAGGCGCTTTCCGGAACCGGAATTGCCGTTGCTGCCGGGCCACGCGCTTTGGTTGAGGCTGCGCACATTCCTGTCGATTGGACGATGTCAGGGATCGTTGGCGCAGCCGGGCTTGCCCCCGGTTTTTCTGCTCTTGCTCAGGGTAAGATTTTGGCGCTTGCCAACAAAGAATCGCTGGTTGCAGCAGGGCCTTTGCTTTTGGCCGAAGCAAAGCGGCACAAGGCGACCATCTTGCCCGTCGACAGCGAGCATTCGGCGGTATTTCAAGTGCTTTCGGGTCAGCCGCGCGAAGCGTTAGAAAAGGTGATCTTGACGGCATCGGGCGGGGCTTTGCGCGACTGGCCGCTTGAGCGGCTGGCCGAAGCCACCCCCGAACAGGCCGCGCAGCACCCGAATTGGCGCATGGGGCTCAGAATCACCATCGATTCTGCGAGCATGTTCAACAAGGCCATGGAGATGATCGAGGCGCGGGAGCTCTTTGCGCTTTCGCCTGAACAAGTGGCGGTGGTGATCCATCCGCAATCGATTGTGCACGCTTTGGTTGCGTTTCGCGATGGCGCGATGCTTGCGCATCTTGGCGTTCCCGACATGCGGCATGCCATTGGCTATGCCCTTAACTGGCCCGAGCGGGCCGAGCTTCCGGTTGAGCGGCTTGATTTGACGCGGATCGGGCGGCTTGAGTTTCAAGAGCCCGACCTTGCCCGGTGGCCCGCTTTGCGCCTCGCTCAGCAGGTTATGACAACCGGCGGGGCCGCAGGGGCCGTTTTTACCGCCGCAAAGGAAGTGGCTCTCGATGCTTTCCTTGCCCGTCGTATCGGATTTTTAGACATGGCCGGGGTGGTCGAGGCCACACTTGTGCGCTACGACTCTTGCAGAAGCCTCGCCCGCGGGCCGGAGTCTCTGACCGAGGTGCTGGCCATTGACGCCGAAGCGCGCCGCCTTGCTGTGGCCGAAGCGGCCCGGATCGCGTCCGCGCCGCGGGTTTTTTGCTAGGGCCGCGTTTTTTACACTGCAAAGGCGGCTTGCCGACTGAAAGGAGACGTGTTCGGTGGACTTTCTGAGCTTACTGCCGAGTTTTGGTGGCCTGATTTGGACGCTTGCCGCATTCATCGTGGCGCTTTCGATCATCATCTTTGTTCACGAATTTGGGCATTACCTGGTTGGTCGCTGGTCAGGGATTGAGGCTGAGGTCTTCTCGATTGGCTTTGGGCCGGTTTTGTGGGCGGTCGTTGACCGGCGCGGCACGCGTTGGCAGGTTTCGGTAGTGCCTCTGGGCGGCTACGTGCGTTTTGCCGGTGATCGAGACGCAGCCTCGATACGGCGAAGGCGCGCGGCCGAGGGCGGCACGGGTCATGGCTTGGCCGATGCCCCACTTTGGGCGCGCGCAGCCACAGTAGCGGCGGGGCCATGTTTCAACTTCCTCTTTTCGATTCTCCTCTTTGCCGGCTGGATCGCGTGGATGCGCGAGCCAGACGAAACCCCTCGCGTGGGCATGCTCTATCCTCTGCCGGTGCCCGTTGAGCTCAGCCCAGGTGACCGGATTTTGGCCATCGATGGGCAACGGATCGAGACCCTGTCCGATTATTATCGAGTTGCTGCCGAGCTTCCCGGCCAACCAAGCCATCTTTACCTGGTCGAGCGGGAGGGGAGCAGAGTATCGGTAAGAGGGCCGCATCCGATCCCGCCGCGCGCGGCCAGCATTGCGCTCAATTCCGCGGCCCGCGATGCGGGCCTCAAAGCTGGCGATGTTGTTCTCGCCATCGATGGCGAGCCGGTCTTCGCCTTTGCCGATCTTCCCCCGCGTGTGGCGGCGAAGGGTGGGGAAAGTGTGACGCTTGAAATCTGGCGACCCCGCACGACGAGCTCAGGAGCGGTTGCAGGCGAGATCCTTGTCGTCGAGCTCACGCCAAGGCGGACCGATCTACCACGGCCGGAAGGTGGATTTGAAACGCGCTGGCTCATTGGGCTGACCTCAAGCGCGTTTTTCGTCCATCCAACCCGGCCAGTTCCGGTTTCGGAAATTGTGCCGCGTGCGGTTGGGCAAACCTGGGATGTGGTCGAGCGCTCGCTCTCAGGGCTCAAGCACATGGTGGTTGGCGCCATTTCCACCTGCAACCTTTCGGGCCCGGTTGGCATTGCCCGTGCCTCGGGAGCGGTTGCGCAAGAAGGCTTACCCGCGTTTGTGTTTTTCATCGCGGTGCTCTCAACCGCGATTGGCTTGTTGAACTTGTTTCCCATTCCCATTCTCGATGGCGGGCATCTGGTTCTTTATGCCTATGAGGCCCTCACGCAAAGGCCGCCATCGGAGCGGGTTTTGAATGCGCTGATGACCGTTGGGCTTGTGATCTTGGGGGCCCTGATGCTTTTTGCGCTCGCCAACGATCTTTTCTGCTAAGCGCGCATCGCTCCTCACGATTTCGGACGGCGACAGTCGACTCGTTGCGATTTTTCCAGATGGCCATGGCCAAGGCGCTTTGGCGTCGCACTTGTGCCACATTCCGCTGCACCTTTGGGGGAGAGCGAAGGAGTCCGCCATGCCCTCGGTGATCCGTCTGCCCGGTTTCCGCACCCTTGTCCTCCCCGCGCGCGAGGGGGTCAGACAGCTCACCGCCTTTGCGCTTGATGTTTTGTGGATCGCGCTTGCGGTCGGGGGAGGGCTGCTCTTGGCCTCTTGGCTTTGTGCCAAGCTTGGGCTGCCTGCACCCTTAACCCCGATCGAGCCGCTCTTGCTCTTCTAAGCGATTCGGTTCACCTCAGTCGACAGCAGCGCTCGCGCGCCCCTCTGGAGAGCGGCGAACGGCGCGCCGGTGGCAAGGGTCGTACGGCGACCGATCGCGCGGGGTGCAGAGGCGCTGCTCCGGCATCGACGCGACGGGGCACGCGAGCAGGGCACGCGGGTGATCCGGATAGGCCTTGCAACGCTCGTCTCTCGTTTCAGTGCCGAGCGCCCAAAGAGAGGCTTGCTCCTTCGTAGAGAGCGGCTTTCGGGGCGCTTTTTCTGCTTTTCTCCGCGAGCTTTGTTTGGGACAAAACGCCAACGGCAACCCGTGCGGTGCGCTTTGCTTTTGGGGTTGGGGGGAAAGCCCCTCGCGCGCTGCCTTTGGGGCTTGCGGCGTAAAAACCAAAGCTGCTGTTTGCGCGCCCGCTCAGCCGTGCTTTGACAACTTCGGCCCCAGCGAGTAGTCAGACAAGCGGGAATAGTGCGATCAATCGCGGGGGGCTCGAATGGACGCACCGGCACTGCACAGGGCTTTTTGGCCCTGGGTTGGACTGAAGCGCGCTTTTGGCGTGGCGCGAATTTATCGCACGCTTGCCGTTGTTCTGGCCGTTGCTTTGGCAGCCATGCTTGCCCTTTCGCCGACGCCGGCTAAAGCACAAAGCTATCGCTTTGCGTCTGTGACGGTCGAAGGTAACCGGCAGATCGATGCCGCCTCGATCATGGGCATGGCGCGTGTGCCACTTGCGCGCGCGCTTTCTGAAGCTGAGCTCAACGCGGCCTATCAGCGCGTGATTGGCACCGGCTTTTTCCGCTCGGTCGAATTTTTGCCAACCGGCAACCGCCTTATCATTCGGGTCGAAGAATATCCTTTGATCAATCGCGTTGTGATCGAAGGTAATCGGCGCTTGCGCGACGATCAGCTCATGCCTTTAATTCGCTCGCGCCCGGGCGGGGTCTTCTCGCCTGTTCAGGCAGAAGCCGACGCGAATGCGCTGGCCGAGGCCTATGCCGCAGCGGGCCGTCTTGGGGCACGGATCACCCCGCGGATTATCGAGCGCCAAGGCGGCGGGGTTGATCTTGTCTTCGAGGTCACCGAGGGTCGTGTTGTCGAAATCCAACGGATTAGCTTTGTTGGCAACCGAAGCTTTTCCGACAGTCGCCTGCGTAATGCGATTGCCTCGGCTCAGGCCGGGCGACTTTCGTTTCTGTTTCAGGTTGACAATTATAACCCCGAAAGAATCGCCCGCGACAGGCAGGTTTTGGAAGATTTTTACCGGTCGCGCGGTTTTGTCGATGCTGAGGTCACAGCCGCCACAACCGAACTTGCGCGCGAACGCGATGCGGTTTTTGTGACCTTCACAATTCGAGAAGGGCAACAATACCGCTTCGGGCAGGTGAGCGTGCGTTCGGAAATTCCGGGCGTTGATCCTGCTCCCTACGAGCGCGCACTGACGCGGCGCACGGGGCAGCTGTTTACGCCGCAGGCGCTCGAAACCCTCATTCAGCAGGCCGAAGATGTTGGTATCCAGGCGGGCGAGCGGTTCTTGCGTGCTGAGCCGCGGCTTACTCGGAACGAGCAGGCCGGGGTGATTGATGTCGAGCTGGTTTTGGTGCGTGGGCCGCGGGTGTTTGTGGAACGCATCGACATTCAAGGAAATACCACCACCGAAGACCGGGTGATCCGCCGGCAATTTGATTTTGCCGAGGGCGATCCGCTGAACCCACGGCAGATTCGGGAGGCCGCGGCGCGTATTCGCAAGCTTGGGTATTTCTCGGCGGTGGGGGTGAACCCCGTGCGCGGTTCAGCGCCTGATCTTGCGGTGGTCGATGTCCAGGTCGAGGAGACGACGACCGGCTCTCTTGGCTTTGGCCTGAGCTACAGCGGCGTCGAAGGGGTGGGGGCGAATCTTCGCTATTCAGAAAATAATTTTTTGGGGCGGGGCCAGCGCGTCAGCTTGACCTTGAGCACGGTCAAGGCGGCGCGCACGCTTGATTTTTCTTTCACCGAGCCTGCTTTGTTGGGGCGCGATCTGTTGCTTGGGCTTCAGCTTGGTTATACGACCACGGAGGAGTCGACCTATGCCGCCTTTGGATCACAACTCGCCCAATTCGCCCCAACGATCAGCTTCCCGATCAGCCGCTATGGGCGGCTGTCTTTAAACGCCACGCTGCAGCGTGACCGCATCACCGTGGTTCCCCCGCCCGCCGACGACGCGCCAGACACTATTGCCGCGCGGCTTCGGCAAGATGCCGATCTCGGGGCGGTGAACACCGCGATCTTTGGTGTGACCTACAGCTACGATGACCGTCTTGTTGGCCCCGATCCCGATCGCGGCGCGTTCGCGCGTCTGACGGCTGATGTTGCCGGGGGACAGAGGCAATGGCTTCGGGCAACGGCGCTTTTTGGCTATGAGCGGAAGGCTTTCTTTGGTGATGTGACGCTTCGCGCTGAGTTTGAGGCCGGCATCGTCCGCCACATGAGCGGGGCAAGCCGCGTGACCGAGCGCTTCGGGCTTGGACCTGCGCAGTTCCGCGGCTTTGCGCCCTATGGCGTTGGGCCCGTCGGCTTTGCGGAAAGTGGTGCCCGCAACGGCCTTGGGGGCAATCAATATGCCGTGCTTCGGCTTGACGCCGAGTTTCCGCTTGGCCTGCCGAGCGAATACAACATCAGCGGCGGCATGTTCTTTGACGTGGGCACGCTGCGCGGAATCGACAGCCCGGGCACTCTGTGTCCGCCAGGCGTTCAGACCGACTGCGTCGTTGACACGGGTTCACTCCGGGCCGCGGTAGGGGTGGCGCTCATTTGGCGCTCGCCCATTGGACCGTTGCGGTTCAATTTTGCCCACCCGGTTCGGCGGGAGCCGTTTGACCGCCCGTTGCGCTTTGATCTGACCATCGCGTCAAGTTTCTAATCTTGCGTTCGCTTGTGCGCAAAAGCTGGCTTGGCTTCGCTCTGGCGCTCGTGGGCCTTCTCGTTGCGCTGCCGGCAGAGCATGGCTTTGCCCAAACGCCGCCGGCTTTCACAATTGCCATTCTGAACGAAGAGCGGCTCTTGCGCGAATCGCAGCTCGGCCAATCCATCCTTGCCGCGCTCGGCGAGGCGGAACGCGCCCTTGAGGAAGAAAACCGCCGGATTGCCGAGGCTTTGGCAGCCGAAGAGCGCGCATTGACCACGCTGCGTGGCCAGCTTTCAGCCGAGGAGTTTCGCGCGCGCGCCGAAGCCTTTGACCACCGCGTGGAAGAAATCCGCGCTGAACGCGCCCGGCTCGCCCAAGAGCTTGCCGAGCGCTATGAAGCCGAAACCCGGCGGTTTTTTGAACAGGCCTTGCCCATCATCGCTGAGATGGCCCGCAACGAGGGCGTGGCGCTCATCTTGCGGCCCGAGGCCGTGATCCTCAACGCCGATTGGCTTGACCTGACCGATCGGGTGATTGAGCGGCTCGATCGTGAATTTGGCCGAGCGCCGAGCGCAAATCCGGAAGCCCCGGTTGCCGAAGAATCTTCTGGCGCCCGACAAGAGGACTAGCGGCGCGGGGGCTGGGCTGGCAAAACTAGGCCTTTTTGCGCCGCTTGCTTGGCCAAGCGCTCTCGGCCAAAAGGCGGGCGAAAGGGGGCGGCGCCTTCCGTAGCCATGCCGCCGCTTCAGCCCTGGCGTGGGATCGCGCTCGATCGTTTCGCCCCGATGCCCTTCGTGACAACAGTCTATTCGTGACAACAGTCTAATCGTGTTGTGACAACGGCCTGATCGGGCCTGCCTCTGATCTGCGCGCGCATCCCTCTTTCCCGCCCGGGGTTGACGCTTAAGGTGGGCCGAAAGCGCCGCTTCAACCCCGCGGCTTGAGGCCGGCGTGTGCGCGCATCCGTTTCGGAAGGTCGGGTTCTGCCTTGCGGCGCGCGCGGTTTTTGCGCGGATCTTGTCTGGAACGGCCAACATGCGCACACCTGAGCGCTTGCCGAGCACACGGCAAGTTGTTAGGCAAATTGCGCGAGCGCGAAACGCCTCGCTTGCGCCGCGCGTTGCACTTTTGTGGCGGCTTTGCGACTGAATGCTTACGATGTCTGACACCACCTCATTGCCTCCTAATCGTGATTGGTCACAAATTTCCGAGGCGGATCATGGTTTGATCCTGCGGATTTTGCCGCATCGCTATCCGTTCTTGTTGGTTGATAAGGTGCGCGACATTCGCCTGGGGCAGAGCGCGGTTGGCATCAAGAATGTCACCTGTAACGAGCCCTATTTTCAGGGGCATTTCCCGGGGGTGCCAATCATGCCCGGGGTGACAATTATCGAGGCGCTCGCGCAAACATCGGCCGTACTTGTCGGGTTGACCCTTGACCTTGTGGACAAGGACCCGCTTGTCTATTTTATGTCGATCGAGAAGGCGAAGTTCCGGCGCAAGGTTGTCCCGGGCGATGTCTTGGAGCTCAAGGTTGAGGTCTTGCGCGGCTCGTCGCGAATTTGGAAATTCGCCGGCTTGGCCACTGTTGCCGGGGAGACGGCCGCAGAGGCCGAATATATGGCGATGATCGATCTGAACGCTCGCTAAAAGGCTGGGCGCGGTTTATGGCCATCGACCCAAGCGCTGAAATCCATCCCACAGCGATTGTCGAATCTGGCGCCGAAATTGGGCCGGGTTGCCGCATTGGCCCTTATGCGCATATTGGGCCAGAGGTCCGGCTTGCGGAAGGGGTTTGGGTGAAATCGCATGCGGTGGTCACGGGGTGGACAGAGATCGGCCCCGGAACCGTGATCTTTCCCTTCGCGGTTGTGGGCGAGATCCCGCAAGATCTCAAATATCGCGGCGAAAGGACGCGGCTCATTGTGGGCGCGCGCTGCCGCATTCGCGAGGCGGCAACGCTCAACACGGGCACTGCAGGGGGCGGAGGGGTCACACGCGTTGGCGACGACTGCCTGATCATGACCGGGGCGCATGTTGGCCATGATGCTGAGCTCGGCAACCGGGTGATCTTGGCTAATCACGCTGCCATTGCCGGCCATTGCGTGCTTGGGGACGATGTCATCGTGGGCGGCCTCTCAGGGGTGCATCAATTTGTACGCATTGGCCGCGGCGCAATCATTGGGGCGGTGACCATGGTGACAAACGATGTGATCCCTTACGGGCTCGTGCAAGCCCCGCGCGGCCAGCTTGAAGGGCTCAATCTGGTTGGGCTCAAGCGCCGCGGCGTGCCG
>FWWL01002558.1_pt1 | contig 37131 bp, 29 predicted proteins | sample 2228331 | NCBI WGS metagenome assembly FWWL01 (sample SAMEA103939775, study PRJEB20133) | metagenome
GCGATTTTGCCCTCGCGAATACGCACATCGGCAATCCGATCGATGCCCTGTGAGGGGTCTAACACGCGCCCGTTCCGAAGGAGTCGGTTTCCGCTCATCGTCGCCCCATATCTTACCTGCTTGAGGGCATTAGAGGAAAGGGGCTTGGGCATCTTGTCCGTAAAGTAGCATAGGCATTCCTGCCTGTGCAAAATGCACAGACACGAATGTATGTGCCACACTCGTGGCACGCGCAACCGCCTGTGGTTTTCTCAAAACACTGCTCTCGTCACCCTGAGCGAAGCGAAGGGTCTTAGACTCTTCCTTGCCTGAGGTATACTCTCACAGAGAGTCAACAGATAGGTATGAGCCAGAACTCTGAAAGATTGTCGAAAAAGCAAGAGGTTCTATCTGCCTTATTTGAGATGTGCCAAGAACGCGGTGATTGGACATTCACAAACGACGAGGTGAAAAAGGTTGCCCATGAGGTGGGGTTTGGTAACCCCTTCGATGCAACCAAGGTGGATAACCGCTCTGTTCTACCTGATACAGTGCGAAAGGCAGGATACTGTGTGGCTCATCTTGGCAAAGGCAAGCACTGCTTTTTACCTACACTGGATGCATGGTATCATGATTTTGAGCCGATTATGAGCGATGAAGTTATAGAATGGAAATACCGCCCAAGCATACTGAATGCGCTTGATACAGGTGAACCCTCTGTTATTTCGCTCGTCTACAATCAACATATACTGCATGATTTTTTTGTATGAAGATGTTGTTGCCTCGCCAAAGATCTATGTGCCTGGTCGTAAAAAAGCGGACTTAAAATATTATGTAGGTAACATTCCCATTAGCACTCAGAGCCTTCAAATGGAGGTCGACCTCACACTGGAGTATCAAGGTACGGTAACTGTGCTGGAAGCCAAAGCCCGCCTAATGAGCGACTTCGCCGTGTATCAGATATTTCACCCCCTGATGTACTATCATCTCCAAGACCAGAAGCTGAAGCTGGGCATACGCACAGTCAACGCCTGCTATATCCTAAAAGACGAGCGCAAGGACTCTAATCAAGAGAGACAGACCTTTGTTCGCCTCTATCTCTACGAGTTTGATGCTCCCGATCGGTTAGACTCTATACGGCTCGCAAGGAAGGCGGAGTATCGTCTGAGAAGGAGGTAACGATGAACAGCATTCCTGAACACTTGATAGACACGGTCTACCTTGGGGATGTGATGAAACTGATGGCACAACTCCCCGACGAGTCGGTCGATATGGTGTTCAGCGACCCCGACTATAATGTCGGCGTGAAGTACTCCGAAGGGCGAACCTACACCCGTTCGTTCGAGGAGTATATCGAGTGGTATGTTGAACTCGCCCGTGAGTCCCTCCGCGTGCTCAAACCCGATGGCAACGCCTTCTTCATCAACTACCCCAAGCAGAACGCCTACCTGCGCGTGCGCTATCTCGACTCCGCCTGCTACGAGGTTCAGGACTATGTGTGGGTCTATAACACGAATGTTGGGCAAAGTCCCCGACGCTTCACAACCGCACATCGCTCCATCCTGCACGCACGCAAGTCCAAAGAGAACAAGTTTTTCAAAGACCAAGTTGCCCAGCCGTACCAGAACCCGACCGACAAGCGCATCAGGCAGAGAATAGCGAACGGGCACAAGGGGCGCATGCCTTACAGCTGGTTCTATTTCGATTTAGTGAAGAATGTGAGCCGAGAGAAAACCATCCACGCCTGCCAGATACCCCAGAAACTTTCGGCGATGCTGGTACTGAGTTGTACCCAGCCAGGCGATGTGGTGTTAGTCCATTTCGGCGGGAGTGGGGCAGAGTTGGAGGTCTGTCGGAGCTTGGGGCGCCACTTCGTGTCGGCAGAGATTGACCCTACCTATCACCAGATGATACTCGATCGGTTGTCGAAAGGCACGATTGAAGCGAAGTATCGCCTGATGCAACGCCCCTCCCCGCAAGAGTTGGAGGAGCAGTTGAACCTGATAGAGCCGTGAAGCACGGGCAAAGGTGAGGGGGTTCGAGGGTTTCATTTGTGGCGCGGGCATCCTCTCTGCATCAATCCCCCTTTGATTCCCCCCTTAGTAAGGGGGGATGGACAGGATGCCCGTGCTACGAACTGTAGATTTTAGGGCACTCTTTACCTGCCCTTCATCTTACTATGCATAAAATCGCGCAGTTGGTACGGCAGGTCGGTGTTGATGAGGTCGGCTTCGGCGTCCCAGAGCCGTTCCCACATCGGGGGGATGTCGGCGGTCGCCCAGAATCGGAGTTTGTAGCCCTGTGAGTGGGTCTGCTGGACGAGCCGTTTGAGTTTCTCTTGCTCTTCGTCGGGCATCGTGCCACGCCCCTGCCAGCGGAAATGGAGCATCCAGTTATCGCTCACGAGTGGCATCAGGTTGGGCGGGATGGACTTGCCCAAGTCGCTGAGCCGACCGTCATAGCAGACAAAGCGCACCCGCTCCGACGCTAACCGATTGAGTGGGGGACGATTGCCCGACAAGATTGCCAACACCGCCCGCTCGATCTTGCGTTCACCCTCGTAGCGTGTGAACAGGTCGTCGTAGGTTTCCAGCACCTTGCGCAGGTGTTCGTAGGTTGGCTCAACTTGGCTCTTGATATCGATGAGCAGGTAGAAGAAGGGTGCGTCGGGATAGATACGCCCTCGAAATCGCTTGGCGCGTTCGCGTAGCGGGTCTAAGTAGAGCGATTGGAGCGTACGGTCGGGGCGAAGCTCTTTCAGGTCGTGTCCGACGAGCAGTTTGCCCTCTTGCAGGAAGATATCGGCTTCCACACTGCAGAAGCCGCACTCCAGCGCATCCAACAGCGGTCGTTGGCGCCAGTAGTCGTTGTGCGAATGCGCCCTTGCTAGGAGCGTTGATTGGGTCATAGTGTTCGGGTTCGCTGATAGGAACTAAAGTCCTATCTTAGTGGCTCTTTTTAGGTGACTGGGGTTGGGATATGAACTGGATAAGTGCGTCTATCTGCTTGCCCAGCGCACTTCCAAGTTCTTTGAGAGTCGCCCCCCTCTCCACAGTGTTTCAGCATTTCAATCACTGCCTCTGCGTTCCCCTCGGCAACCAACTGGCATAGACGCTCTTTCTCGTGGGGAGTTATCTCTAATATCGGGAAGGTCTCGATGAGGGCTTTGACTTGCGACAAGCCAAGATATTTGCGCGTGTACGCACTCTCAGAATACTTGTAAGTCGTGAGAAACTCACTGTCGGTGAGAGCGCGAAAGTACTCCAGTAGCAAGTTCACATAGTCCTTTAGCAGGCGTAGGTCTTCCATCGGCAGGGAGGGTTCCAGAAACAGCTGGATTGGGTGGGTGCGATAGGTGGCTTTAGTGACCACAATTCCGTCCGCCCCAAACACTTCGGGGATGAAATAGAGTCCTGCGCGCCCATCGTCGCTCCCTGTATCAAGCGTGCGCACGAAGAGCGGGTTTTGCCGTATCTGCTCGGAAAGAGTCGCATCGACATTGGCAGTGAACTTGCGATATGCCTTGCCGTCGAAAGCGTTCGCGTCAACAAGGCACACCGCGTGTTCGCCCTGATGTTGTTGAAGTTCCTCCTCCATCAGATAGTAACGCACCTTGAGTGGTCGCCTTGCTCGGTAGGTCTGCACAAACTCCTCGAACTCGCTCCCTGCGCGATAGTGAAACTGAGGCGAGAGGTGATAGCGTCGCTCCTGAGCAGTATGATTAATCTTGACCCCGATGAACTCCTGTGGCTCGCGTTTGGGGTAGGGTTTGCGTTCAAAGAAGCAGATTGCCACATGCACCCCCGTATGCTCAAAGAGGTCTTTCTCAAAGATGAGTGCCTTGCGCACATAGTAGAGGGGTAGAAAATCGTCCCGAATCTTGTTAGCGTTCGAGAAGCCGAACAGAAAGTTAGAGGGGATAATGTAGGTCATGCGCTGAATGCCGTGGCGCAGGTCGTTGATGAGGGCTATCTGGTAGAGGTCTTGATAGCCATCGTTCAGACCTTTGAAGTACTCTAAGTAGCGTTGAGTTTCGGGATGTTTCACGATGTAGCCGATATAGAGATAGGGCGGGTTGGTCACATGCCACACAGGGAGCGGCGATTCGAGTATCTCGGTGGGGTAGTGGGCTAAGGTGTCCTGTTGGCGAATATGCTGGCGGGCAAGTGTTTCAGGAATACCTAATTGAACGGCGCGCTGGATGCAGTACTCCACCATTTCGGACTGAATGTCGTAGAGGCGAATATGATATTCGAAGAAGTCTGCACGCTCTAATGGCTCAATCTGCTCCAGTATGGGGAAGATGAGGTTTCCCTTGCCTGCGAACAGGTCGACCCAGCGATATCCGCGCAAATTGGGCAGAATATCAGGTAAGATGTAGGTCTCGAAAACGGTGGTGGGCGTGAGATGCTCCCCATAAGTGCGCCGTCGCTTCCGTGTGAGCGTGCTGTCCATACGAAATGAGTTTACCTCATATTCCCTGCAGGGCGAAAAACGGTAGAGCCAGCAGGAAAAACACCATCCATATTGAATACCTATTCTCACTATGGCATTACAAACGGCTCTGATTGGCGCAGGTGGGATTGGGCGCCATCTCGGTCGGCAGGCACGGCAAGTTGAAGAGATTGAGTTGGTGAGTGTATATGACCCGATCTACGATTCGGCGTCGGAACTCGCCTATGAGTTGGGTACGACTTTTCAGATGAACCTACCAGCTATCTGGGACGACCCCACGATTGAGGCGGTCATTCTCGCCACGCCTCCTCACACGCACCACGAACTCTGCCAGCAGGCGTTTGCACACGGCAAGCATGTGTTCTGCGAGAAGCCGATGGCACTGAGTTTGGAAGATTGCGATGCGATGTTAGCCAGTGCAAAACAGCACGGGCGCGTGCTGATGGTAGGACAGGTTCTGCGCCTGTTTCCGCTGTTTCACCAGTGCAAGCGCTGGGTAGAGGAAGGACTCGTTGGCGAGTTGGTGGGCGTGAACATTCGGCGGTTCGAGAACGCTGCGCGCCTGTTCAGTATCGGCTGGCGCGCCGACCCCAAGCAGAGCGGGGGCGCACTGTTGGAGATTAATGTGCACGAATGGGACTATCTGCGCTGGCTTGGGGGCGACTATCGCATCGTGTCGGCACAGGGACGCCAACCCCTACCCGAACCAGCCTTCATTCAGCACTGGCACGCCCAGATTGAGTTCACCAGTGGCGCAATCGGTCAGATAGAGGCGAGCATTATCGACCCGTTAGGTGAGTACTCTGTGCGCGTGCAAGGCACGGAGGGTGTGATTGCTTTTCGGGGGTTCGGCGACACGATTACCTGCCGTACACGCAACGCTGAAGAGCAGACCCTTACCGCCGAGCAAATCAATCTGCCAGACCCCTACTGGAACGAACTGCGTGCTTTTGCGCGCGCGGTGCTTTATAACGAACCCCTGCCTTTCGATGGGCACGATGGGCGTGAAGCGGTGGCAAAAGCGTTGGAATGCCTTGCTGTAATGGGCGCAAGTTGGTGAGGTGATCTATCGTTCGTGGTGCATGCATCGAGCTTAGCGTCGAAACGGAGCGTAGGAGTCTCATCTGTGGGCTTTTTCAGCCCTCACCCCCTGCCCCTCTCTCGTGCTGTGCTTACTGCACGACACTTTTTTGAGGGAGAATAAAAACAGGGCGCACACGGGGGTGCGCCCCTACTCAACCGCCTCACCTGTAGGGGCAGACCCCCGTGTCTGCCCCGCTAAACAGAAGCCAACCTCAGGCACAAGTACGAAAAACTGTCGTGCAGTAAGCCCACGCTGTGGGAGAGGGGAGTTTTGCTCCCTCCCTCTCCCGAAGCGTCGGGAGAGGGAGGGCAGGGGTGGGTGAGGGTTGACTAAAACGATTCCTTACGCACTTCGTCTCTACAGTTGCCCGCCTGCCACGCGATACGCCTCGCCCGTGATATAACTCGCTTCGTCCGACGCAAGGAATACCGCCAAGTCCGCCACATCTTTGTAGGTACAGCCCCGACCGAGCGGAACCTGCGCCTCATAGTACTTGCGAATTGCCTCTTCGGGCAGTCCCCACTTGCGCGCATACTGCTCGAACAGCGTCCCCTGCCACATCGGCGAATCGAGCAGGTTGCCCGGACAGATGGCGTTCACACGAATTCCGTAGGGTGCAAGGTCCATCGCGATACTCTGCGTTAGCCCGATACCCCCGAACTTGCTGGCGGAGTAGGCGCAGTTCTTATAACTGCCTTTGAGACCCGACTTGGAGTTTATCTGGAGGATGACTCCGCCCCTCTGCGCCTTCATCACCTTCGCCACCTCCCGCGCGCACAGGAAATAGCCCGTGAGGTTCACATCGATCTGCCACTGCCAATCCTGCAGACTCATTTCGGTCAGCTCGGCGGACTGGATTACCCCTGCGTTGGCGATGAGAATGTCGATTCTGCCGAACTGTTGGACGCCCACTTGCACCACATGGGCGACCTGCGCCTCATCACGCACATCGCACACCAGTCCCAGCGTTTGACAGTCGGGGTGTTGGGCGTGAACCGTCTCGGCGACGCGTTGGATAGGCTCCTGCTGAATGTCGGTCAGCAACAGCCCCCGACAGCCTTCTTGGGCGAATCGGTAAGCGAGTGCTTCGCCCAGCCCTTGAGCCGAGCCTGTAATCCACGCCACGCGCCCTGCCAAGCGCATCGTTAGCCTCCTGACTCAGGCTCCACCTGCACGGCGGTTCCGTAGACCAAGATTTCCGCAGAGTTATGGGTAATATTGCCCGATACGAAGCGCACATTCAGAATGGCGTTTGCACCCAGTTTGACCGCCTCTTCTATCATGCGTCGTTCGGCTTCGGCACGGGCGTTGGCGAGCATCTCGGTGTACTCTTTCAGCTCTCCACCCACAATCTGCCTCAAACTCGCCAGAATGTCGCGCCCGAAGTGAGTTGCCCGCACCGTATTACCTTTCACCAAGCCGAGCCACCGCACAACCCGATAGCCTGGAATTTCGCTCGTGTTCGTCACTATCATCGTCTCCCTCCTTACTGAGCGAAGATTCGTGCAGGAGCCGACCTTTCCTGTTGCCCCTCTCTCGTCATTCTGAGCCGAAGGCGAAGAATCACGACGGGGGTGACACTGAGACCCTTCGCTTCGCTCAGGGTGACAGATGGGGGGAGCGATTTCGCCTCAATACACCTTTCCGCTATGGCACTCTCATCGGTATCGACAGGAAAGTTGGGTTAATATGCGCTCGGTATAATTCCAGCACTATGTGGCATCCGACTATCAAAGATGAGCTATCGGAAAATGAGTTTCGTGCGCTGACCATCGGAGAGACCCCCGTCATCGTGGGACGCACCAGCAAGGGCTACTTCGCCATACGCGACCGCTGTTCGCACCAAGCACTCCCTCTTTCGGATAACGACGGCATTCCTGGACGAATCGTGCGAGGACTGTTTGAATGTCCCCATCATGGCGCAAAGTTCGAACCGCACACGGGTCAAGCGCGCGGACTGCCCGCCGTGAAACCCATCGAGACCTACGAAGTCAAAGTGGAAGAGGGAACCGTGTGGGTCAAACTCGGATAAGGCATTCAAAATCGGCGCCCCATCGGGTATTATTTCCTTAGCCAGACTAAGAGTCTTGGGGTGACGCAAATGAAGGCAACCACATCGGTATTGAACGCGCACGAGATACGGCGCCAGTTTCCGTATTTCCAACCCCATCTGGAGATGCGGAGCGTGATTTACCTCGATAACGCAGCGACCACCCAGAAGCCCTATGCGGTGATTGAAGCGGTGAGCAACTTCTGGGCGCATCATAACGCCAATGTGCATCGGGGGGCGTATGGTGTTGGGGCGAAAGCGTCCGAGATGTACGAGTCGGCACGCGCACGGGTCGCTCGGTTCCTCAACGCCCACAGCCCCAGCGAAATCGTGTTCACGCGCGGAACCACCGAAAGCATCAATCTGGTCGCCTATAGTTGGGGCATGAGCCAACTGCGCGCAGGCGACGAGGTCATCGTCACCGAAATGGAACACCACGCGAACCTCATCCCGTGGATGCAGGTGTGCAAAGCCACTGGGGCAAGGCTCGTGGTCTGGCGTATCACCGATGACGGTCGGCTCGACTTGGACGATTTACGCAACTTGCTGACCGAGCGCACACGGCTCGTTGCGGTCACCCACATCTCGAATGTGCTGGGCACTGTGAACCCAGTAGACGCTATCTGTCAGTTAGCCCACTTGGCGGGCGCGCTCTGCCTTGTAGATGCAGCGCAAAGTGTCGCCCATATGCCCGTCGATGTGCAAGCCATCGGATGCGACTTCTTAGCCTTCTCGGGACACAAGGTGTACGGACCGACGGGAATCGGCGTGCTGTATGCGCGCTATGAACTGCTCAAGAGCATGCCCCCGTTTATGACAGGCGGTGGGATGATTCGCACGGTGGACTGGGACGGCGTGCGCTGGGCGGAGCCTCCTGCAAAGTTCGAGGCGGGCACTCCCCCCATCGGTGAGGCAATCGGTTTACACTCTGCGCTCGACTTCATCGACTCCATCGGGCGCGAGCAGATTGAAGCCTACGAATACGAACTGACCCAGTACGCTCTCCAGCGGTTGCAGGAGGTGCCTGGCTTGAAACTCTACGGACCGATGCCCGACCGAGCAGGCATCTTCGCTTTCACGCTGGAAGATATTCACCCGCACGACATTGCGACCGTGTTAGACACTTACGATATTGCGATTCGTTCGGGACACCACTGCGCGCATCCGCTGGGTGTTCGGCTTGGCATTCCGTCCAGCGCGCGCGCCAGCATCGGCATCTACAACGATACCGCACACATCGATGCGCTGGTCGACGCACTCTACGAAGTGAGGAAGGTCTTCGGCTATGCTTGAGACGCTTTATCAGGAGATTATCTTAGACCACTACCGCCACCCGCGCGGTCGGGGACACTTAGAACCACCCAAAATCGAACACGAGGGCGCAAACCCGCTCTGTGGTGATGAGATTGTAATCGAACTGCGTATCGAGGACGGGCGGGTCAGTGTGGTGCGCTTTCACGGGCAGGGCTGTTCGATTAGCCAAGCCTCCGCCTCGATGCTCACCGAAGCCGTCGAGGGCAAGACGGTGGAAGAGGTGCGCCAGCTGATTGAGCAGGTCTATGCGATGCTCAAGGGCGAGACCGATGCGGACCCTGAGACGATGGGCGAGTTAGCCGCGCTTTCGGGTGTGCGCAACTTCCCCGTGCGTGTCAAGTGCGCCTCACTCGCCTGGCACACGCTCGAAGAGGCACTCAACATGGCGAACGAGGTGGGAGAGTAGCGAGTTGTTTGCTGAGCCTCCCTGCGCTCTGATAGCCTTCCCATCAGCACATAAAGTATTGAGCGTCTATATTTGAAGATTCGGTCTTAGGGGCAGACTGAAAGGTCTACCCCTCTAGCCGTTTAGTGCAGGTTTAAAACCTCGTTCACGGCACGCTCGGCAGACTCCAGTGCGCCCTCCATATAACCCACGAACAGGCTCAAGTAGTCCCCTGCAAAGAAGAGGCGTCCTTCAGGACGGCGCAGGACGGGCAAGCCTTCCGTGAGATAGTGTGGGCGTTGGTAGATGTAGGCGTGCCGACTGAACGGGTCGCAACCCCAGTGATGGCTCCGCGCTAAGAGCAGTTCGGAACGACAGCCTGGATAGAGCGCATTTAGCACTTGCAGACATCGCTCGATACGCTCCGCTTCGCTCAGTCCTGCCCAGCGTTCAGCATCCGCACCTGCCGTCCAACACGAGAGGATGCCCGATTCGCCCGGTTGGTCGTCGGTCTCCTCCCAGAAGGTGGAGATTTCGGGAGTGAAGGCGAGCGGTTTCGGGCGTCGGTTGAGCCAAAAGCGCGTTCGGAACTGGAGCAGAGTGCGCACCACATTGCCCCGCCCTGCGAGCTGGAGTGCGTCCTGCCTTTCTTGCGAGAGGCTCGGACGCCACTCGATGGTGTTCAGGATGGGGAAAGGCAGGGCGACAATCGCATAGCGCGCCGAGACCGACTTCAGCTGCCCGTCTTGGCGATAGTGGACGCGCACGCCCGTTTCGTCTTGGTGGACGCTCTCCACCACCGAGCCTAACTCGAGCATGCCCCCTCGTTTCTGGAAGGCGTTCGCCAGCGCGTTCGGCAGGCGGTCGGTTCCTTCAGGCAAGTGATAGGCACCCGCCTCTACGCCCTTCCCGTAGAACGCTTCCTGAGCAACAACGCTCAGCGCCGAGAGGCGCTCAGGTTCGGTCGCTTCCATGTTGCGAGCGTAGCGCGCCAGTAAGGGGTACGCCGATTGCCAAATCCCCAAGGCTGTCAGCCACTCTTTGAGAGTGAGCGCGTCATAGGGTCGAAGTTCGTCGGGAATCGTCTCTGGTTGGACAGGCTTGGGGATTCGCTGGGCAAGGGTATCCACCGTGCGCCAGAAGGTACGCCACGCTTTTCGGGTTTCGGGTTGAATACGCGGTTGAGGCGAGTAGCCCCAAAACGCTTCGCGCGAGCAGAGTTTCAGGTTGAAACGCTTGGCAAGTTTAATCACACGCGTGTGGTTCGAGTCGATGAACTCTGGACCGAGTTCGGCATACTGACCGAGTTTCGCATCGCGCCAAGTGAACACGCGTCCACCGACGCGCGTGCGCGCCTCTAAGAGGCATACCGATTGAGAACGCTGAGAGAGTAGGAACGCTGAATAGAGACCGGCTAACCCGGCTCCAAGTACGACACCGTCGTACTGACTGAAAGGTTCATCCATAGTCTCACCTGCTAAACAGGGTTGTTAGAATCATACCCGAAGCAGGCAATCAATTCGTGGCAGGGGCATTCCTGCCTGTGTGCTGATGGGCAAGGATGCCCAAGCCACGACTCCCCACTGCCCTTGCTTGGCAAGATGCTCAAGCCACTTTCTCAGGCGCGCTACACCAGCTCGGTCTTGCCGGGCATCGGCACGGGGTCGACCGCCATCTCGCCGAATCGGAAGGTCTCGGCGCGCTCCAGCAGGTTCAACTTGGAGTTGAGCGCCTGCTCCCAAGTGACCTGCTTGCCTGTGTAGGCGGACATCCGCCCCATAATCGCAGCAAGCGTGCTTTCGGTGACGGCGCGCGTCTCGTTGAGGGGTTTGCCCTCGCGGATTGCCTGTACCAGATGCACATGCTCTTGGCGGTAGGGGTTCACGCGCGGACCTGAGTAGCGCCACTCTTGCTTGCCCTGAATGCTGTTGGCGGGGTTCGCCGTGCCGTCCGTGCCGACCACTCGCTCGCCAATGAAGTTCGCACAGCCATCAATCTGTCGGCACATACTCAGCACGCGGATACCGCCCGGATACTCGAACTCCACGGCGAAGTGGTCGTAGATATGCCCAAAGTGGGGTTCGGTGCGCACTTGGCGTCCGCCCATGCCCATCGCGCTGACGGGGTGCGCGCCCAGCACCCAGTTGATAACATCGATATTGTGGATGTGCTGTTCCACAATATGGTCGCCCGAAAGCCAAGTGAAGTAGAGCCAGTTGCGCAGTTGCCACTCGGTGTCGGTCCAGCCTGGTTGACGCTCTACATGCCACAGTCCACCTTGATTCCAGTAGCAGGAGGCACTCACGATGCGCCCGATAGCGCCGTCTTGAATGCGCTGGATGGTCTCGCGGTAGCTGGGGTCGTGCCGTCGCTGAGTGCCTGCCACGACCGACAGCCCCTTCTGGGATGCCAACTCGCCCATCTCGAACATCAGGCGCACCCCTGCAGGGCATACCGCAACGGGCTTCTCCATAAACACATGCTTGCCTGCCTGAACCGCTTCACGGAAGTGAATCGGACGAAAGGCAGGAGGCGTGGCTAAGATAACGATGTCGACCCCGCTCTGAATGACGCCTTTGTAGTTGTCCACTCCTGTGAAGCAGCGGTCGTCGCTCACATTCATATGGTCTTTTATCTGTTCGTTCAGGATTTGGCGCGAGGCGTTCAGTCGGTCGGGGAAGATGTCGCCCATCGCATAGATTTCGATGCCCTCACCCGCGTTGACCGCATCGATCGCCGCGCCTGTGCCCCGTCCACCACAACCGATTAGCCCAACACGCAGGCGGTCCGAGCCGTAGGCGTGGGCAAAGGCGTGGATGGGCAAACTCGCTACCAGACTGCCCGCAACAGCACCCGCCGAGACCTTCAGAAACTCTCGGCGCGACAACGCTCGCAGTATCTTCTCATCCGACTTCATCGCAAACCTCCAACCTACTCAATTTTGGGGCAACCGAGCCGATTCCTGCTACTTCGTCGTGTATAATTGGAATTGAGCAACGACGCTATAGGAGGCAATCGTATGAATCATCAGCAGAAGACCATCTCTGAGCGCAAAGCGCGCTTCGAGTCGCTGTCGGGTATCGAGATCAAGCGTTTCTACACCCCCAAGGATATCGAACATTTAGATTACCAGCGCGACTTGGGCGATCCAGGGCAGTATCCGTTCACGCGCGGGCTATACGAATCGGGCTACCGCACCAAGCTGTGGACGGTGCGCCAGTTTTCGGGGTTTGCCACGCCTGAAGAGACCAACGCCCGCTATCGCTTCCTGATAGAGCAAGGTCAGATGGGGCTATCGGTAGCGTTCGACCTGCCGACCCTAATGGGTGTCGACCCCGACGACCCCGAAGCGGAGGGCGAAGTCGGCAAGTGTGGGGTCAGCGTCGCTTCGCTGGAAGATATGGAGATTCTCTTCAGCGGCATCGACCTAGGCGCCATCACCACCTCGATGACCATCAACGCCCCCGCGATTATCATCTGGGCGATGTACCTTGCCGTTGCCGAGAAGCAGGGCGTGCCGTTGGAGAAACTCTCGGGCACAATCCAGAACGACATCCTGAAAGAGTTCATCGCCCAGAAAGAGTGGGTCTTCCCGCCCGAACCCCACATGAAACTCATCGTGGACACGATCGAGTTCGGCTGTCAATATGTGCCGAAGTGGCACCCGATTAGCGTGAGCGGTTATCACATCCGCGAGGCAGGTTCGACCGCCGTGCAGGAGCTGGCGTTCACGCTGGCGGACGGCTTGGAATACGTGCGCTGGTGCCTCGACCGAGGGCTGGACATCGACGACTTCGCACCGAAGTTCTCCTTCTTCTTCAACGCCCACATCGACTTCTTCGAGGAGATTGGCAAGTATCGTGCGGCGCGCCGAATCTGGGCGCGTGAGATGCGCGAGACTTTCGGGGCGAAGAACCCGCGCTCGTGGTGGATGCGCTTCCATACCCAGACCGCTGGCGTCTCGCTCACGATGCAACAGCCCTATGTGAACCTGATACGCTCTACAATCGAGGCGCTCGCTGCGGTGCTGGGCGGAACCCAATCGCTCCATGTGAACTCGTTCGATGAGGCGTGGGCACTCCCCACCGAAGAGGCGGTCTTGCTCTCCTTGCGCACTCAGCAGGTGATTGCTGAAGAGTCGGGCGTGACGAACACCGTCGACCCGCTCGGAGGCGCGTACTTCGTGGAGTGGATGACCGACAAGATGGAGGAGGGCGCACGCGAATACTTCGAACGCATCGAACAAGAGGGCGGGGTCATCCCTGCTATCCGAAGCGGGTTCTTCCAGCAGGAGATTGCTGATGCGGCGTATCGATTCCAGAAGCGTGTAGAAGACCGCGACTTCATCTGGGTCGGCGTCAACGAATATCAGATGGACGAGGAGCCTATCCCGTTTCGCATCCTCAAAATCCACGCTGAGGCGCACGAGAAGCAGGTGAAGCGGCTGGCGGAGCTCCGACGCAAGCGCGATAATCGTGCCGTCGCCCAAGCCCTGCGCGACCTCCAACAGAAGGCGCGCGCCGAAGAGAACTTGATGGTGCCCATTCTGGAGGCGGTCAAAGCCTACGCCACGCTGGGCGAAATCGTGAACGCGCTGAAAGAGGTCTATGGAACCTACACCGAGGCGCTGGTGGTTTAAAATGAAAAAGGAGGGTGGCAGTGAAAGGAGAGCAAAGCCTGCCACCCCCAAGGAAGGAAGGTGAACTCGTTCCTATCGATCGATTATGGCAACTCGCCACGAAATCTTTAGGGGTCTCGCCAAATCGCGGGCAGGCACGCCGAGGTGCCACTTAACTATACCTTAACGCTGTTTCTGAATCAACCCCTCAAGGGGCGTTTCAACGGTTAATACGAACGATGATGCAAAAAAGTTTCCAATCGGCGATTGAGGCGCTTTGGATGACCCCACGGCGCACGATTCTAAGCGGGCTTGGAATGACGGTCGGGGTCGCTGCGATTGTGATGCTGGTCTCGCTCGGCAAGGGCGTCCAGCGCGATGTGGTCAGTCAGGTCGAGTCCTTAGGTGTCAATCTAGTGATTGTCTTGCCGGGCAGGCTCAGCGCAGAGAACCCATTCAACCCGATGAGCTTCATCGGTCTCAGCACTCTGCGTGAGACCGACCTGGAAGTGGCAAGGCGTGTGCCTGGTGTCCGACGCGTGGCACCGATTATGTTCGTCGCAGGAGGCGCAAACCGAGATGAGGTCTGGGCGGACGCCGCGCTGATTATCGGCACAACGCCCGAATGGTTCGAGATGCGCCCCCACCAACTGGCGCAAGGACGGTTCTGGACAGAATCGGAAGCAAAGACAGATGTGTGCGTGCTTGGACCAAAACCCGCTCAACAACTGTTTGGCGAGGCGAACCCTGTGGGCGAGACGGTCAATCTGAACGGCGTGCCATTCCGCGTGATTGGCGTCACTGCCGAGAACAACGAGCAGTCCCTGCTGGGCAGTGGGGGCTTCGAGTTCGCCATCTATGCGCCCATCGAGAGCCTCCAGCGTGCGATGGGCAGTCGCCAGCTCCACCGTGTGATTGCCCAAACCGCTCCCGACATCGAGCCGAGCATTATCGTGAGCAATCTGCGCGAAGCCATCCTGCGCAATCACGACGGCAGTGAAGATTTCACCGTGCTGACCCAAGAGGAACTGCTCAGCCGACTGTTCAGCCTGCTCCAGATTGTGCAGGTCGCACTCACGGGGATTACTTCTATTGCGCTCATCGTGGGTGGAATCGGCGTGATGAATGTGATGCTGATGAGCGTCACGGAGCGGGTGCGCGAGATTGGCATTCGCAAGACGGTTGGGGCGCGCCAGCGCGACATCTTCGGACAGTTCCTGTTGGAAGCGGTGATGATTGCGCTGATTGGGGGCGCGCTGGGCGTGCTGGTCGGCTGGGGAGCGTGCGCCCTGTTAGACCGCTACACGGTGCTGACGCCCGTGGTGGGCATGGACACGATTGTGTTGGCGTTGGCGGTTTGCGGGTTGGTCGGGCTATTTTTCGGCACAGTTCCTGCCTACCGCGCCGCAAAACGCGACCCAGTCGAGGCGTTGCGGTATGAGTAGTTATTGGGCAGTGGGCAGTCGGTAGCACGGGCGTCTCGCCCGTGTGAGGGCAGCGGGCAGTCGGTAGCACGGCGTCTTGCGAATGTGCCCGCACCGTCACCCTGAGCGAAGCGAAGGGTCTCTATGTCGCCCCCGTCGAGATTCTTCGCCTTCGGCTCAGAATGACGAAGAGGGGGAGTAGGGAGTGGGGAATGGGGAGTAGTAAGTGGGCAGTCGGTAGTGGGGTGGCAGGTTATGTCTCAGCCATCTCTACAGGCGTCGGCGGTTCCGACTCTTCAGTTAGGCGTAGGAACACCTCTTCGAGCGTGCTACTTTCCATCTGGGCGCGCTCGCGCAGGGTCTCCAGCGTGCCTTCGGTCAGCACGCGCCCCTTGTGCATAATAATCACGCGGTCGCACAGGCGTTCGGCAGTATCTAACTGGTGCGTGCTGACCAGAATAGCACACCCCTCGTCGCGCAGGCGCATCAGGTCGGACTTGAGCGTGTATTGCCCTTTGGGGTCAATGCCCATCAGCGGTTCATCGCACAGGAACACTTTCGCATCGTGCACGAGCGCGCATAGCACCGCCAGTTTCTGCTTCATTCCCTTCGAGAGTGTGCCCGCCAGCGTGTTCGCCTTGTCTTTGAGTTCATAGCGTTCGAGCAGTTGGTCGGCGCGCGCTTCATACAGGTTCAGCGTGCCATAGCACATCGCCGTCAGTTTCATATGCTCGCGCACGGTGAGCAGTTCGTAGGGGTTCGGCATTTCGGGAATGAAGGCAAGCAGACGCTTAGCGGAGGTCTCGTCCTGCGCCAAATCGTACTCACCAATCTGGATACGCCCTGAGTCGGGCTTCAGGATACCCGTGATACAGCGCAGGGTGGTCGTTTTACCCGCACCGTTGGGACCCAGTAGCCCGACAATCTCGCCGGGTTCCACGCGGAAGCTCACGCCGTCCACCGCGCAGAACCCTTTGAACGATTTGACCAGATTCTCAACGATTAGCATTATTGTTTCGGCTTACGGAAGATGGAGTCGCTCATCGACACATTATGCTTCACTTCGGTTAGTCGAATAACCGCTTCGACTCCCGCAGCGGTCTGGCGTGTCGTGAACGGGTAGAGGATGCCGTCCACTCGGCGGTAGTCTTCGAAGTAGGTCGTAGCGGGCAGGCTCCCCTGCTGAGTGATGACAGGCATATCGATTCGGAGGAGGCGGAAGTTCTGCGTATCGATGTAGTACTTCATCGATGCGCCCCCGATTGAAGTGGCTTCAATCACATGGGCGTTGCGGTTGCCGACCTTCGCTGTGCCTGCAAGGCGTGGGTTTTTCAGGAGTTTGCGCCACTCATAGCTCCCAAGCGGGTCAGAGTTCAGGCGTATCTGTTCCAGCTCTGCGCCCTTGATTTCGCGCAGTCCTGTCAGCGGGCTTCGCTCCCAGCCGACTTTGCCATCGTAGCCCTGCATAATCTCGCCGAGACCTTGCACATTCATCTTCACTAAGAAACGGTTCGGCTTTTTGAAGTTGACTTCGATTGTGCCCTGCATATTCATCGCTGGATAGGCGACTGTGCCGCGTGTGCGGATTGAGCGTATCTTCTGAACCGCTTGCTTGGAAGCGGACTCTTGGGTCATGCGGTCTAAGATTTGCTCGGCGGTAAGGTTGCGTTGCGCGGTCAGGTCTATAGAGACGAGACTCAGCACCATCAGCCCCAGAATCGGTAGTCTCCACTTCATCGTTATCCCTCGCCAAGATTGTACCTAATACAGGTATACTACCCGCCGATGAGCCAGACGATTGACCGATTGATGGAGCGTGCGATTGAGGAGAGGGTTTTTCCTAGTGCGGTGTGTGCGGTGTTGATGGGCGGGCGTGTGCGCTTTCAGGGTGCGTGGGGTAAGCCGAACCCCGAAGCTGACGCACCTGCCAGCGCAAGCACGCTGTACGACCTCGCCTCGCTGACCAAGCCCCTCTCGACCACCACCCTCACGCTGATTGCGCTGGAGGAAGGGGAGCTGACGCTGGAGACGCCCATCGTGCGCTTTTTCCCCTCCGCACAGCACCTGAAGGGCGTGACGGTGCGCCACCTGCTCACACATACTTCAGGACTCCCTGCGTGGCGCCCCTACTATCGCCAAGCGAAAGGGCACGACGCCGTGATTGAAGCCGTTTTAGAGACGCCCCTGATTCGCCAACCCGGCGCAGGCTACACCTACAGCGACGCAGGCTATATCCTGATGGGCGCAATATTGGAAAAGGTCTACGAACGCACGCAAAGCGACCTGTTCCGCGAGAAGATTGCCGAACCGCTGGGGCTTCAACACACGACCTACAACCCGCCTGTCGAGTGGCGCGACCAGATTGCCCCCACAGGGCACTCCGAGTCGCGTGAAGGGCAACTTCTGCTGGGGCAAGTTCACGATGAAAACGCCCATGCGATGGACGGCTTCGCAGGACACGCAGGGCTGTTCGGTACGCTGGATGATTTGATTCGCTATGTGCGGATGATTCTATCAGGCGGGCGTCCTCTGCTCTCGTACTACAGTGTTCAGGCATTCCTGGCGCCCCACTCGGTTGGCTCGGCACAACCTCAGCACACTTTGGGGCTGTTTGCCCACCCGAACCCACTGTTGCCAAAAGGCGACCTGTTCCCGACGCGGTGTGTGGGACACTCAGGCTTCACGGGCACGGTGATTCTGTTCGATCCCCAAATCGAAATGGCGTTGATTCTGCTCACGAACCATGTCTACTACAGCCGTGAGAAGGAGACCTACTTAGAGTACCGCCGTCGCATTCTGAATGTGCTGGCGGGACAGATAGGAGATGTCTGAGCGGTAGGGGCAGACCTTATGTCTGCCCCTGCCTGCTAACGATCGTCGCGACGCTCGCCCTCACCACCATCGAGCTCGAGCTGACGGCGTTGGGGACCTGTGAAGGGCGGTTTCTGCACCTTGTCGCCCAGACTCAGCCCGCTGACAATCTCCACATGACTGCTACTGCGCAGTCCGATTTTGACTTCGACGCGCTCGGTTTTAGGGCGCCCTCGTTCGTCGGTTTCGCCTGGCACGAGCTTGAGCGCGTAGTACTTGCCATCCTCAACGCCCAACGCTTCTAACGGCAGAATCGGCACATCGTTTTTGGAGGCGGTGATGATTCGGCACCGGGCGGTCATGCCAGGTCGCAGGGCGGGGTCGGTCTGCTTCAGGTAGACTTCCACTGCGAACTTCACCACGCCCAGCGCACTGGCTCCTTGCCCCGATTGGGAGGCAGGGGCAATCTTGCGCACTTCGCCCTTGAACACCTTGTCGGGCAGGGCGTCCACCCTCACTTCTACGGGCATGCCAATTCGCACTTTCGCCACATCCAGTTCGTTCAGGTTGAGCCGAACGCGCATCTGCGACAGGTCTGCCACCTGCATAATGGGGGTTCCCTCGCCGAACCCTGTCGTGCCCGACATCACCAGTTCGCCCACCTCGCGATAGCGTCGGGTCACCACTCCGCTGATAGGCGCGCGCACATCGGTCTCCGAGAACTGAATCATCAGGTTCTGGAACTGGCTGGTGGCTTGGCGTTCGCTCGCTTGTGCCTGTTGGAGTTCCAGTCGACGCATCTCGATTTCACGCAGGCGGAGGCGTGCGTTCTCCACATCGTTCTTTGCCGATTCGTAGGCTTTGCGCTTGATTTCGTCTTGGATGGCGTTGGCGCGGGCGCGTTCCAGCTCGGCGCGTGCCGACTCTAACTGGGCACGGGCGGTTTCCAGCTCGATGCGCTGTTGCTCGGCGAGTTGTTGCTGGCGCTGTTGGAGATTGCGCAGTTGGCTCTCGGCGTTGGTGAGCGCTGTGCGGGCACTATCCACCTGCTGGCGCGACACATAGCCTTTCTCCAACAGGTTCTGGAGCCGTTCGTAGTTGCGCTGTGCCTCTTCGAGTTGGGCTTCGGCGGTGCGTAGGGCGTTCGCCAGTTCCACGCGCTCTTGGGGGTGTTTCACCGTTTCGAGCAGGCGCAGGTTCTCCTGCGCGCTCTTGAACGCCGATTCTGCCGATTGGAGGCTGGCGCGTGTGATGGTGGGTTGTGCTTCTAACTCGCGCTCGATCTGCTCCAGCCGAATCTCGGCTTGGCGCAGTTGGAGGCGCGCTTCTCGCTCCTGCATCTCTAAGGCAATCTGCGCTCGCTCGGTGTTCGCTTTTGCCGATTCGACCTGTGCGCTCCCCTGTTCAACCTGTTGCTGGATTTCGCGGGGGTCAATTCGTGCCAGTAGTTGCCCTTGCTGAACAGACGCCCCTTCGTCCACAAGAAGCGCTTCGATTCTGCCCGGCACGCGGGACTTGATTTCGACCACGCGCACAGGTTCAATTGCGCCCGACTCGCTCACATCGACCGTGATATTGCCTTTGGTGACGGTGAAGGTGCGCTCCGCCGCTTGGGCGGTCTGCGCGCCCCGCTTTCCAACCAAAACCCAGCCCAGCCCTCCGCACATCAGCGAGGTGCCGAGCAAAACAATACATCCGACCAGTCCCTTTCTCATCGCTGTGTTCCCATAAAGCATACCTGAGTAGAGGGTAAAAGTTCCCACAAGCGGGTACACTGAAGGGGATGGACGGCGAACTGGTTTGGAAAGGCAAGATGGTCTTTGAAGGGCGTGCGAACACAGGGCACCCTGTGCTGTTCGATGCGCACCCCGAAGCAGGAGGCAGTCATGTCGCCGCAACGCCGATGGAGACGATGCTTCTTGCGGTCGCAGCGTGTACTGCGATCGATGTGGTGGCGATTCTGAACAAGATGAAGCAGAACCTGACCGAGTATCGGGTCTCTATCCACGCCGAGCGTGCGTCCGAACATCCACGCCGATTCACGAAGGTGGTCATCACGCACCACCTAAAGGGCGAGAACTTAGACCCGTCGGCGGTGGAGCGCGCCGTAAAACTCTCGGACGAGAAGTACTGCTCCGCTTCAGCGACCCTGCGCCTGCCTACTGAAGTCTCATCCGAGTTCGTGATTGAAGAGTGAGATGGTACGTTCATCGGACTGGTTCTACCGCACGGGCTGGGTTTTGGTGCGCGGGTTGGCACGGCTCTACTTTCGGCTGGAGGTGGTTGGGGCGGAGCGCGTGCCCTTAGAAGGACCGCTGATTGTCGCCCCGAACCATATGAGTCTGTTAGACCCTCCACTGATTGGTTGTGCATGTCCGCGCGAGTTGCGTTATTTGGCGAAGGCGGAACTGTTTCGGTATGGGCTGTTCACCAAGCTCATTCGCAGGCTGGGGGCGTACCCTGTGGAGCGGGGCACTGCCGATGTCGGGGCGATCAAGACCGCCCTGCAGGTGCTTTCGGAAGGGCGTGCCCTGATTATCTTCATCGAAGGCACACGGGGCGACGGCACAAGGCTCCTGCCCCCCACCGCGGGCGTGACCCTACTGGCGCGTCAGTCGGGTGCGCCCGTCGTGCCCACTGCCATCATCGGCACGAACAAGGCGTGGGGTAAAGGTACGAAGTTCCCCCGCCCCGTCAAAGTGAAGATTGCGTTCGGGGAACCCGTGCGCTACAGCGACCTGTTTGGTGAGCGTACCGACCGCCAAGCGCGTGAAGCGTTCAGCCTCGAAGTGATGCGCCGAATCGCCGACCTGACCTTCGAGCTCGGACAGCCTATCCCGATGCATTCGGACTCGGCGCCAGAGAAGGTTTGAAGGCTATCGTGCGTGCGTGGAACCTGCATCATTGTATCTCAATCGGCGTGATAATCTTGACGGCGAATCGGTTCTGGGTGCGCGAAGCATTCGGGAGACCGTAGATGAAATAGATGTCGAACCCCTGTCGCACGCGCTGGAGATAGGTCAGGTAGAAGTTGCGCGTATCTTCGCGTTCGCCCCCGAACTCCAGTCGGTTCAGCACGAGTCGCCCCCCAATCGCTCGCTCAGGGTCGATCTCATAGTTGAGCGTGAAGATGAGTTGGCGCGCCGAATCGTCGGGAATGTCGGGATCGGAATAGGCTATTGTGAGTGTTTCGAGTTCCAAGCGCAGGCGCAAGCGTGGGGCGACCTCCAGCGATTGGGTCAGTAGCGCATACAGGCTCCTGCCCCCGTTCTGCTCGCCCACATCCACGAAAAACTCGCCCGAACGGTAGATGTCCAACACATTCCACCCGTAGGCGAAGTTGATGGTGCGGTCGATGTTGGGGGGGCGGTTCAGGTAGCGTGCGCCCACCGTTAGGCGGTTCTGGTTGCGATAGAGCCACTGATAAGTAAAAGTGCCTCCTTCGTCTAACAGGCTTCCTCCATAGTTCCTGCGTGTGGTCAGTTCCAGCCGTGCCTCGTTGTAGAGCAGTCGCTCGCCCTCAGGTCGGTCGAACCAGATGACCCCGAACCGCCACGCCCGATAGCCGAACTCGGGCACGAACCCCAAACGCGGGCGGTAGCCTGGCTCGATATCGGTGTACTGCAAGAGGTAGTTGGGCAGGCGTTCACGCGCGTTGCGCTGGAGCGTGTATTGCTGATAAACACCGTCGCGGTCGCCCTCCAGCCGATAGAGGGCGGTGGTGAGGCGCACCTCGCCCTCGCCGTCGATTCGGCTTATGTCGAGGTTTCCGCCGTAGGTCGTTTCGGACACATCGCCCTGCAAGCGCACCGCCTGCAAGTTCAGGAACGAGCGGTCCGCGAACTGATAGCGCACGCGCCCCACTCCGACCTGTCGCGTGCGCGCGTTGGTGTGTTCGTACTCGCCGAATAGGAAGCCGTAGCGCCAATCGCCCAGTGAGCCGAACGCCTTGCCTCCTGCCGTCAGGTCCTGAATTCGTAGGCTATAAAACATCACGCGCGGGGGCATAAACTCTCTGCCCTCTTGGAAGAAGGGTCGTTGCTCCTCCAAAAGTTTCTCGGTGTAGGAGAAGTCCACCTTTGCCACATCGCCAGCGATGTTGCGAAAATCGGGGCGCAGGGAGAAGACCGCCGTGAGCGGGTCGCCCGTTGTATAGCGCACATCGAGACCACTGCGCGAAGTGGTACTGCCCCCGTTGCGGTCGCCTGTGAAGTAGGGCAACAGGATAATCGGATAGCGTGGGGGTGGCGGTTCCAGACCTGTCCAGAGCGATTGACGCCTCGTTGAGTAGAATGCGCCCATGTTGGGAAAAGTGTGGATTTCGTTCTGGCGGGGCAGATAGCGTTCCAAGATAACCCCGAACTGGCGTTGATTGGCGTTGTAGCGCAGGCTCTGGAACGGAATGCGCATCTCGGCGGCCCAACCGTTCTCGGTGATGCGTGCCACCGCCTGCCAGTCGCCCCGCCAGCGGATGTTTTCCGTTGTGCCCGCAGGAATATCTTCTGCCTGTGTGCCTCGTGCGTTGACGGTGAAGGTGTAGGGTTCCAAGTTGCGCGCTTGGGGGTCAATCAACACGGCGACAGTATCGTCGTTCTCGATGTTGCCCCCGCGCTTGGTTTCCCGTGCGAGAATCGCTTCGGGGTTCGGGTCCTCACAGATGAAAGCGACATAGATGGCATCGTCAGTGTAGCCGATGTAGGCGCGTGTGTTGGGCGTGCCCCAACCCTGACGCGAAGGCGACCAGAACCGCTCCACAAAGAACGCCTCCCGCCACTCCGCTTCGTCTACCATCCCGTCCAGTGTGGGGGGCTGGCTCAGCTTCTGCGCAGGGAACGAACGCGGCTCCACCGACTGAGCAAGAGCCGTCCCTTCGACAAGCACCAAAACAGACAGTAGCGCGATTAATCTCATCGCAACCTCCCCATAATCACTATTTCGAGCAGAGTGGGAGCGATTCCTGCTGTTTTTGGGGCAGTGGACAGTTGTGGCTTGGGCATCCTGCCCATTCAGCACGGTGTAGCACGGGCGTCTCGCCTGTGAACGGTGCAGTGGACAGTTGTGGCTTGGGCATCCTGCCCATTCAGCACGGTGTAGCACGGGCGTCTCGCCTGTGAACGGGGCAGTGGGCAGTCGTGGCTTGGGCATCCTGCCCATTCAGCACACAAGCGAAGTGCCCCTGCTACCTGCGTGGCACAGAAATTCCTGTTGCAGGCTCAGTGCGCAGGCACGCCCCCCTAATCGTGATGGGCGAAAATCGCCCATCAAATGGGCAGATTCTATCCACTGAATGGGTAGAATCTGCCCACGATGATACCGCGCTGGGTTTTATAGAGCTTCTGCGCGGGCGCATGTTGGAAAACTTCGTCGGGATGGAGCTGGTCAAGCAAATCGGTTATGCCCCTGCGCCCTACCGACTGTATCACCTGCGCACGAGCAAGGGGCGCGAGGTCGATTTCATTATAGAAGACGAAGCAGGACGGCTTCTGGGAGTGGAAGTCAAGGCGTCGGCAACACTCCGTTCAGACGACTTTCGACACCTGCGCGCCCTCGCCGAGTGGGTTCCAGAGCGTTGGGCAAGCGGAGTAGTGCTCTACTTGGGCGAAACCCAACTCCCCTTCGGCAAAGGGTTCTGGGCGTTGCCGATTACCAGCCTGTGGCACAGGAACGCTGAAACCGCTGGGTTATAAGTGCATAGGAATCGGAACTCGCTCCAACATCGTGCGTGTGAGGTGGGGCACTAAATCCCGATACAGCAACTCCACCGCTCTCTGAACCGCCTCCGAGTTGAGATACGCACAGACCGAACCCAAATCGGGTGCATAACCCGCCTTCGGCACTAAATGAAACTCCTCCCGCCACGGATAGCACCGCTCGTCGACCGCACACACCACTCGCGTGCCCTTCGTGTGCCCCACCACCAGATGGGGAAATCCATAAAATGCACGCAGTTCGGTCGCACGCTCCTTCGGCATCCATAATCCCGAATAGCACCGCTCATAGTCAATCACGCCTGCCCCCAAGTTGCGCCCTGTCAGCACGGGCACATAGCCCGCTCTCGGCTCGGACACCACCCACCGATTGCGCTTGAACTCTGGACTGCGCGCTGCAAAGTGAACCGAAAACACCTCGCCCAACGGCACACCCGAACGCTCCCACGCCAACAGCTCAGGCGTCTCGAACCGTATCATCTCGCCTTGATAGTCCGCTCGGCTCAGCACCTGCTGACCCGTCTCGTCGTACAACGCCAGCCCATGCTTGCCCTTCTCCAGTTTCAGGATGACAGCGTCCACATTCCTGCCTGCGAACACCTTGCCCACCCGATAGACGCTCAATCGTCCCTGCTCGGCTAAAAACGCGCGCAACCGCTCAAAATCGTCCAGCACCATCCATGTGGTGGGGATGATGAACACCAAGACGCCGTTCGGTTTCAGCAGCCGTACCGACTGTTCCACGAACAGCCCATAGATGTTATACTTGCCCTTGCAGGTGTGGAACCGTTGCTTGTAGCGTTGCTTTTGATCCCTAAGCAGGTGGATGGGGTAGTGCGATGCGTCGCCGATGATGCCGTAGGGCGGATTGCCGAGAACCACATCGAACGGTTCATCGGGCGTCCAGAGCAGATAGTCGGTCTGCACAATCTGGGCGAAGGGGGCGACCTGTCGGGCATAGTGAGCCGACAGGGGATTGATTTCCACCCCGATGAACTGGTGATGGGTTCCAAAGTGGTGGCGGAAGGCAGAGAGAAAACGGCAATCGGCGCAGGCAGGTTCGAGAACACGCAGGGCTTGGCGTTGCGGCGTCTGAGCAAGGAGCACCATTCGGTCGACGATTTCGAGCGGGGTGGGCACGAAACCTAACGCACGGTGAATCGCTTTTTCGTCAAGCCCTTCAGCCACCGACCTCGCCACGCCCAGATTGTACCTGCCTATATGCCCGATTTTGGAAGATAAGGGGAAAATTCCCTCCTAAAACGGCAGGAAACGAAACCACCCCATCGAAAACATAAGCGAGCATTCACGGGAGGTTAGGAATGGCGCAGGGCACAGCGAGACAAGAGCCTAAGATGAGCAAGAAAGAGAAGCAGTTCCTCGAGACCCTGAAGAACATCTTCATCGGCGTGCCCATCGAGGGCGAATCGGGCTACATCAACCTGATGAATATGAAAGCCCGCTACTACGACCGCGTGATTGTGCCCTGCCTGAAAAAAAAGATTGAAGACGCACTTCAACCCTTTCCCAACTTCCGCGAGGAACTGTTCGATAAACTCTACACCTTCTTCCGACGCTACTTTACCGAGAGTGGCTCGCTCGGTTTTGTGTTCACGCCCTACCACCAGAGCATCTATGAGCGTGTCTACACCGACGAGCAAGATGTGATTCTGTTCTGGAAGACCGCCCGCTTCTACTATGTCAAGTCCGACCGCCTCTACAAGAGCATGACCGTCGAGCTGGACGGCTATCAGTTCGAATTCGATGTATCCCAGCTGGAACACAAGAAGGCGAACGAGAAGCGGAGTCTGGTGTTCGATTTCAAAGAGTGCAAGGACGATAACACTTTGGTCTTTACCGTCACCTATTCAGAAAAGGGACGACAAACGAAGTTCGACGAGATACGCAAAGCCATCAAGAAAAGCAACCGCTCCGTCCCTTCTGAAGAGACCCTGCGCAAGGCGTTCCAACTGTTCGAACGCCAAAGCGAAGTGGACTACTTCATCTGCAAAGACGCGAAGGCATTCCTAAGGGAGCAGTTCGACCTGTGGATGTGGCAATACCTGCTGGGCATGCCTGGCGAAGTGTCCGATACGAAGTGGCAACCTGGGCGAATCGCCCAACTTCAAGCCCTGAAGCGTATCGCCTACCGCCTCATCGACCTGATTGCTCGGTTCGAAGATGAGCTGGTCAAAATCTGGAACAAGCCAAAGTTCGTCCTGCGCTCCAACTATGTGATTACCTTAGACCGAATCTATGCGCGTCGCCCAGAGCTGTTGGAGCGCATTCTCCAACACAAGGGATTTGCCGAGCAACTGAAAGAGTGGCGCAAGCTGGGGATGGTAGACGAATCGTTCAGTGGGGAATCGCTCTTTGAGAACAACCTCGTGGATGGGCGAAAATTAAACCCGCGCTATCAGTTCTTGCCTTTAGATACACGCTACTTCAAAGACCTGGAGCTGGAGATTCTCAGCCTCTTTGACAACTTGGACGAAGCACTGGACGGCTGGCTCATCAAAAGCGAAAACTATCAGGCATTGAACACCATCCTGCCGAAGTTTCGGGAACGGGTGCAGACTATCTACATCGACCCGCCCTTCAACAAGGAAAGCGATGCAGACTACCTCTACACCGTGAAGTACAAAGACTCCACTTGGGCAACCCTGCTGGAAAACCGAATCCGAATAGCGAAGGAGATACTGAACGAGCAGGGCAGTATCTTCGTACGGTGCGACTACAACGGAAACTGGATTGTGAGACCCTTGATGGATGAGATTTTTAGCAGTGATAACTTTAGGAACGAGTTGATTATAAATAGAACTCGTGCGAAGCAAGAGGTTGAGAAGCAATTTGCCCAACAGACGGAGAGCTTATTTCTGTATTCTAAATCGAATCAGATGTACCTAACGATTGTAGAAAGGGAAAAAACACCTGAGTGGCACCCACTGCTTCATTTTCCTCGTGAGGATACAAAACCACGAGTTGTATTAGGCACAGAGTATTATCCGCCGAAAGGCAGAAGATGGGCACTGTCCCAAGAAAGGATTGATAAGTTCGAAAAGCGTGGAAACATCAGAATTAATCATTCCATTGAGTATATCGATTGTAGAGATATAAAGGTGAAGGGTATGCCGGAACTGCTCTATGATTTCGAGATTGTAGGTAATGAGTGGCTAGATATTGCAGGCTATAGCCAAGTACATAAGTTTCCCACCGAAAACTCCGAAATCCTTCTCAAGCGTGTTATAGAATCCACCTCGGATGCTGGCAACCTCGTGATGGACTTTTTCCTCGGGTCTGGAACGACCACCGCTGTAGCGCATAAGCTTGGCAGGAAGTGGATTGGCGTAGAAATGGGCGAGCATTTTTACACCGTTGTTCTGCCCCGAATGAAGCGCGTGCTCTTCTACGACAAGTCGGGTATCTCCAAAGAGAAAGATGTGCAAGAGCGGTACAACGCCCAAAAGGCAGGGGGCTTCTTCAAATACTACGAGCTGGAGCAGTACGAGGACACTTTGCGCAAAGCACGCTATCTGGACGATGACCTGTTTACCCCGCCCACGAATGAAGACCCACTCCAGTACCTGTTCCTGCGCGACCTGAAGATGCTCGATGCGCTGGAAGTGGACATGGAAAACGGCACGGTGCAGGTCGACCTCAGCAAACTCTACCCCGATATCGACTTGGCAGAGACGCTCTCCAGCCTCATGGGCAAGTGGATTAGGCGTATTACCCAAGACGAGGTGGAGTTCGAGGACGGCACGAAGGTGAACCTGAAAAATCCCGACTGGAAACTGATCAAGCCCCTCATCTGGTGGTGAGAAGCATGTCGAAAATCTACCTCCAATCGATGGTCTCTGCAATCCCCGACGATAGGCTCCCGATGAACTGGGTGAACTTCGATCTCGCCCAGTTCTCGGCTCAAAAACGGCTTTGGGACTATCAGCAGAACGCGCTCAAAAACGCGCTCAAAGCACTCTGGAAATATTATGAAGATTTCCAAGACTATCAGCCTAATGAGGACGATTCGGCAAACCAAACACGCAAGGCGAAACTATGGGGGTGGTATCGAGACAACGGCTATGGCAAAGACGCCGATATCAAAGTGCCTGAGAAGTACGACCTTGCTCGGCTGTTGGAGGAATACTACGAACCCCTCAACGGCACGATACCCTACGAGCAGTTCATCAGCCGAATGAGCTTCTGGATGGCGACGGGCAGTGGCAAAACGCTAGTGATTGTGAAGCTCATCGAACTGCTCGCTCGGCTCACTCGACTAAGCGAACTGCCCCCGCACGATATCCTGTTCCTAACCCACCGCGACGACCTTATCGAGCAACTGCGTCGCCATGTGGACGAGTTCAACCAAGCACGAAGCGACTTCCACATCCACCTGCGCGAACTGAAAGAGTACAACGATATCAAGCGCGGGAGCCTCTCGCTCTTTCATGAGAAGGAGGTCACGGTCTTCTACTACCGCTCGGACAACCTCAGCGACGAGCAGAAGGAGAAGATTGTAGACTACCGCAACTACGATAACAACGGTCGATGGTTCATTCTGCTGGACGAGGCGCACAAGGGCGACCGCGAAGACTCGAAACGCCAGCACATCTACTCTATCCTGTCGCGCAACGGTTTCCTGTTCAACTTCTCGGCGACCTTCACCGACCCACGCGACATCGCCACCACCGTGTTCAACTTCAACCTTGCCGAATATATTCGCGAGGGCTACGGCAAGCATCTGTTGGTGCTTCAGCAAGAGATGCGTGCCTTCAAAGACAAAGAGGATTTTAACGACCAAGAGAAGCAGAAGATGGTGCTCAAGACGCTGATGGTGCTGGCGTATGTGCGCAAGGTCTATGAATCACTAAGGCGCAACGATGTGTACCACCGCCCGATGATGCTGGTGCTGGTCAACTCGGTCAACACTGAGGACGCCGACCTGAAGCTTTTCTTCCGCCAGCTGGAGACGATCGCCAGTCAGGGCGTGAGCCAGACACTTTGGGATGAGGCAAAGAGTGAACTGGAGAACGAACTATGCCAGCCCCCGACTTTCTTTTTCGAACAGGAGCAGGCTCAACTCCTACGGAGTCTTTGGGGTTCGCTCTCGTTCCAAGACCTACTGGAACAGGTGTTCAACGCTTCGGGCAAGGGTGCGATAGAGGTACAGGTGCGCCCCTCCAACAAGCAGGAGATGGTGTTCAAACTCAAGACCAGTGATAAGCCGTTCGCACTCATCAAGATTGGCGACATTTCGGGGTGGCTCAAGGAAAAGCTTTCTGGCTACGAGATAATGGAGCGGTTCGAAGACGAGAGCTACTTCGCCCGCTTAAACTCGGACGATTCCGACATCAATATCCTGATGGGTTCCCGTTCCTTCTACGAGGGATGGGATTCGAATCGCCCGAATGTGATTTGCTATATCAATATCGGCACGGGTACCGAGGCGCGCAAGTTCGTGCTTCAGTCGGTTGGGCGCGGCGTGCGCATCGAGCCTCTCAAAAACAAGCGTCGTCGGCTCCAGTTCCTCTATAACGCGGGCGAGGTAGACCCATCACTTTACAACCAACTCAAAGACAAAGCCCAGCCGTTGGAGACCTTGTTTATCTTTGGCACGAATCGCACTGCGTTAGCGACCGTGATTCAGGAACTGGAGAAGGAGCGCGTCCAGAAAGAGGAGCGCCTGCTCGATAGTTTCGAAATCAACCCGCTCATAGCCCAGCAGAATGCCGTGCTTCTAATCCCGCAGTACAAACAGGCTTCAGTGCCCCTTGCAAAGGTGAGTGCCCCTGTTCGTTTTGAAGTGAGCCAAGATGAGTTAAGTGCGATGCAAGCGTTCGTGCAGAAGACCGACCCGCGCGTGCTTCTGGCACTCTATAACGCCGACCCGCTTCAGATAAGAGTTCTGCGCGATACTCTTGCGAACCCTGACACCTACTATCACACGAACGGGCGTCAATATGGTTCTGTCCGTCGGGCTATCCAGTTCGCCATTAGGCACTGGAGCGTCGTCCCTGAAGAGTTTGACCACCTTAAGAAGATAGAAGACGAGATTCGGCACTACAAGCACATCACCGTGACGCTGAAGGATATTAGTGATTTGAAAAACAAAATAACGAAGGTCAGAGATTATCGGGACACTACTCAAGAGAAGGAGCAACTGGCATTAGACCTTCAAAGTAAGAAAATAACCATCAAGGAGTTTAAAGAGAAATACGACGCTCTTCAGGAAGTGAAACCGCAAGAGAAATTCACCCTCGACTCAAAGACGATTATCATCAAACACATCGCTCAGCACTACTACCTCCCTGTAATCCTGAGCGAAGACGAGAAGGTGGACTACATCCGCCACATCATCAAAACTCCGAGTGAAGTCAAGTTTATCAAAGAGTTGGAGCGATACCTCGAAGAGGCAGACAACAAATTCAAGTGCTTCGACTGGTGGTTCTTCAGCAAGATCGATGAGAGCTTGGATGAGGTCTACATTCCCTACTACGACCCGAAGACGAACCGCATCGCCCGCTTCAAACCTGACTTCATCTTCTGGTTTAGGAAGGGAGAACGCTACTGGATTGTGTTCGTAGACCCGAAGGGCACAGAGCATACCGACTACCAGCGCAAGATTGACGGCTATCGCGCCCTCTTTCACCAGAACGACGCGCCCTGCACTTTGTCGCACTGTGGGTTTCAAGTGGAAGTGCACCTGTATATGTATCAGCAGAAAGAAAAAGTGCCTGAAGGGTATCGGGGCTTTGCTGTCAGCACGATAGCAGAGCTTCTCGAGAAGATTGGGGCTAAGTGCGATGAGAAGCCCGTCTCTTCGGGTGGGGTGACATACGAGACGAAAAAGCGAGCAAAGAAGAAATCCTAAAACAGATTACTGGAGATTACTTACTCACACCGCCTCCTGGGGTGTTCTGCGAGCGAATCGATATAACCTTCAGGTTTGCGTTTGGTCATCGTCTAAGAAAGGGCAGGCACGAGGTCTGCCCCTACAACGGTGTAGGGGGTGCCTCGTGTGCCCCTGCCCCAGAGAAGTTCAGCCATAGATAGTGTCGGGATCGATCAAGACCGGCTCGACCTCTACGAGCGTTTCTCCCTGTGCCTCGCGGAAGAAGCAGGAGCGGTGTCCTGTGTGGCAGGCGACGCCGACCTGTTCGACCTGAATCAGGAGGCAATCTTGGTCGCAATCTACCAAGATTCGCTTCACGCGCTGGAAGTGCCCGCTTGTCTCGCCCTTCACCCAGAACTGTTGGCGTGAACGGCTCCAGTAGGTGCAAAGCCCAGTTTCGAGCGTGCGCTCCAGCGAGGCACGGTTCATGTAGGCGACCATCAGCACCTGCCCGCCCTCGGCATCTTGTATCACGGCTGGTATCAAGCCGTTGCTATCGAACTTGAGCGTGTCGAGCCAGTGCATGGTCAGTTCACGACAACGGTGATGGAGGCGGTGGCAGGAGAGCGTACTCCTGTCGGGTCTACAACCGTAAGGAACACCGTGTAGTTGCCCCGCTTGGGGAAGCGATAGCGCAGAGCAAGCGCTTCTCCATCCACCTGTTCGGGGTCGCCCCCGAAGTTCCAGCGGAACACGACGGGGATGGTCGTGTTTTCCGCCACCCCGGCGAAGGTCAGCTCGTCGTTTGCCGCAACCGAAATGCGGTTCGTGGAGCGCGAGGTATAGACCGTGCCGAAGGCACTGGTGACGACGATATAGCCTTGTAGGGCTGTTTGGTCGGAGACGGTTCGGATTTCGCCCAGATAGAAGGTTGCAGGCGCATCCCCGAAGAAGCCAAGCCGACTAATCTTCCCGTTGGTCTCCTTCAAGCCGGGAATGCTCGCAAGGGGAATGCTGACGGAGTTCCAGCCTCTATCATCGGGGCGAATGTGAGTAAGAGGAATCATGAACTCGCCCCACTTCCCATCGGAAGTCTGAAAAATCACGCGGATTTCACGCAGAGGAGGGGGAGTAGCTTGGGTGGTGCCTCCGCCTGTGGGCGCGCCAAATCCACCTGGTGGCGCACCGAACCCCCCGCGCGGACCTTGCCCTGGTGGACCCCCAAAATCCTCTCCGAACCCACCTCGCGGACCGCCTGCAAAACCGCCCGGCGGAGTGCCCCCAGTCCCGCTGGTGCCAGGAAACCGAAAGGCAAAGCGTAGCACCTTGTGGGGCTGATTGAGGTACGGGCTAAGGTCGACTGGATTGTTGAAGATAAGCCACCCGCCTGAAAACAGCCCCCGTGAGGTAATCTTGAGGGAGTTGGCTCCTGAGAAGGCGGTTTCAGTACTGTCTTCAATCGTGCCGTCGCCCCAGTTCATCAACTTGATTCCTGCCTGCTCGGCGGTCTGTCCCTGATAAAGCACCACATCGGCGGTCGCAAAGCCTGCTAACCCAACCGCCAGCGCAACAAGCACTATGAATCGGCTGTTCATACTCTGAGTTCCTCCGCCTTCGATTGTACCTGATGAGTGGCTCAGGTGATAATGTCCTCAATCACCTTGCCATAAACATCGGTCAGGCGGAAGTTGCGCCCCTGGAAGCGATAGGTCAATCGGGTGTGGTCAATGCCCATCAGGTGCAGAATGGTGGCGTGCAGGTCGTGCACATGCACAGGGTTCTCCACCACATTGTAGCCGAGTTCATCGGTTGCGCCATAGGTGATGCCGGGCTTGATTCCGCCTCCAGCCATCCAAATGGTGAAGGCGCGTGGGTGGTGGTCGCGCCCCTTGTAGGGCGAGCCACCGCGCCCCTCGTTCATGGGAGTACGCCCGAACTCACCGCCCCAGATGACCAGCGTGTCCTCCAGCAGACCGCGCTGTTTGAGGTCGATAATCAGCGCAGCGGAGGCGCGGTCGACCTCGTTGCAGAGTCTGCGCAGACCCTGCTCGATGCTGTCGCCCTCGCCTGTGCCGTGGTGGTCCCAGCCCCGATGGTAGAGTTGTACGAAGCGCACGCCCCGCTCCACCAGTCGGCGCGACAGCAGACAGTTATTGGCAAAGGAGGGCTTGCCGGGCGTCGTGCCGTAGAGTTGATGGATATATTCAGGCTCCTTGCTGATGTCCATCAGTTCGGGCACGCTGGTCTGCATGCGGAACGCCATCTCGTAGTTGGCGATGCGCGTCTCGATTTCGGGGTCTTGGTATTCCACCAGTTTCTGCCGATTGAGTGCGTTCACCGCTTCGATCATTAGTCGGCGCGTTTCGGGGTCGATCCCTTCGGGGTTGGAAACATAGAGCACGGGGTCGCCCTGACTGCGGAACTCCACGCCCTGATAGATGGTGGGCAGGAAGCCACTGCTCCAGCAGGCGTGTCCGCCGTCGGGACGGTTCGCGCCCGAAATCAGCACCACGAAGCCGGGCAGGTCGCGGTTCTCGCTCCCCAAGCCGTATGTGAGCCAAGAACCCATGCTGGGGCGTCCGGGCAGTTGGTGCCCTGTGTTCATAAAAATCTGTGCTGGAGCGTGATTGAACTGGTCGGTCTGCATCGAGCGGATGATGCAGATGTCGTCGGCAATCCCTGCGATGTGGGGCAACAGCTCCGAGATTTCCTGCCCCGATTGCCCGTGCTTTTGGAACTTGTAAGGTGAGCCGAGCAGGCGCGGTGTGCCCTTGATGAAGGCGAACCGCTCCCCCTCCAGAAGGTGTTTAGGGCAGGGTTGTCCATCGTACTGTTGGAGCAGGGGCTTCGGGTCGTATAGGTCTACCTGCGAGGGTGCGCCTGCCATAAACAGAAAGATGATGCGCTTCGCCTTCGGCTTGAAGTGCGGTGCTTTGGGCGCAAGGGGGTCTTTGGCAGGTGTGGAGGCGAAGAGCTTCTCATCTAATAGCGCATTGAGGGCTAACGCGCCGATTCCGTAGCCACACACTTTGAAAAAGTGGCGTCGTGTGATTCGTTTCAAGGCTTCAGAGTCTAACCGCTTATGATTCATAAGAATTCCTCCTACTCTTTACTGATGGTCTCGTCCAGATTGAGAAGCACATGGGCGACCATCACCCACCCAGCGAAGGTGGGGTCGTCAGTGCCTGAGAGCTTGCGGGTAGCGTCGAGGTCGTTGCGATACCGCTCGACCATCTGGTGATAAAAGCGCACAAGGTGTTCGGTCTCGGTGGGGTTGGGTAGGCGGGCAGTGCAGGCACGGAAGCCGTACCGAATGCCCCGCTCCAAGTCGCCCTTGCCCGCTTTGAGCATGCGCCTTGCTAACCCCTGAGCGCACTCGATATAAACAGGGTCGTTCAACAGCACCAGTGCTTGCAGAGGTGTGTTCGTGCGTGGGCGTCGGGCGGTGCAGACCTCGCGCGAGTTCGCATCGAACGCAATAAACGACGGATAGGGCGCAGAGCGACGCCAGAAAGTGTACAGCCCGCGTCGATAGCGGTCTTCGCCCTCGCTGGTGACCCAGCGGTCGGAGTTGAAGGGGATATTCCACACGCCTTCGGGCTGAGGCGGGAACACACTCGGACCGCCAATCTTTCGGCTGAGCAATCCGCCAATCGTCAGGGCGTTATCGCGTATCACTTCGGCATCCAAGCGGTATCGGGGCGCACGGGCATAGAGGGTATTCAGCGGGTCGCGCTCCAGCAGTTCTGGCGTGATGCGTGAACTCTGCCGATAGGTTGCGCTGGTAACGATGAGGCGATAAATCGGTTTCAGTCGCCATCCGCGCTCCATGAGCTCTACTGCCAGCCAGTCCAACAGTTCGGGGTGAGTGGGGAACGCGCCCTGCGTGCCGAAGTTCTCGGAGGTCTCCACAATTCCGCGCCCGAAGCACATCTCCCACATTCGGTTCACCTGCACGCGCGCCACCAGCGGGTTTTGGGGCGAGACGAGCCACTTTGCCAGCCCCAGTCGGTTGCGGGGTAGGTCATCGGGGAAGGGGTGCAGGACGGCAGGCGTGCCTGCCGAGACCGTCTCACCGCGATTAGTGAATATGCCCCGAATGCGCACGGTTGCAGTCAGGGGTTGGTCGGTCGGGTTGTCTTCCATCACGAGGGTCGTGGGCAGACTCGCCTCATAGCGTCGGAGGGCGTCTTCTGCCTTGCGCACCTCCACCGCATTCGAATCGGTCAGGCTGATGCGGAAGTGCCCCAGAATGTGCTTCTTCCATCGCTCAGAATCGAATCGCAGGGTTAGTTCGAGAGTCGGCTCGGCTGGGCGTGGGTTCATCGTGGTGAGGGCGCGCGTGGCTTGACTCTGAGCGCGCTGGAGGGTGGGCGAGTGGAGTGTTAGGGGCTTCTTTAGAATCAGCCACAGTTCGTGCGGTTCCTTCACGCGCGGGTGAACCGCCCAACCGTTGCTCTTGTTGCCCTCTTGTAGCACCGTTGCAGGGTCGAAACCGTCTTGCGAGAAGCTGGCAATGGCTCTTTCTATCGGCACGGCTTGACCATTGACTCGGAGCGTTGCGCCCACCAGTACGAAGTTCCCGCTGTCGGCGCGCCCACTCCCGCCGTTGGGCATCTGCTCGCTCGGAATCGCCTCTATCTTGAGGGCGGTGATTCGGCGCAGGGGCGCATTCAGGCGCAGGTGGTAGACCTCCGAGTCGGGGGTTTCGCCCTTCGCCATAACGGTTCCATCGGGATTAATCTCAAACTGAGTGCCCTGCTCAGCTTGTACCAACACTACTGAGGCGGTCTGCCAGATGGGAGGGTTGGGGTAGCGTTGGCGCAGTTCGCGGATTCGTCGTTCCAGTCGGGCGAGTTCGCGCTCTTGGTCAGGGGTGGGCGCCTTGATTTGCGCTTCCAGCCATTTTTCCTCGCCTACGCTTGCGTCCCCAGTAGGGTAAATCTTAGAGTTGTTGAAGAACGTCAGCAGTTGGAAATACTCCTTTTGTGTGATGGGGTCGTACTTGTGGTCGTGGCATCGGGCGCAGTTCAGCGTCAGCCCAAGCCAGACGGTTCCAGTGGTCTCCAGGCGGTCGTAGAGTTTCTCCAAGTGCGCTTCTTCTTGGTCGACTCCGCCCTCCAAGTTCTGGATGGTGTTGCGGTGGAAACCTGTGGCGATGCGCTGGGCGAGAGTCGGGTTCGGCAACAGGTCGCCCGCAAGTTGCTCTATCGTGAACTGATCAAAAGGCATATCGCGATTGAAGGCGTCGATGACCCAGTCGCGGTAGCGCCAGATGGAACGGCGCAAGTCTTTCTCCAGCCCGTCGGTATCGGCGTAGCGGGCGAGGTCGAGCCATTTGCGCGCCTGATGTTCGCCATAGTGGGGTGAGGCGAGCAGGCGGTCGACAAGGCGTTCATAAGCGTCGGGGCGTTTGTCTTTCAGGAACGCCTCTACCTCCTCTGGGCTGGGGGGCAGTCCGATTAGATCGAGATAGACGCGCCGTATCAGCACCTCCTTCGGGGCTTCGGGCGCGGGCGAGAGACCTTCCTGTTCGAGGCGATGGAGTATGAAGGCGTCGATAGGGTTGCGCACCCACGCCTTGTTCTTGACTTCAGGGATGGGGGGACGCTGGGGCGGGACGAACGACCAGTGGACGATGTTCTCGACGTTCTCGGGCCACTCTGCGCCCTCGTTAATCCACCGCTTGATGAGTTCGATCTGTTCAGGTGGCAGGGCGGTCATCCCTTTTGGCATTCTCGGTCCGAGTTCCTCATCACTGATTCGCTTGACGAGTAGGCTGTTCTCGGCGTCGCCCGGAATAATCGCAGGTCCGCTGATACCGCCCTTGAACGCCTCTTCCCGATTGCTGAGGCGCAGTCCCCCTTGTCGGCGTTCGGGACCGTGGCAAGGGTAGCAAGAGGCTTTGAAAATCGGCAAGATTTCGCGTGCGAAGTCGACCTTGCGTTGGGGAGGCGGTTCAGGGGCGTAGGTCAAGCTCGCCATGCCTCCCAAAAGGAGAGGCAATCCCAAATAACTTAGCCAATATCCCAGCGCACCTTTGAGCATAGTCTAATTATACCCAATGTCCTGTTTTTCCTGATAGAATAGCCCGTGATAGAGCCTATCCCAAAGCGAAACGGTCTCTCCCGCCACCCTAAGCGCAAGCGAGGGGTCTCCCCCCGTCACCCTGAGCGCAAGCGAAGGGTCTGAGATTCTTCGCTTCGCTCAGAATGACAAGTGGGGGTGAATGACACTCTCCCCGTCACCCTGACCCTGAGCGGAGTGTGAACTGCAGTATATTCGTTTGCACTATCGTTTACAAAGTCAAAGGGGCGTCTCGACTTAGGCTATTCGCCATCCCCCTGCTGACTTTGTAAACGATTAGGTGAAGAACCCCTGCGATTATCAGATGCCCTTTCCCCGCAAAAAGAGAAGGCGCAGTCTCCCTCCCCGTTGACGGGGAGGGACGGGGTGGGGTAAAAGACCCCC
>FWWL01002559.1_pt1 | contig 37118 bp, 26 predicted proteins | sample 2228331 | NCBI WGS metagenome assembly FWWL01 (sample SAMEA103939775, study PRJEB20133) | metagenome
AAAGTCCTTGCTGGAGATGGGGGTTTGTGGTTCATCATCAGGTTGGTCTAGAGCGTAGAACTGAGAGCGAAAGGCGAGGATAGCCCGCATTTTGCGCTCGAAGTAGGGGGTGATGTCCACGATGAAGTCGGGAGTAAGGTGGCGGTCTTGGACGTAGTGAAAGACGGACTGTGGCCTCCAGGGTTGTTGGAGTTGACCATTGTCGTCGGTGGTTTCGATTTTGAGCAGGCCGGCGTAGAAACAGGCATCGGCGGCTAAGCGTGCAGCTTTTCCGTGGTCAGGGTGTCGGTCGCTGGGGGCGTTGCAGAGGACGATGTATGGGCGGCACTGGCGGATGACGCGGATAATTTGGAGGAGGCTCTCGCGGGAGTATTCGAAGAAGCCGTCGGGCAGGGCGAGTTGGCGTCGGAAAGCTGCGCCCAGCAGTTGGGCGGCTGTCATGGCTTCTTCGGTGCGTATTTGGGCATTTCCGCGAGAGCCTAGTTCGCCCAGGGTGAGGTCTAAGAGGCCGAAGGATCGGCCTTTGTCGGCGTGGGCAAGCAAAGTACCTGAAGCGCTAAGTTCTACGTCGTCAGGGTGGGCGCCAATGGCGAGGATGTCAACCTGCATGGGTGCTATATTTGTCCGGGTAAAAACACGTCGTACTATGGAAACTCATTCTGACCCTAAGGAGCAGTTGGCTGCGTTGGAGCGCGCCTTGGAGGCGGCGCGAGAGGGCGAACAAAAGTGCAAACAAGAATTGGAAAAATTGCGGCAGCGCTATGCGGATGATTTGTTTGAAGAGCGGCAGCAAGTGCGGCAGTTGCGCGAGGACCGGCACCGCATTTTGCAGGATTATGAGCGGTTGCGCCTTCAAAAGGGCGGCTTTGGGCTGAAGATGCTGGCGCTTTCGGGTTTTTCGGGCTTCATGAGCGCGTTGGTGCTGTGCGTCTTGTATTTGTGGCTCATTAGGCCCAAGACGGAGTACGAGGCGGTGTTTGAGTCCTTTCGCACTGCGCATCAGCTGACCCTCGAGATAGCCTTGGTGGAAGGGCGGTTTGCCGATGTGGCGCAAATGCTAGAGGCGAGCACAAACACGCGTGAATACGGCGCTATCCGACCGGCTTTGGAGTTTGCCCGCAAGATGGTAGGTGCTGCTGAGCGCGGGTGTGGGAGCGTTCGGAAGAGCGGTGCGCCTTCTCCTCGGCCAGAGCCTCTGGGTGGAGGTCGTTAGGTGTGTGCGGCCTTAATTTCGCAAGGGCTTGCCGGTCTCGAGCATGTGCTGGATGCGCTCGAGGGTTTTGGGTTCGCCACAAAGGCTGAGGAAGGCCTCGCGCTCCAGGTCTAAGAGGTACTGCTCGGAGACGTGTTGGGCACCGGTGAGGTCGCCGCCGCAGAGCACCCAGGCTATTTTTTGGGCTATCTTGATGTCGTGTTCAGTGGCGTAATTGGCCAAGTAGAGGGAGTGTGCGGCGATGTAAAGTGCCCCCAAACCTGTACGGCCGAGCACGTACACGTCCTTGCGCGGTAGGGGCTGCACGTATTCGTCGGCCATGTCGAGCACGCGGGCTTTGGCCTCTGCAATGTTTCGGGCGGTGTTGAGTACAACGCGGTCTTTTTGTGGCAACAGATAGCCGTAGTTGAAGGCTTGAAAGGCCGAGGTAGCGACCTGTCCGGTGGCGATGGTCTTGAACTTTTCGATGAGTGTGGGTATCTGCACGTCGCCTTCACGGCTGTAGGCGTCGGAGGCGCGAAGGGCAAATTCTTTAGTGCCACCGCCGCCTGGCAAGAGGCCAACACCGACCTCTACGAGGCCGATGTAGCTTTCTGCGGCTGCCACTACGGCATCGCAGTGCATGGCAAACTCGCATCCGCCACCGAAAACGTAGCCTTGGGTGGCCATGACCACCGGGATACTCGAATAGCGAAGGCGCATAGAGGTCTGTTGGAAGAGATGAACGGCCATGTTGAGTTCGTCCCATTCCTGCTGGTAGGCCATCATGGCGATCATCATCAGGTTAGCCCCTACGGTGAAGTTGGGAGCGTTGTTACCGATGACTAATCCGCGCCAGCCTTGCTCTTCGGCGATGCGCACGCTTTCGTTAAGGCCGCGGAGAATGCCCTCACCAATGGCGTTCATCTTAGAATGAAACTCCAAGCACAGTACGCCGTCGCCGATGTCGTGTAGGGTACACTCGGCGTTGTGGAAGACGGGCTTTTGGTTGCGGTAGGCGTCGAGCACGATAAAGGCCTCGCCGCCGGGAAGTGGTTCGTAGGTTTTTGTTAAAGGGTTGTAGCACAGGCGTTTGCCGCTTTCGGATTTGTAGAATTGGGTGAAGCCTGCCGTCAGCATTTCCTTGACCCAGGGTGCGATGTGCTCGCCCTGGGCCTCGGCCGCTTGCATGCCTTCAGCTACTCCGACCATGTCCCAGTATTCGAAGGGGCCTTTTTCCCAGGCAAAGCCGGCGCGCAAAGCGTCGTCAATCGCGTAGAGGGTGTCGCTGATCTCAGGGACGCGATTGGAAGCGTAAGCAAATAGGCTGGTAAGATGACGCTGGAGCAGCTTGGCGCCGTCGTCGGTGCCTTGAAAGATGGCCTTCAGGCGTCGCGGCAATTCGTCTATTTGCTTGAGGGCATCGAGGATGGGCAGTTTAGCCTTTTTCGACGGCTCGTACTGCAGCGTTTTCAAGTTGAGCGCCAGCACGACAGAGCGGCCTTTTTCGTCCTTTTGGTCGGTTTTTTGGTAAAAGCCCTTGCCCGATTTGTCGCCGAAGAATTTGTTTTCAATCAAGAAGTTCAAAAATGGAGGCACCTCAAAGGACTGCAGCTGCTCGTCGTGAGGGCAATTTTGCCGCAGGCCGCTGATGACGTGTGCTGCGGTGTCCATGCCTACCAGGTCGGCTAATCGGAAGGTGCCGGTCTTAGGTCTTCCGATGGCAGGGCCTGTGAGGGCATCTACGGTGGCGATATCGAGGCCCATTTCGTAGGTGAGCTGGAAGACTTTGGCCATAGAGAACACGCCGATGCGGTTAGCGATGAAGGCAGGCGTATCCTTGCACAGGACGGTTTGCTTGCCCAGGAAGACATCGCCGAAGTGCATAAAGAATTCCGTAACGGCCGGGTCGGTATCGGCAGTGGGAATGATTTCCAGCAGGCGCATGTAGCGCACCGGGTTGAAAAAGTGTGTGCCGAGGAAATGCTTCTTGAAGTCGTCGCTGCGCCCCTGGGTCATGAGGTGGATGGGAATGCCCGATGTATTGGAGCTGACTAATGAACTGGGCGTGCGATATTTTTCTACTTTCTCAAAAACTTGCTGTTTAATATCGAGCCTTTCGACGACGACTTCTACTATCCAATCGCAATCCTTGATTTTGGGGAAATCATCCTCAAAGTTGCCCACTGTGATGCGATTGGCAAAGCGGGTGTCGTAAAATGGGTTGAGTTTGGCCTTCAAAGCGTTCTGGAGGGCATTTTGCGCTATCCGATTGCGCGCTTCGGGTTTGCTGGCTTCTGCCTCCGAGAGGTCGGGCGGCAGGATATCGAGCATCAATACTTCAAAACCACAGCCTGCCAAATGGGCGGCAATGCCCGTGCCCATAAGGCCAGAACCTAAAACAGCGACTTTTCTAATATGCTTATTCAACATGCTTGTAAAAGGGAAAATGAAATAAATAGGATAGGATAGGCAGCGAAGCTTCGCCGCGCGAAGGTAGGCACAGCTCCTTGAAATTTATCTCTCGCGCCGAAGACTTAATGGAACAGCATGCGTTATCGCTGGGCGGCATGGAAGCGCGCTAAGTAGTCTATGGCCAAGGCATAGCCTTCCAGACCCAGGCCGACGATGCACCCAATGCAGCGGGCCGTCAGGTATGAATGGTGGCGGAAGGCTTCGCGGGCGAAGACGTTGCTGATGTGTACCTCTACGGTGGGCTTGCCCACGGCAGCCAAGGCGTCGGCCAAGGCAATAGAGGTATGTGCGTAGGCTCCGGCGTTAATGACAATGCCATCCGCTTGTGGGCCTTCTTGCTGCAAGTAATCTATGAGGGCGCCTTCGCTATTGCTCTGGAAGTAGTCCAAGTGGATGCCGTCAAAGCGACGATTCAGGTCATCCAAAAACGCTTCGAAGGAAGTCTGGCCGTACCACTGAGGCTCTCGTCGGCCTAGCAAGTTCAGGTTTGGGCCGTTTATTAAAATAATACGCATAAGTGTAAAGGTAAGTAAGTCAGGGTTTCAACCCTGAAATGTCCTTCGGGCGACAGGCAGATGTTATGTAGGAGAATATATCAGGCGTTTTTTGGCGTAAATTTCGTTTTTGTCGAGTATTATCTACAAGTGGAGGACCTACCTTACATTTGCATTGCGCCCAAAGGAAAGAAGATAGAGCGACCATTTTACTTAACACACACCACCGCGTCGGCCTATGTTTTTGCGCAAATATTACAAGGAGTCAGCTCTTGAGCGCCTCGAAAGAGAAGCCAATGATGACGTAGGGCTTTTGAAGGAATTAGGACCTGAACATTTCTCTAACCACCATCTGCTGGATCTACGCGAAGAGCTTCGGCGGAGGTTAGACCACTTCGATCGGGTGAAGAAGATGCTGATGCTGCTGGGGTTTTCCTCTGCGGGCTGGTTTGTGGGCGGCGTAGGCTTCCTCTTAGGTGGGTGGGAACATGTGGCAGCCGTGGCTTACGGTATTTCCGGGCTTTCCATGCTGGGCTTTATTGCTGGGGTATGGTACTTGAAGTGGAAGTACGATAGCCGCGGAGAGCTCATGCATACCCTCATCGAGGTCGAGGAAGAGCTGCGCAAGCGCGCTTCCCTCAAAGGACGCGGAGCCCCATTGCGTTAGAAATGCTCTGGGCCTATTCCGTTAGACGAGAGAGCGCCTCCGCGCCCACACTGATGTCATGATTGAGCCACTACTTGCCGCCTTTCGAGAGGGCATCGCGCGCAATACCTTTGTTAAATGTACCCTTAGTAAGCCCACCCCTGAAACTGCAGCGGAGGCGTTGAAGAATGTTTACCTGCGTCCGGTGGCCTTAAAGAAGGGTTTTCGGGTGACTTTCACCTATCGCTTTGCCACGCGCGACGAGGTGAAGAATTACACTGCCGAAGAGGCAGAGGTACAACTGCGTCAGTTGTTAGGAAGGCGTTTCCTATGCGCCGATCTCTTCACGGCAGAAAAGGACTATACCCTTTCCTTGGCCCGGCCTGGCAAGCCGTTGTGGCAAGTGAAACCTCCCTCACATCCAGCACCGGCGGACTTGCGCCATGACCGTGCCAAAAAACGCCTGCTTGAGCCTGCGTCGCCCTGGTTGCATCTCTTGGGTATCACCAACCAACGAGGCGAGGTGCTTCCTTCAGCACAAGACAAGTGGAAGCAGATCAACAAATACTTAGAAATCGTTGAGGGGTTGTTGCGCACGCATCCTTTGCCCCCTAAGGCCAATATTGCAGATATGGGCAGTGGCAAGGGTTATCTCACCTTTGCCTTGTACGACTTCCTGGCCAACCATTTGGGCTTAAAGCCTCAAATAGTGGGTATCGAACGGCGAAAATCCCTTGTTGACTTCTGCCAGCAAACTGCCCAGCAGGTAGGCTTTGAGGGATTGCATTTCCTTGCCCAGGACATTGCAGATTACCATCCTGAGCACTTGGACATGCTCATCGCCCTGCATGCCTGCGACACGGCAACGGACCTTGCCCTTGCTACTGGCGTTCGCACTGGCGCAGGCATTATCCTGGCTGCGCCGTGTTGTCATAAGTACCTGCGCCAACACATGCGCGCGCAGAACGAACTTGCCCCTGTGCTCCGACACGGTATCCTCGAAGAGCGCCAAGCAGAAATATTGACCGATGGCATCCGCGCCTTGCTGTTGGAGGCCCATGGGTATAAAACCCAGGTCTTTGAGTTTGTCTCTACAGAGCATACAGCCAAAAATCTGCTCATTACGGCCCTGAACAGCGGCGTAGCCTCTAAACGTCAGCGCATCGCCGCTTTGCAACAGGTCGAGCGCATCAAGCAAAGTTTTGGCGTAAAGGAATACTATCTAGAGCGCTTGCTAAGTCCGCTTGAAAAGATTTAATGCCCTTCCCAGTCCTCTATTAACTGGAGTGTTTCAGGCAGACCGTTCAAGCGTTGTACATTGGTCGGGAAAGTGAGGTTGTTAGCAAAAACCTGCATTCCGGAGACTAGCAACTTGGTGCTGCCCAATATGCGCGATACCCTGTCCAAATACGACTGTACGGGCTGACGAGGTAGCGGGTCGTTTAGAATGGTGTAGGCATATTGGGGTTTAAAACCTTGGATAGCATCCTCCAAAGCTTCCAAGCTTACGCCAGCGCCCAAATACAACACCCTGAAGCCCCGATGGCGAAGTAGATAGAACAAAAATAACAGCGTTAGCTCTTGACGCTCATCTTCAGGTAAATAAAGCAAGACTCGCTGCGCTCGGGCCTCGGGCTTTAGGGTTTCATTATCAATGGCCACCATCAACTTACGGCGTATCAGTTGGGTGACGAACTTCTCGTGTACTACCGAAATGCTGCGCGTCATCCATAGATTACTAAGCCGATCTAGAAAAGGGTAGATCACCTCGAGCATGGTGCGTTCAAAACCGTGTTCCCACTGGTAAGTGAGAAAAACCCGCTCGAAGGATACCTCGTCTAAGTCGAGCATAGCCAAGGTAAGGGCCTCCAATCTGCTGTCAGAGCTTGGGTTCTGTCGCGCAAATTCCGCGGCTCGGGCGCTGATTTCCTCTGGCGGCATCTTGGCAATTCTACTGATCTTGTAACCCGCTCGGTTTAATAGGGCGATATTAAATAGGAGACGCAGATTTTCATCTGTATAATATCGAATGTTTGTTTCCGTTCGGGCGGGTAAAATAAGCCTATAGCGCCGCTCCCATACCCGAATGGTATGGGCTTTGATGCCTGTAAGGCGTTCTAAGTCGCGAATAGAATACACGCTCATAATCCGGCCACAAACGTATGCAAATGTCCACTTTGTTTAAAATAGATTGGTTTTTCCCCCTCATAGACTTTAACAGCCCTTTATTGGATGAGTTCACAACAGCAGGGCAATTCGGCAGGCTTTTTGCACAAAAATGCCCGATTGATTGCCGTTAACTCGTGAGACATGCCGCTCCTTAAAAAAAACGACCGAATTCTTGATAGCTGGAGAATTACACTTACCTTTGACGCACTAAAAAAACTAAGCAAGGCCATGCTTTCCTTCTTTAATAAGAAATCGAACAACCAGGCACCCAAAGAGCAGCAACCCGAAAATACGAAGAGCCAGCTCGATAAGGTACCTAAGGACACACAAGTTTTGGACAAAGACGAAATGCTCCGCGTCGAGGGGGGGAAAACGACAGCCAAGCCCTTCGGAGAAGTATTTCCATGGAACTCCAGCTTTGGGGGCACGATTCCGCAGTGAGTTTGTCGAATTGGCGAGTATGTTCAAAAGCCTTCCAGCCGCCATGACTCGGCTGGAAGGCTTCTCATTTTTAGTAAAATTTGCCTTATCGGTTCAACGATGCCTGAGTAGTAGTTGGGCTGTAAATACCAGGAGGGCTTCGGATGTCAGAAATTTAGTTGCCGCGCTCAACGAGCTGACCCAATTCCGTCAGCATGCGCAAGAAAGCGGCCGTGCCTTGAGCACCTGAGATGGCCCTGTTCCGATTAAATAAGAAGAACGGCACTCCCGTAATTGCGAAGCGCTGCGCCAGGGCTATGTCTTCGCGCACAGCGTCGGCATAGGTGTTGCTTTCCAACACCGCTTTCACGGCTTCTGTAGGTAGGCCTGCTGTAGTGCCGATATCTGCCAGCACTACGGGGTCTGCAATATTTCTGCCTTCTGTAAAATGGGCAGCCAGAAGCCGCTCCTTTACTTCCGTTTGCTTACCATAGTGTCGCCCCAAATGAATGAGCCGATGAGCGTCGAAGGTGTTGGCTACCACGGATTTATCCAAGTGATACTCCAACCCGACTTCGCGAGCCATATTACTGACGTAGTTCACTACTTGGCGGGTGTACTCCTCAGACCAACCCTTGCGCTCAGCCAGGGAACGTATCGGATTTTTTAACGGGTCGGTTTGCAGGTCTGGGTCTAATTGAAAGCTTCGCCAGATGACTTCTACCTTATCGCGACCGGGGTACTGCGTCAAGGCGGCCTCAAGCTGCCGTTTACCGATGTAGCAAAATGGACACACGACATCGGACCAGATTTCCACGGTAATTTGCGGGTAGGTATGCCCTGATGTTTCGGAGGAAGGCGTTGTAGTAACCATAGATTGAGCGAAGAGCATTGACCCTGCGCCCAAAGAGCACAGAGTCAAGATGACGTGATGCAAGTATTGTTTTATCATGGTTCTCTAACACTTGCCAAGGGAAGGCAGTTCAGCCATGTGCAGCCACTCATCGGACGAGCGTAACGTCGCCCTCGAAGAGTAACTCTTGCCCATCCACCAGCTCAATGATGGCGTAGTAGGCGAATACGCCCGGATTCATGGGCTGACCGTTGAAACGGCCATCCCAGCCATGAGCCGGCGAGTCGGGGAAGAAGTCATAATACGCATGTACGCGTTCACCCCAGCGCGAGAAGATTTCGAAAGTTTTGACGCGCTTGACCATGAGCGGATTGGCGTAAATGCGGAAGATGGCATTTTCCCCATCGCCATCGGGCTTAAACACGTTCGGGATGTAGATATCGGCCGTTTTGTCCACCCTCAGCCGCAGCAAGGCCTCATCGCGGCAGCCCGCGTTGCTCACTACGGTGAGGCGATACCACATAGTGGTGAAGGTGCGGGCCAGCGTAATGAGGCACGTATCGCAATCCAGCCCTGTGGAGGGTGTCCAGCGCACCTGGGCCAGGGCGCTATCGGGCAGGTTGACCTTGGCCTCTATGAGGTAGGTCGCACCCAGGCGGATGGTTACTTCTGGCAAGAGCTCTATTTCAAGCACTTGCGGCTCATTGATGGTCACCGTTTGCGTAGCAGAGCATCCGTTGGCGTCGGTGAGAAAGATGGAGTACTCCCCCGGTTGCAAGTTGGTCAGCAGACGGTTACTGGTGAATGTCTGCCCGCCATCAAAAGATAGGCTTATAGGCGGTTGGGCGCCCACCACACTGTCAATGATAATGGCGCCTCGGTCGCCGACACAGGGCGGATGTTTGGCCGTAACGTAAGCTATCGGCGCGTCCGGCTCGATGATGACGCTATCGCTATCCGTGCAGCCATTAGAGGGGTTCGTTACCACCAGTGTGTAGGTGCCCGGGCGGCTAATGGTTGGCGTGGCCGTATTGCCCCCTGACACAATGGCACCGTTGGCAGTTGACCATTGATAAGTCATACCCGGCAGGCCCGAAGAGGCAGAGCCATCTAATTGGGCCGTTTGGCCAAAGCAATAAATGCTAAACGATGGGCCGGCATCGGCCATGGGGTAGACAAAGTCGCTCTGCACCTGCACCGAAATGGCATTGGCACAACCACTAGATGGTTCTAAGCCCAGGAGTAGATAAGTGCCCGGCGTGTTGACAGTAACACTCGGCCCCGTGCCGACAATGGTCGTGTCTGTACCACTGACAAAGGCCCACGTCAGTTGCACGCCAGTGATAGATGAGCTGCCATTGAGCACAGTACTGCTATTGCGGCAGTTGAGGGCGGCCGGTGCAGGCGCTGCCAGAGGCGGGTAGTTCAGATTTTCCTGTATCTGGATGCGTGCCGTATCAGAGCACTGCGTCAGTGTGTCCAAGATAACGAAGGCGTAGTTACCCGGCGCGCTAATATTGATGACTGTTCCGGCGGCATAGGTGTTGCCATTATACAGCCAGACGGTGTTTGCATTGGACGTGCCCTCTACGCCGCCGGTGAGGATGACTTCATCAATGCGGCAGTTCAGGACGCTGGCAGGATTGGCTACTACCGTGGCCTTGGGTTGGTTTCGTATGTCCTGCACCTGTACAAAGGCCGTGTCAGCGCAGCCGTTGGCCGTAACGATGAGCCGGTACTGGCCCGCCTGAGCAGCGTTGGCGGTGGCCGCATTCGGATTGCCTGCCAGCTGGCCGTTGGCTGTGCTCCAAGCGAAAGTGCTGCCTGGAATGTCCGAGCTTCCGGACAATGGAACCTGCTTAGCTGCGCACGTGATGGGCGCCGGCGGTGCTATGCTGGCTGTTGGTTTTTGTTGGAAAACAACAGGTGTCCCGACCGAAACAACTGTGCAAAAGTGCGACAGCAGCACGTTGCCACTGCCATCGTTGTTGCCGGCCGCTGCCGAAATGTAATACGTCTTGCCATAGCTCATCAGGCTTGGGTCAAAACAGAATGTCGGCGTGCTGCTGCGCGCTATTTCGTTGACAATCTGCGCTCCAGAGCCTTCATGCAAGATGAATTGCCGCACGTCGCCCACCTCCAAAAATTCGCCCACAGGTGTGTAAGTGGCCGTCAGGCAGCCCGGCCCGCATAGCGACAGTAACCCAGCTGACATGGTGCCTATCTTCGTCTCGCAAGCTAACAGCTGGATATCAAAAACGCACGACGTCGTGCATCCGTTGGCGTCGGTTACTACGGCGCTATAACTACCCACAGCCAAATTGCCAACAGAGAATGGACCGGCGGGCAATCCACTCTGTGAAGTACCCGGTGGCGACCATGTTACCGTGTAGGGTGCTGTGCCACCGCTCAGGTTCAGGGCTGCAGCGCCGTCGTTAGCGCCCGGCTCGCTCACTACGCTCTGCTGAGCGCACGATAGCTGCAGAGCCGTTGCCGGCTGCTCGATTTCCACCGTGCCCACTGCGGTACAGTCCGCCGCATCGGTTACCGTTACGGTGTAGATGCCGGCGGCCAGACCTGTTGGGTTTTGCGGATTGCCCGCTAGCGCTGGCAACCACTGGAATTTGTATGGCGCTGTGCCACCGCTCACGCTCACCTGAATGGCGCCCGTCTGTTCACCAAAACAACCTACGTGTAGCGGTGTCAGCTGGTCAATAGACACCGTGCCCGTGGTACTCCCTACGGTGAAGGTCGCGGTAGCCACACAAGCTCCGCCGCCATTGACCGTAACCGTATAGACGCCGGTACTCAGGTCACTCAATATCGCGGTCGTTTGGCCGCCTGACCACTGGTACGTGTAGGTCAAGTTGACAGGTGTTACTGACAGGGCAATGGCGCCATTAGACAGCACACACGAACTCACCGGCGTAATGCTGGCGCTCACGTCAGGGATGACCGTGTTTTCTGGCACCACAAACGAAGCGGTTGACGAGCAACCATTTGCACCCGTGATGGTAACGGTGTAAGTGCCTGAAGGCACCCCGGCCAGGTCCTCCACCGTAGCGCCGCCCAAAGACCAGCGGAAGGTGTAGGGCGAGACACCATTGCTGGCCGCCAGGTCGAGAGCGCCATTGTTTCCGCCGCATAGGGCCGGGGTAATGGCCGCATCAGCCATCGGTGTGGGCGTATTGTTGCCTACGTTAACGGTAGCTGTGTTGGTACAGGCGCCGCCGCCATTGACGGTTACCGTGTAATCGCCCGGCGCCAGATTGGTCAGGTTGGCCGTCGTTTGGCCACCCGACCACTGGTAAGTGTAAGTCAAGTTGGTGGGCAGCACACTTAGGTTGATGCCGCCGTTAGGCGTAAGGCAAGAGGTATTGGGCGTGGGTGTGGCCGATATACTGGGCGTTACCGTGTTTTCCTGCACTGTGTAAGTGCGCACGGTACTGCACCCGTTAGCGCCCGTTGCGGTTACGGTGTAAGTGCCCGAAGGCAGGCCCGACAGGTCTTTGGAGGTTGCGCCGGTGGACCAGTTGAAGCCATAAGGCGAGGCGCCGCCACTGATAGTTAGGTTAATGAAGCCACTGTTTTGGCCGCACAGGGCCGCCCCCACGCTTTCTGCGATGTTGGGCGGAAAGGCGCTATTAGCCACGTTGAAACTGGCTGTATTGGTGCAAGAACCGCCTGCGCTGACGGTAACCGTATAGGCCCCAGGTGCCAGGTTGGCAATGTCCTGTGTTGTGGCACTGTTCGACCATAGGAAGGAATACCCCGGCCCTTCGGCAGGCGCGGCGGGGTTGAGCGACAGTGCAATGGCACCGTTGTTGGCAATACAGGATGTATTTGCCGAAGGCGAACCCGAAATGGAAAAGCTGATAGAGCTGGCCGGTACAGTAATAGAAGCGGTAGCCGTGCAGCCGTTGGCGCCACTGACCGTTACGGAATATGCGCCGGCGGTAATGCCGTTGAGGTCTTCCGTCGTCTGGCCACTGCTCCAAGTGAAGGTATAGGGCGAAGCATCGCCGCTGACGTTCAGGTTGATGGCTCCATCCGCAAGGTCGCACAGCTCTGGCGTTACTGACTGGTTGAGTGAGGGGAAGGTCTGGTTGTTGGGCACCACGAACGTCGCAGAGGCCGTGCAGTCGCCTTGCTCTGTAACGGAAACGGTATAGGTGCCCGCAGGCAAGCCACTGAGGTCTTCTGTGGTCTGTCCGCTCGACCATTCGAAGGTGTAGTTGCCCGCAGGAGTAACCGTTAGGTCAATGGCTCCGTTGTCGCCGTCGCACCTAGTGAGAGGCGTTACGCTGCCCGATAGGCTGAACGTAGAGGCATTGTTGGGCACTGTTGCCGTGCCAACGGCTGTGCAGCCGTTAGCATCAGTGATAGTTACCGTGTAGATGCCGGCGAAGATGTCGGTTAGGTTCGGTGTATTGGCGCTGTTCGACCAGGCGAACTGGTAAGGTGCCGTGCCCGCGCTGACGTTGGTAGCAATAGCGCCGTTGTTCAGCCCGCAAATAGAGGGCGTAACGTTCAGGTCAAGCACGGGGTCTGCGGTATTATTGGGCACCGCGAAAGAAGCCGAAGCCGTGCATCCTACGCCCGCACTGACGGTAACAGTGTAGCTACCCGGAGCCACATTGGCGATGTTTTGCGTCGTTGGGCCATTCGACCATGTGTACGTGTAGGGTACGTTGGGCGTGGCCGTAATGGTTACCGCTCCGTTAGGAGCAGAGCAAGAGGTATTGGGCGTTACTGTGCCGCTGATATTCACCGCAATAGTGGTGTTAGTAATGGTCGCAGACGCCGTGGCCGAACAGCCAAAGAAATCCGTTACCGTAACAGTGTACACGCCCGGTGCGCGGTTGTTAATGGTAGCGGTATTGCCCCCGCCTGTCCATTGGAAAGTGTAGGGCGATGAGCCACCCGAGGCGCTGACGGTGGCCGAACCGTTGGACTGGCCACACGTCGCTGCCGTGGTAGAAGTCGAGAGGTTGGGCGGTACGGAATTATCATAGACTTCAAAGGTGGCTTCAGCACTGCACCCTACACCGAGCGTTACTGTAACTGTGTAAATGCCTGCTGGCACATCGAAGATGTCCTGTGTGGTGCGCCCATTTGACCACTGGTAACTGTAAGGCGCCGTGGGAAACAGGTCAATGTCCACAAAACCATTAGGCGTAGTGCAGGAATTATTATCCGACACCACACCGTTAATTTCTATGTTAATCGTCTCGGCCGGTACTGTGAAAAAGCCTACAGCAGTACAACCCACAGAAGTGGTTACTGTTACGCCGTAATTCCCTGCCGCTAAATTTGTGATGATGGCCGTATTACCTCCTGTAGTCCATTGATAGAAATAAGGTGGAATGCCGTCGAAGACGTCTAATGAGATAATGCCGTTAGAGAAGCCACAGGTGGCCGCTGTGATTTCTTCAAAAATGTTAGGCGGTTCTGAAACGTCGGCTACTGTAAACTCTGCTGTTTCTGTGCAATTACCACCTGCACTGACAGTAACTGTATAGGTGCCTGCAGCGAGGTTATTCAGAATGGGCTGATTGGAGCCATTTGACCATGTGAATGTTACATTGTTAGGCGAATAGAAAAGCCGTATAGAGCCATTGTTCACAACACAAGATGTTTTATCCGTAACATCACCATCTATGGAAATAGGTATGTCTTCATTCTCCAGAAATACGCCGTCTGTGGCTGTGCAACCATTGGCCCCCGTTACGGTAACGAGATAAAGCCCGGCCGGCACATTATTGACATTTGGTGTAGTGTGACCACTCGACCACACGTAAGAATACGGCGGAACTCCTCCTGAGGCACTGGCGCTAATACTGCCATTGCTCAGACCACAGGTGGCGTTGGTCTGCGAAAAGTTGAGGAATGGCTCTATTGGTTCATTGGGCACTTCAAAAGAGGCCACTTCCACACATGCGCCGCCGCCATTAACCGTTACCTCGTAAATGCCGCCAGGCAAATTGCCGATATTGGGCGTATTGGCTCCTGTTGACCACTGGTAAGTGTAGGCCGGATTAAACGGGCTGACGCTGATAGAAATGCTCCCATTGCCGCCCACACAACGGGTGTTGGGTTGAATGGTGGCAAAAATGTCTATGGGCGGATTGTCATTTTCTACAACAACCTCCTCCACATTAGTGCAGCCATTGGCGCCTGTAACGGTAACCGTGTAAGTGCCAGCGGGAATGTTGGTAAGGTTTGGGGTGTTGGCGCCCGTTGACCACAGATAAGTGTAAGGTGGCGTACTGCCCGATACACCCAGGGTAATACTGCCATTGGGCAATTCACAGGTACTGCCTACCGGGTTGGCAGAAATGTTAGGTGTATTCGGCTCGTCGGGTACTTCAAATTCGGCGCTTTCCACGCACGCCCCGCCAGCACTTACCGTAACGGTATAGGTGCCCGGCGCCAAGCCGTTGATGTTGGGCGTATTGGCTCCTGTGGACCACGTGTAGGTATAGTTGCCCGCCGGCGTTACAGAGAGCGATATACTGCCGTTGCCGCCGATGCAGGTCGTGTTCGACAGCACATTGCCATTCACACTAAAGGGCGGGTTTTCATTATCCAAGTCTATATTTTCCACTGTCGAACAGCCATTGGCGCCCGTAACAGTAACGGCATAGGCACCGGCAGGTATGTTGTTGAGGTTTTGCGTGTTGGCTCCCGTTGACCACAGGAAAGTGTACGGCCCCTGCCCGCCCGAAACGCTGAGGCTGATGCTGCCGTTGGGTAGCTCGCAAGTGCTGGGCGTAGTGGTGGCGTTTACGTTAGGCCCCAGCGGCTCATCAGGCACCTCAAATTCTGCAGTTTCTGTGCAGGAACCACCGGCGCTTACAGTGAGGGTGTAAGTGCCTGGCGCCAAATTGCTGATGTTGGGCGTATTGGCGCCTGTTGACCAAGTGTAGGTGTAGTTGTTTGCCGGAGCTACTGACGTGCTAATGCTGCCGTTCCCGCCAATGCAGGTAGTGTTGGAGATGACTTGCCCGCTGATGAAAATATCCGGGTTGTTGTTTTCCACTGCCACTTCGAGCGTCTCTGTGCAGCCATTGGCCCCTGTAACTGTTACCTCGTAATTGCCGGCCATAATGCCGCTGAGGTCTTCGGTATTGGCGCCGTTCGACCACTGAAAGGTGTAAGGCGATACGCCGCCGCTCACAGTCAGGTTGATGCTGCCGTTAGGCAGGTCGCAGGTCGTGTTGGTAGCTGTAGCGCTGAGGTTAGGCGTATTAGGTTGGTCATCTACAGTGAACTCTGCCGTTGCCGTGCAAGTAACACCTGTGGTTACGGTAACGGTGTAGGTGCCCGGCTCGAGGTTACTGATGCTGGTTGTTGTCTCTCCGTTCGACCATTGGTAGGTGTACGTGCCCGTTGGGTTGACGCTGGTGTTGATGGCGCCATTGCCTCCAATACATGTGGTATTAGGCTGTGTGCTGCCGTTAATCGTAATATTGATTTGCTGGTCTTCTACCTGGGCGGTGCGCACCACCGTGCAGCCATTACCATCGGTGACGGTAACGGTGTATTCACCTGCCGAGATGTTGGTCAGGTTTTGTGTATTGGCGCCGTTCGACCACTCGAAATTGTATGGTGCGTTGCCACCGCCGTAGTTAAGGTTGATGGAGCCATTGCCCTGGCCGCACTCCTCATTGGTCGGCACGGCTTGGGCATTGAGGTTTATTTCGGTGATGGTAGCGGAGCCAGAGACGGTGCCCGTGCAGTTGCCTACTTCCGTGCTCACACTGACCAGCGTGTAAGTGCCTGGCTGTGTCGCCTGTATGATGTACGGGTTTTCGCTGGTAGTGATAGGCGCTTGGTTGGCGCCGTTGATGGCGTAGGTAAATACCCAGGGGCCTTCGCCGGTGAAAGAGACGCTCAAATCCACGGGCTGAGGATTGTCAGCGCAGATGATGCCGCTGCCTGAAATTTGGGCTGTAGGCCGCTGAATGACGTCCACCTCAAAGCATTGAATGTTCGGATTGGAATAACACAGGTTCGACACCTGCACGCACAATTCCACCGGGCCACTGTAGTCGTTTGACCAGTTAATAGTGATGTTGCGAGAGCCTTGTCCGTTGATGGTGCCCGCAGAGGCGGGTGTCAACGTCCAGGTATAGACGGTGGCCGCTGTTACCGGTGCTATGTTGAAGGGTGTAGAGGTGCCCTGGCACACCGGCGAGGTGCCGCTAATAGGGCCTGGGTCGTTGGGCGGTACCCCCACTGTCGAGCCAGAGAGCACATTGATAGTGTAGTTGCATACGTTGCCTGCGCAGCCATCCAGCACAAAATAATAGACCTGCCCCACTACGTAGTTATTCGACGTCAAGGTAAAAGGGTTCTGCGTACAGGCACATTGTAGAGCCATCGGCTGCCAAGGTGGCCCACAACCAGCGTAAATGCCCGCTTGCAGACCCATATTCGGTCCTTGCGTGCAATTGCTCGGCACTACTTGGATGCTGATGCTCGTGGTGCCCGCAAAAAAGGCAAACCATTCGTCGTTGTTCAACTGCCAGCCCGGGCACCCCGGAAAACTCTGAGGTGTATTGTTGTTGTTGATAGTGTTGCAGTAACCATCCAGGTTCTCACACAGAATGGGCGCCTGTGGGCAGGTGTTGCCTGCGTCGGGAAACCCTGGCGGCGGGCATTGCCCTAATGCTATTCGGGAGAAAAGCAGAAGCCCAGCCAACAGCGAGTAGTAGCCAAATTTCATAGTCAAAAATGATTAAGAAGTTAAGGCAAAATACGGTCAGAGCACGGAACAAAGGTACTGACTTGAAACAAGCGCAAGAGTATTACCTCAAAAGAAAACGGTTGAAAAAAGAACTCTTTACCGCATACGTACTTAGATAACGGTGCGTTGCGCAGATATTTTTACTTCCCCTTGCTCGCCCTGCGTTCCTCATTAAGTATTTGTCTGCCGAGCGCATCAAGGCGCTGTGCGATATTTGCCACTTGCCCGTAATCATGTTCTCTTTTATCGAATAACACAAGCGCTCTGCACATGTTCTCTGCTCAAACTTACTCAGACCGCCGCGCCCAGCTTCGCCAGGCTTTAGGCCGCGGATTGGCCCTCTTCCTAGGGAATCGCGAAGTAGGCATGAACTACGCCGCTAACCTCTATCACTTCCGTCAGGATAGCACTTTTCTCTACTACTTCGGTCTTGATCTGCCCAATCTTATCGCCCTCGTGGATGTGGATAACGACCGCGACCGCCTCTTCGGCGATGACCTCACCATGGAGGACATCGTCTGGATGGGGCCACAGCCGCGCTTGCGCACTTTGGCCGAGCGCGTCGGCGTGCAGGAGGTAATGCCTCTGCGCCGCTTGGCAGGCTTCCTCAAAAAGGCCCGCCGCACCGGCCAGCCCATCTACTTCCTGCCGCCCTACCGCCCCGAGCACCACATGGCCCTTCGAGAATGGCTCAATATCCCACCCGGCCGCCAGAAGGCCATGGCTTCCGAGGCCCTCATCCGCGCTGTGGTGGCCCAGCGCTCCCGCAAGTCCGAAGAAGAGGTGGCCGAACTCGAGCGCGCGGTAAGCATCACCGCCGACATGCACATAGCCGCTATGAAAGCAGCCCGCCCTGGTCAAACCGAAGCCGAGCTAGCCGGCTTGGTCGAAGGCATGGCCGTCAGTGCCGGCGGACACCTGGCCTATCCCGTCATCCTGACCGTCAACGGCCAAATCCTGCACAACCATCACCACGGCAACACCCTCCAGCCTGGCCAAATGGTGCTCGGCGACTTCGGCGCTGAAACTGCCCTGCACTACGCCGGAGACCTCACCCGAACCTTCCCCGTCAGCCCCCGCTTCAGCCCTAAGCAGCGAGACATTTACCAAATCGTCCTCGATGCCCAAACACACGCCCTCTCTCTCCTTCGTCCAAGCGTCCGTTACTTAGACATCCACCTGGCCGCCGCCCGCCGCATCACAGAGGGCCTCAAGGCCATCGGACTGATGCAGGGCGATACCGATGAGGCCGTCGCTCAGGGGGCGCATGCCCTATTCTTTCCCCATGGCTTGGGTCACATGATGGGTCTGGACGTCCACGACATGGAAAACCTCGGCGAAAACTACGTGGGCTACTCCGAAAGCGTCCAACGCAGTACCCAATTCGGCACCGCTTACCTGCGCTTGGCGCGCGAACTGGAGCCGGGCTTTGTCCTCACGGTAGAGCCGGGTATCTATTTCATCCCGCAGCTCATAGACCAATGGAGACGCGCCCGCCGGCACGAGACTTTTATCCGCTACGAGGCCCTGCGCCCTTTCCGCCATTTCGGCGGTATCCGCATCGAAGACAATGTGCTCATTACGCCTCAGGGCTATCACTTGCTAGGAAAACCCGTACCCAAGACCATCGCCGAAGTGGAAGCTCTCCGCGCCGACGCTGGTGGGTAGTACGCCAAGGCCGGTATAGATGGGGCTATGCGTATGGGTTCTACCCAAAGGCGCTGACTAACAGCCATTTCGAGGTTGTATAAAAAATCAAGACCCATTACAGCGACTGTTTTTTTGGGGAAAAACGGCCCTCGAGCTCATGTTTGGCCCATTTGCACACTTGCAGCCCGGCGACCTTTGCCCAAGGCTCAGCGCGAGCTCGTCCCGCCCTTGGGTCTTAATGATGGCATAGCTGCATTATAGCGTCGCCGCGCTTGCAGCAGTCGTTACGCACTCTCTCCAAAAGAACCACCCTCTCCGCATCTGCTGGCTCAGAGAGGGTGGGCAAGAGCATCTTGCACTTCCGTTTTCACTTTTTCTTCGGCTCCCGATAGGGTATTTCCCGTATCCACGCTTTCAGGGGCTCTGGTGCTTTCGGACTGGGAAGGTAGTCGCGTAGGAAGGAGCGCAAAACCACGGTGTCTATTTCGTTTTCTTCCAATAGAGTTGGTCCTTGCGGTTTTTCCTCTGTGTAGGCATTGTCATCCACGACGCGATAGCTACTCGGTGGCTCAGGAGAGGCGAAAGCCTCTTCAACAGCGACGTCCTTCAGCATTTTTCTTGCGTTTTTCATGACTTTCATAAGCGTTTTTACCGAGCCATTACCCACACCAAGCAGTTTAATCGCCGTTTGTTTCTATTTACGGATAGAACAACAAACAGCCCCCAATAGAAAAGCGATCAATCTGCTTGATTTGAGAGGTACGCATCGGTTGGTTAAGAAATTTTAGTTCGGAGATAGGTTTTCAATGTTGTGATAAATGGATAGAACACACGAAAGGGCTGACTACGCCAGTATGTCAACCCTTTCGATTTTGCTGTTAGTGCTCATCCTTGTCTGTAAGGACAATATCCGCCTTTTCGGCATTCAGGGAGCCGTTAATATCGTAGCCGAGGTTGCGAGCGTACTCGCCTAGTTCTTTGCCCAGTCTGGCGCGGGCGCGATGCAAAGTGGAGCGGACGGTTCCAATAGGCATGTCCATAAGGTCTGCAATTTCTTGGTAGGAAAAGTCTTCCAAATCAAGCAGTACTATATGGCGTGCGCGGGCGGGCAGCCTGTTGACGGCATCCATAACTTCTTCGCTCATAGCTTCTCTATCCAATTCATCTATAAAGGGATTGCTTTTCTCAAAGTGGTTTGCGTGGTCTTCATAATTTTCTGTTTCAAATCGGGTAGATGCCTGGCGCGTAGTGTTGATGAACAGGTTTTTGCAAATGCGGAACAACCAAGCCTTGGCATTGGTGCCTGGCTGGTAGCGTTCGATGAACCGCCAGGCGCGCATGAAGGTTTCCTGGACAAGGTCTTCCGCGCGTGTTTTGTTTTGGGTTAGTCGGAAAGCGTAAGCAAATACGGCATCTGACAAGGGCCCAAACTCTTGCTCAAAAAGCCTCTGGTAGAAGAGGGAAGAGTTGTCGTTTTCCATATGAAAGGGATTGGTTGATTACATGCTTTAATTTGCTCAACAGGACGCTAACTTCGGCAAGTTCCTAGAATTGCGATTTTTTTTTCAAAAAAAGTCAGAGCGCTTAGCAGGGAGCGCTGGTGTGATACTTCTCCGCTTGGTTTTGTGTCTCATCATGGGAGCTGGGCAAAAGGCCCTTATTCGGACAGAGGTGCCGGGTTGGGCTGTGCCTTGAGGCGTTTACCTTTGCCCGACCACACCACTGCCACCACTTTTCGCCATGCACATACCGGTAGATATAGAGGCGCTCAGCCAGCAGGTTCAGCAGGAGAGCGCTTTTTTGGACAGGCTCTACGCCGAGACGGGCAAGGTCATCGTCGGCCAACGAGACATGATAGAGCGCTTGCTCATTGGGCTGTTGACACGTGGGCACATCTTGCTAGAGGGAATGCCCGGCTTAGCTAAGACGCTGGCCATCAAGACGTTAGCCCAAACGGTAGATGCCCGCTTCAACCGCATCCAGTTCACTCCTGACTTGTTGCCTGCCGACATCGTGGGTACTCAAATCTACAACCCGGCGCGGGCGGAGTTTACGGTGCGCAAGGGGCCTATCTTCGCCAACTTCGTACTGGCCGACGAGATCAACCGCGCACCGGCCAAAGTGCAAAGTGCGCTGCTGGAGGCCATGCAGGAGCGGCAGGTAACTATCGGCAACGAAACCTTTGCTTTGGAGGAACCATTCTTGGTGCTAGCTACGCAAAACCCCATCGAGCAGGAGGGTACTTATCCACTGCCAGAAGCCCAGATAGACCGTTTTTTGCTTAAGGTGAAGATTGATTACCCCAAAAAAGAAGAGGAGCGCCGCATCATGCGCCTCAACATGGGTCAAGAATGGCCGCGCATTCAACCGGTAGTGTCCCGTACGGTATTGCTCAGCGCGTGCGAGGTGTTGCCCAGGATCTATATGGACGAGAAAATTGAGGATTATATCCTCGACATCGTGGCGGCAACACGGCGTCCTGAAGACTATAACCTAAAGGGCCTAAAGATGCTCATTGCTTACGGCGCTTCTCCGCGGGCTAGTATTGCTTTGGCTCAGGCGGCTCGGGCGCTGGCTTTTCTGCGCCGCCGTGCCTACGTGGTGCCCGAAGACGTGCGCGCCATCGCCTACGACGCCTTGCGTCACCGTATCGGCCTGACCTACGAGGCCGAAGCCAACAACATTCAGCACGAAGACATCATCCAGAAGATACTGACTACCATAGAGGTACCTTAATATCGGCCCTTTGACGTCTCCTAAGCGTAGACAGCTCCATTTCGTCTCTGGCGGTTCATTCTTGCCGACTTACCTTTGCCCGCCACACCGGCTTCAAGACGAACACTTTGTAAATGAAAAACCACATCCTCCAAAACGGCGTGTTGGGCGGCCTGACGGTTGTACTGTACTTTGCCTTGGTGTACGGTATTAGCCGGGAGGCATTCATGCACCCTGGGTTGCAATGGGCCTCGTTGGTCTTTTACTTGGTCTTTATGTGGCGTGCGGCCCGGATGGATTGCGCCTTACATGGTGCAGAGCGGGAGTTTCGCGACTTAGTGCGCACACCTTTTGCGGTGTTTATCCTCATCAATTTGGCTTATTGGCTTTTCTATTACGGTTTGCACTTGGCCGACCCGGAGCTGGTGCGCCTCGAACTACTTGCGCAGCGAGAGGGCATTGCCGCATTGCTGGACAAAGGGGTAGGAGATCCCCAATCAGCCAACCAACTGCGCGAGCAACTGAAAGAACTCGACAAAGTGCTGGAAAACCCCGTGCAGCCGCTCGGCCCTATCCTTATGCGCTTTGGTATGGGGGCCTTGGGTGGCTTTGTGTTGGCCGCTGGGGTGGTACTGGGCATGCGCTTTTCCCGATAAATGCCTATGGAGAGACTGCTACGCTTACTCGCCACTCTTTGGGCCGCTATAGCCACTCATTTGTCCGGTCTTTCCCTCCTTAAGGGGCTGCGCTGGACGCTGCTCATTAGTGCTTTAGTGTGGGTGTTTTTCAATTGGTACGGCGATTTACCCCCTCATCGGTTGGCCTCGCGTTATGCCTTCCCTGACTCGCACTTTATGGAACTGGACGGCATGATCGTCCATTACCGCATCAGTGGGCGCGGAGAGCCTGTCATCTTGCTCCACGATGCTAACAGCAGCCTGCATACCTGGGTAACCTGGACGGAAGCGCTCTCCAAAAACTATCAGGTCATCAGCCTCGACCTACCTGGTTTTGGCCTGACGGGGCCGCATCCGCAGCGCAGCTATAGTGCTTTTATGTACGCCGACTTCTTGGAGCGCTTCGCCCAATCGCTGCAGCTGCGGCGCTTTCATCTGGTAGGCAACGGCTTGGGCGCCCAGATTGCCTGGACATATGCCTCACAACGTCCACAGCGATTGCGCAAACTCGTGCTGAGTAACGCTCCGGGTTTCGAGGCCAAGAGCAGCTCTTGGGTGCAATGGATAGCCAAGACGCCTGTGCTCAACCGCATCCTGTGGCGTATCACTCCGCGCTGGGCTGTGCGCGCTTTCCTGGAGGACGTGTACGCCGACGATAGCCGCGTTACGCCGGCCTTGGTGCGCCGCCATCACGACCTGCTGCGCCGCGCAGGCAATCGGAAAGCCCTTACCGACCGCGCCACTACTGGCGAAAACCGCCCACCGGCCGATGTTGTAGAGAACATCAATGTGCCCACCCTCATCATGTGGGGCGCCGAAGACGCCATCCTTTCCCCAGAACACGCCTATGAGTTTCACCGGCGCATCCGAAAGGCCCTGCTGCGCATCTACCGAAATACTGGCCACTGGCCTCAAGAAGAAAACGGTGAGGAGTCTGCCGCCGACGTCCAGGCCTTCTTTGAAGGGCGCTTCTGAGAAGAAAGCATACACAAAGCCCAAGGCAACCGACCTTTGCCTTGAGTAGTCTCCAGTAATGGACAAAACCTAACCCGCAAAGGCTTATGCGTCTGTGGTTGTCGCTTTTCTTCGCAAGTGTTTTTTGTGCCTGCACAGGTAACGTCGAAACTGTAGAAGTGCGCAACGAGTACGGCGAGATAGAGCGCTTCGAGCGTCGAAAAAGAGACTTTGCTCGACATGGGCTTTACCAGCGCTTCGATGCCCAGGGGCGCCTGCGCGAAGAGGCCCATTACCTCAACGATACCCTGCACGGCGTGCGCACGCTCTATTACCCCAATGGCCAGCCCGAACAGGTGGAAAACTACGACCACGGCCTGCACCATGGCCCGGTAGTCCTCTACTACGAAGATGGCAAGAAACACCTCGAGCAGACCTTCGTGCGCGGCGTGCTGCAGGGCATCAGTACGCGGTGGTACCCCAATGGCGTATTGCGCGAGAAAGTAACCCTGCGCAATAACGAGGAGAACGGCCCCTTTACCGAATGGTATGAAAATGGCAACCTCAAGGCCCAAGGCTCCTACCTCGAAGGCGACAACGAGCACGATACTCTGCGATTATACGATCCCAACGGGCAACTCGAACGCATCATGTGGTGCCAAAGAGGTCGGTGCCGCACCATTTGGCATCGCGACTCTGCCTCTACCCAGCGATAGTGCTTGGCCTCGTTCCACTCAGCTTCTCTTTCCATGCTTATGTTGAACTCATCTGTACCGCTTTGCTCTGTGTTGAGCCAGCGCCTTGCCCAACGTGCGGCCTTACTCTTGCTCGCTTGTTGTGCCTTGGCCCCTACGACCTTTGCTCAAGTAACCGGTGGCAAACACGTCTTTAAATTCTTGAACCTCTCGCCCTCGGCCCGTGCCACCGCTCTGGGCGGAGTGCTCTTGACGGTGCGCGACGACGACGCTGCCCTCGCCGCCTTCAACCCAGCTGCCCTTAACCCCGCTATGAGCGGGCACCTGACGCTGCAACACAACTTTTTCTTGGCTGGCGTACAACACAGCTATGCTGCCTACGCGCACTACGTGCGGCCTTTGGACGCTACCTTCCACGCCTCCATCCAACACATAGGCTACGGCGATATTCCTATGGCCGATGAGTTTGGCAACATCCAGGGCCAAGTGCGCGCAGCCGAGACGGCCTTCACCTTCGGAGCGGCCCGCCCGCTCAGCCCCAAGTGGTCGCTGGGGCTTAATGTCCGCTTTGCTCTTTCATCTTTAGATATTTATCAAGCCTCTGCCCTGAGCACTGACGTAGGCGTGCTCTACGAAGACACAGCCCGCCTGTTCTCCGCTGCGGCGGTAGTGCGCAACGCTGGCACCCAACTGGCTCGATACGAAAATTTGCGCGAAGACCTGCCCTTCGACCTACAGGTCGCCTTCAGCAAGCGTCTGCGGTATTTGCCCTTCCGCCTCAGCGTCATCGCCCACCACCTGCACCAGTGGGATATCCGCTACGACGACCCCAACCTGCGCCCCACCACCTCGTCCGGCCTCTTGGGCGGCGGAGAGCCGGCGGAGGGTAATCCCGCCATAGATAACTTCTTCCGACACCTTATCTTTAATGGAGAGTTCTTACTTGGCCCCACCGAGTCCTTCCGCATTCGACTTGGCTACAACCACCTGCGCCGCCGCGAGCTCACTGTGCGCAACTTCCGCAGCTTGGCTGGCTTCTCGGCGGGCGTGGGCTTCCGCGTCAGCCGCTTTCGGGTAGACTTCGGCTATGCCTCCTACCACATCGCCGGCGGCATTGTCCACTTTGGCCTGAGTACCAATGTGCGCGAGCTTTTCTGATGCCCAATGCCGACGTTCCTCGCGGCCTATGCCTTGGTGTGCGCTGCTCTGGCCCTCGGTTATGCTGCCTTGCTCTTTGGCGTACTTCGCGTATGGCGCGCGCTTCCCACACTGTCGGCACCACCTGCCTTTCATCCCTCAGTGCGTATTTCCGTGGTGATTGCTGCCCGCAATGAAGCCGCCTACATCGAGTCCTGTCTTCAATCCATATTGCGAACCTACTACCCTGTGGCGCTCCGGGAGGTCATCGTCGTAGATGACTACTCCGAAGACGACACCGCAGTGCGCGTGGCCCGCCTGGCTGCCAAAATGCCCGGTACCTTGCAACTGCTGCGCCTGAGCGAAGCCAACCCGCCAGCGCCACCCGGCAAGAAAAGCGCCCTTCAGTACGGCATCGCTCACGCCACAGGCGAGCTCATCGTTACCACTGACGCCGACTGCATCGCACCGCCCCAATGGCTCCGCCTGTTGGCATGGGCCTACGAGACCCACCACTCCGGCGCCATCGCCGCCCCGGTGCTCCTCGAGGCGCGTGCGGGTGCGTGGGCGGCCTTTCAAGCCCTCGATGTGGGCGCCACCATGGCCATCACCGCCGCAGCCCTGGCCCGCGGCTGGTTTGCCGCTGGTAACGGCGCCAACCTCTGCTATCCCAAGGCCACCTTTGAGGCCGTAGGCGCATTTGCCGGCAGCGAACACCGCGCCTCCGGCGATGACATGTTTCTGCTGGCCAAGCTGCCCGTGCGCCGGGTGCTTTTCTTGAAAAACGCCGATGCCGCCGTGCATACCCAGCCTTGCCCTACCGCGCGCGACTTCTTCTGGCAGCGCCTCCGTTGGGGCACCAAAAACACCCAATGGCCCAACAGGCGCCTGCAGTTTAGTCTTGCCCTTCCCCTGGCGCTTTGCCTCACCATCTTGGTCAATGCTGCCCTTGCCCTCGTATGCCCACTCCTGGGCTGGGTTGCCCTCTTCCAGTGCACTGCCAAGGTCGCAGCCGACTACGCCCTCCTGCGCCATGTGGCAGCTTTTTTCCGACAAAAGGCCCTCCTGCGCTACTTCTGGCCCGCCGCCGCTGCTCACCTCGTCTATGTCGCAACCGTAGGCCTCGCTTCCCTTTTCGTTCCTCGATACACGTGGAAAGGAAGGTGGGTGAAATGATGGACGCTTTGAAGATGCGCATTGGGCATATCTTTCCAAACGACTGTTTTGCATCTGACCCTGAGAAATCCACCTCGTGAGCTATGCAACACGAACCTTCGTCGGCACTCTTCTTTTAGAGCGGGTTTTGAGATGGTACACATTTTCCGGAAAGGGTCGTTTCCCTCCCGCCCTACGTCTGCCGCCGCTTTCCCTGAGGTCGTTTTTTGGGAAAAACGGCTCCAGCGCTTTGGCTTGGCTTTTGGGCGCACCTGCACCTGCGGAGCTCCGGCTTGGGCTTGAGCATGCGCACGTCTCGCCCTGGGGTCTTAATAACGGCGTATCGGCATCGGAGAGGCGCCGTGCTTGCAGACGCGGAGGCGAGAGGCCGCTGTCTCGCCATTATTAAGGCCCGAAAGCGGGACGAAAACACGCCCGCGGCCAAACAGGAGCCGCGCGCCTATCCGCTACGCCCGCAGCAGCGGCTCCGAAGCTGGCAGCCGTTTTTTCACCCCAAAAAACGGAGGTAAGAAAGGCGGCGGGAAAATGGCCGGTTCTACTTTTCACTTTTCACTTCAAAATAGCACGCTCTGGAAAATGGTACCCTTTGCAAAGAGCGGGCATAACGTTTATCAGAGATTTTGAAAAGTCTTTCTCCACTTAGTTCTTCATTTCAGCCATTCATAGGTAACGCCGTCGGCTGGTTTCACTGTCCACTGCGGCAAGTGGCGGCCGAATGCGACCCGATAGGCGGCTTCCATTTGGGCGCAGAAGTCCTCGGCGGCGTCTTGCCGCACCAGGTTGAGCGTACAGCCGCCGAAGCCCGCGCCCATGAGCCGGGCGCCGGCGCAGGCCTCGTGGTGCCATGCCTGATGGGCCAAAAAATCCAGTTCGGCGCAGCTGACCTCAAAGTCATCGCGCAGGCCCTCGTGGGTGCTTACCATGAGCGTGCCCAGTGTGGCCATGTCTTGGCGGCGTAGTGCCTCTGTAGCGGCAGCCACTCGGCCCACCTCGCCCACTACATAGCGACAGCGCCGCCATATGACCGGAGGCAAAGTATCCTGCGCTGCTTCCAATAGCGTGGGCGAGGCTTCTGCCAAGGCTTTCAGCTCAGGTGCTACCTGCTGCAAGAGGGCCAACCCTTCGGCGCATTCGCGGCGCCGCACGCCATACGCCGAGGCCGCCAGACGCCGCTCTACGCCTGAATGGCACAATACAAACACCCACTCTGCTGACTGGAAGGGCAGCGGTTCCCAGGTCAATGTGCGACAATCAAGCCAGAGGAAAGCGTCCTTTCGGCCCATCATGCCGGCAAACATATCCATGATGCCACAGGGGACACCCACAAAGTCCTGCTCGGCTTTCTGGCTGACAAAGGCTAGCATTTCGGGTGTCAGGCCCAGCTGAAGGAGCGCACTGACCGCTACAGCAGTGGCGTTTTCCACGGCAGCCGACGAAGAGACACCCGCTCCGATGGGCAAATCGCCGCCGAAGGCGATGTCTATACCGCCGGACCAACCCAGCACAGTCAGGACGCCCAACACATAGTTGGCCCACGAGGGTTTGGGCATCGGAGCCGAGGGCATGGTTTCTATGGTAAGGCCCTGCTCGTAGTCGCAGGCCCACAGCCGGCAGCGTCGGTCGTAGCGCAGAGCGGCGGCTAGCCATACGGCCCTGTCAATGGCTGCGGGCATCACGGGGCCGCCGTTGTAGTCGGTGTGTTCGCCCAGCAGGTTGATGCGGCCCGGCGAGCGCACTATCAGCTGCGGCGGGCGTCCATAGTGGCGCTGGAAAGCGTCGAGGATGCGTTCCCGAGGCGAAAGCATGGTTCAAGGCACGGTCAGGCTGCGCTCAAACACTTGCCCATTGGCCATGAGGCGGTAGCGATAGCGCCCTGCGGGCAAGTACCATTGAGCTGGCGCAAAGGTAACAGAATAACTGCCGGCGGCCTTGTACTCGCTCACCAGCGTGCGCAGCACGTGGCCCGCGGCGTCGAGCACCTGCAGACGTACTGCGCTGCCTTGCGTGAGGGCAAACTTGATGACGTAGGCATTGGACTGCGAGGGGTGAGGGTTGTGGCCGAGTAATGCGGCCCGGCCGTTGTCGCCTTGAGCCATTGGCGCCGGCGGCACTAAGCCTTGCAGTGGCGTGCTTTGGCGCCGCAGTACGTAGTTGACCAGCTCGGGCGAGTTGCCCAACCACTGTTGGAGCACCGTGGCGTACACGTCGCGAAAGTCCACGCTGTGTGGTGGGTCTAAGATGGGGTCGGGGTTGCTCAGGTCCTGGTATTCGCCCACAAAGCCGCTGCCGATGTCGCCTCCGAAGAGGAGCGTATGCGTGCCGGCGCCGTGGTCAGTACCGCGCGAGCCGTTCTCGAAGATGGTGCGCCCAAACTCCGAGAAGGTCATGGTGAGCACCTTTTTGTCCCAGCCCGAGTTGCCGTGGGCCAGGTCGTCGTAGAAGGCGCGCACGGCCGTGGACAGCTGCCAAAGCAAGTTCAGGTGGTTGGCTCGCTGCAGCACGTGCGTGTCGAAGTCGGCAATATCTACGAGGAAAATGCGCGTGCCCATATTGCCCTTGAGCACTCGCGCGATGATGGACAGCGGCGCTGAGAGCAGGTTGGTGCTTGGCGCCGGGTAGTCCACGTCGTTTTTGCCGGCGTAAAAGGCTTTGCGGATAGTTTCTGAGTATCGGAAAGCCGCGTTGGCGGTCTGACGCAGGAAGGCCAGTTCCCTATCGCGCATCGAGCTGCTGAGGTTATCAGTAGGGTACAGCTGCCCCGTTTGTGCAATCTGGTAGAATTCTTGGGGGCTGCTGACCACTAAGGCCATGTTGGCTTCTTCGGCCTTAAAGAGCAGGTTGGATTGCACGCCAATTTGCAGTGCCGGCGGCACTGATGAGGGCGTTTCCAAGAAGGCTGCGTATTCATTGTCCAAAAATCGGCCTATCCAACCCGTCTCGACTACCTCGTCGGCGTCGCTAGCCGAATAGATGATATCTGAAGAGCGGAAGTGGCTCAGGTTGGGCTTCGGATAACCCACGTTGAAGATGACCTTCATCTTGCCCTCGGCCCACAGTGGCTGCAGGCTAGTGGTTTCCAGCGGCATGCCGTACGCTGGGCTGAGGTGCCACATTTCAGACTCTTTGATGGCCAGCGTAGGTCTTAGGTCATAATAATGCGGGTTTCCGCGCTCGATGACGGTATTTAGCCCGTCGTTGCCGCCGTCCAAGCGGATGAGGACGAGCACGCGGTCGTTATCGTTCCACATGGGGTGGGCAGCCAAGGGCGAAGGCCATAGGGCTCGTACTGGAAGGCCGCCCAGCAGGCAGCTGCCTGCGCCCAGCATGCCCATAGTGGCCAGAAAATCGCGCCGCGACCAAAGGCGATGCGCACGTTCGTGGGCCTCCCCATCGGCTAATGATTTGCCAAAAAAGCGATGATGTGCCATGTCTTGCAGAGTTTGCGCATAGATACGAAAACACCCAGTACTTGCCTCGCCATTAACACCCTTTAGTCAGGCGCATGCCAATGCGGACAACACCGCTGCCCGTGCCTAACCAGACTGCGTTTTGCCCGAAAAGAATGCGCTCTCCTCGTCGCCGATACGTTGCCAACATCCGCAAGGGTTCTGCCTCGCGTACGCCTGTCTCCTGGTCTATAGTTATCACCACACACCGTGCGCACGCCTTCACTGCCCGAAACTGCGCATCGCCAATGGCGAAGTGCTCCCACTCATCTTCTTCGTAGGGCTGCCCGCCGCTGAACACGAAGTTGGGCCGAAAGCGGCTCATGGGCACGGGTTCCCTTAGGCGCTGGTTGAGGTCATACAGCGAGGCCTGCCCGATAATCAGGTAGGGAAAACCGTCGGCAAAACTCACCGGCGTATGGGCCGGCGCGTATCGCCCATCGGCTCGCCGCAGCGCACTGTCGGGCATGAACACAAGGCGTACCCGCCTGCCCAAAAACTCGCATAACCAATCGTTTACCTCAGGCCCATACACGCAGGCCCAGCAGCGGTCGCCCCACACCTGCACCATCTGCTGGGGCATGGCCTCCACTGGCGGCGTCAGCGGCAGTGCGAGGCGATGTGCTGGCCGCTGCTTTTCAAAGATGATGAGGTGCTCCTCATCTATGGCCGTGCCCAAGCGGGCCAAGGCCGGATGCTCTCGCTGGCTGATGAATAGCCCCTTGTCGTCCACCAGCATCCAGCGGCGGTCGTGCTGCAGGCCACGCCGCTCGAGCTGCGCTTCTGAGAGCGCTATGGCGCCCAGCGACTTGACCGGATAGAGGTAGATGGCGTCGAGCCGATACCCAAGCTGCTCCATACGTCTGCACACAAAAAGAGACCGAAAGGTGCACATTCCCCTCGAAAACTTCCGCTTTCTGGTAAGAAATGGCCGACGCCACGCCTGACAATTTTCATAGTACTGCTCCCTGATATCTCCCACGCCCATCACTACTCTGCCGCCGCGACGACTGTTTTTTTGGGAAAAAATGGCCTCTGTGCTTTGTGCTTGTTTCTGTGCCAGCTCCTGTGCTGGTGTCTTGTGTTTGTTCTTGGGGCGCGTTTTCAGCCCGCTTTTGGCTTCGGCTAATGAGGTAGCTGTGCTTTGGTGTCTCCGCCGGTGCCTGTGCGGCGCTGTGAGGCTACAATTTCGCCTTTATTAAGGACCAGGGGCGGGACGGGAAGAAGCCTGGGGCCAAACAGAAGCTACTCCTGTCCGTGTTATCCACGGTGGCTGCGCTGGAGCTGGCAGCCGTTTTTTCACCCTAAAAAAATGGAGGTGAGAAGGGGGCTGAAGAAATGGAGTATTTGTTTTTTTACACCATCTCTACTGGTCTGTAGCCCAGCCCGACGATTATTTGTTTTGCTCAGGAGTTCATCTCTTTTATCGCCGTCTGCGGTCGTCTTGGGCTGATGTGGTGGCGGGCGTTTGGCCGGGTGGCTCGTCTGTAGGCACGTTAGGGGAGGGTAGTGCTGGCGCTGTGGGGCGGGTCTGTGGTTTGAGGGCTGCTTGGCGGCGGTTTTGCAGGTATTTCTCGACTAAGTTGGCATTCAGCATGCGCTCTTCGAGGTATTTTCGGCTGTCGGCGATGGTGTCGTTGAGGTATTTCTCAATCATTAGGCTGGCGATGGGTGCGGCATAAGAGGCGCCCCAGCCGGCATTTTCCACGTAGACGGCGATGGCGATTTTGGGGTTGTCTTTGGGTGCGAAGGCGAAGAATACGGAGTGGTCGTCGCCGTGGGGGTTTTGGCTGGTGCCCGTCTTGCCACATACTTGGATGTCTGGGATGGCGCAGGAGCGCGCTGTGCCGCGGTTGACGCATTGGGCCATGCCCTCTACTACCAGTTCGAAATACTTGGGCGAGATGCTGACTCGATTGGGTTTTCGGTAGTATTCTGGGATGTCGCCGCCGCTTTTGAAGCCTTTGGCCAAGTGGGGTGGGTACCAGTAGCCGCGGTTGGCGATGCAGGCGGCGAGGTTGGCCATTTGCAAGGTGGTCATCTGGATTTCTCCTTGCCCGATGCCGAGCGACATAATGGTGGGTGAGCGCCAGCCACCGAGGCGCTTGGGATAGATGCGGTTGTAGTAGCTCGAGTTGGGGATGTTGCCGGGGCTTTCGTTGGGATAATCTACGCCCAATCGGCGGCTGAGGCCCATCTCTTTACAGTACTCGTAGAGCTTGTCGAGGCCTTGGTGGGGGTTGTTGAAGCCGTATTTGTCCACGATGTCGCGGAATTCGCTGAAGTAGTAGGTATTGCAGGAGTAGGCGAGGGCATCCACGACGTTTGTTACGGCTCCGTGGCCATGGCATTTGTATAGGCGGCCGGCGTAGAAGTAACCGCCGCCACAGCCCTGGCCGGCATGAGGGTTGAGCGTGCCTTCTTGCATGCCGATGAGTGAGACGACGGTCTTGAAGATAGAGCCTGGCGGATACTTGGCCATGACCGTGCGGTCGAAGAACGGCTTGAGAGGGTCGCTGTGCAGGCGGCGGAAGACGGGGCCGCGGTCGTTGGTCATGACTAAGTCGTTGGGGTCATAGGTAGGGGCACTGATCATGGCGAGTATTTCGCCTGTTGAAGGTTCGATGGCGACGATACTGCCCGATTTATTAGCCATCAGCATTTCGCCGTATTGCTGCAAGCGGCCATCAATGGAGAGTATCAGGTCATCGCCGCCGATGGGTGTAGTATCGGCTTTGCCGTCGGCATAACGCCCGACGATGCGGCCCAGGTTGTCCTTGAGCAGGAAGGAGAAGCCCTTTCGCCCTCGCAGCCGCTCTTCGTATTGGGCCTCTACGCCTGTGGCGCCTATGTAATCTCCTAGGGCGTAGATGCCGTTGCTGCGCTCGATATCGCGCTGATCTACCTCGTTGATGTAGCCCAGCACGTGTGCGCCAGCGTGATAGGGATAGTCCCGGATATTGCGCACTTGTACAAAGAAGCCCGGAAACTCGTACAGGCACTCTTGCAGCTTGGCGTAAGTGGTGCTGGAGATTTTCTTCAGAAAAACGAAGGGCACAGAGCGAGAGAACTTTCCGCTCTTCCAGTCTTTTCTTAGGGCTGCCTTGAAGTCCTCGCGCGTGATGCCCAGTAGTCGGCATAGCTTGAGGGTGTCCATTTTTGGGCTGATTTGGTTGTACGTTACCATGAGGTCGTACACCGCGTTGTTGTTCACCAGCAGGCTGTCGTTGCGGTCGAATATCAGGCCTCTAGACGGGTAAATGGTCATGCGGTGGATGGTGGTAGCATCGGCGCGTCGGCTCAGGTTGTCGTCGAACAGCTGCAGCTGGGCCGCTTTCAGCAGCAGCACTACAGCGCTAAGCAGGAAGACGATTTGTATCGCGCGTTGCCGCTCTCGGAATTTGTCCACCATATTTCCCTATTGTCTAGGATAGAAAAGTCGCACCAGTACAATGACGACCGGCAGGGTTGAAATCCAGCTCAACAGCGCCTGCGGCAGGATCTTGTTGAAGAAATAAGCGGGCGTAAAATACGCCATGGAGAAGTACCAAAGCAGATGCACGCCGAAGAAAATTGCCGCAACACTCACAAACCACTGCCAGCCAAAGTAGGCTGGGGAGGCGATGGGTTCTTTGCCCGTATAGCCGCCTTGGGGGGTAAACTTGTCCAGAATAATGGCGCGCGCATAGGCCGAGAAGGCGCCTGCGCTGGCGTGTAGCCCCAGCGTGCCCGAAAAAATATCTACCAAAAGTCCGATGACGAAGCCTGCTAGAACCGCTAGTGGCACAGGTATAAGTATGGGCAATAGTAGGATGAAGAGCGGATAGATGAGCAGGCTCACGTAGCCGTCGGTATTATAGGAAATGCCCGATAGGACCAGTGTCTGCACTGCCAACAGCGACAGGAATCGCCAAAGGTGAGGGAAGAACGAAATGCCCTTCATTGTGTCTGTTGAGCAGCCTCCATCAACTGCTGCAGCTCGTCGGCATAGCGATTGGTTACGATGTACACCTCGCGCACATTGGCGGGTGGCTGGGTGGGCCTTACCCGTATGTACAGGAAGCCGCTGCCGTGGACCCTGTGCGCAGTGTCCACGATGCCAGCGGGGTGCCCTTCTGGGAAAAGCAGGGAGTAGTTGCTCACCTGGACGGTATCGCCTCTTTTGATGGGCAGGTGATAGGGAATGTCGGACAGCGTCAGGTAGCGCGGGTCTTGTTCGTCCCAATACAGGGAGCCATAGTAAGGATAGCCCTTCACTACAGCGGAGATTTTCGTTTGCGGGTGCAGCACCGACATGGCCAGCGAGAAGTGGTCAGATACTTCCCTGATGACGCCGACTACCCCTGAGCGAGAGATGACGCCGCTGTTGGGATGTACGCCGTCCTTGGCGCCGCGGTTGATAATGAGCCAGTTGTTGCGGCCGCTGAGGGTATTGCTGATGACGCGCCCACTGATGAGCACGTATTCTGGCCGCACCAATTTGCGGTTTTCGATGCTGTCGCTTTTCACTTGTCGGCGCACGGTATCGCGTTGGGGCAGGTCGGCTGCGCGCAGGTTGATCAGTTGGGTGTGCAGGCGGGCGTTTTCCATTTTCAGGCGGATGTTTTCATCGCGCAGCGACAGGTAGTCCACCCATCGGTTGCGCCATTCCAGCAACCAGTTGGAATACCAGCTCCAGCTCAGGCGGGCGATCTCCTGTTGTGGGCTGTTTTGCGAGGTCATGAGGTAGAAGCTGATTACCTGGGTAATCACCAGCGTAATCAGGCCGCCGTGCCGCACAAACAGCTGGATGAGGGAATACATAGGCGCTCAATAAACTTGCGGCTGCCTGGGCGAAGGTGCAGCCATGCCTGAAAAAAGAGAGCTGTTGCTCCAGCGCTTGCTCATCTACACGCTCTTGCGGTCAATGAGGAAGGAGTAGTGCTCGGAGCGCTCCAGTGCGAGGCCTGTCCCGCGCACTACTGCGCGCAGGGGGTCGTCGGCCACATGCACTTTCAGTTTCGTCTTCTGTTGCAGCCTTTGGTCGAGACCGCGCAAGAGCGCGCCGCCGCCCGTCAGGTAGAGGCCTGTTTTATAGATGTCGGAGGCCAGTTCTGGCGGGGTGGCTTCCAAGGCGCGCAGCACCGCTTCTTCAATCTTGCTGATGCTATCGTTGAGGGCGCGCGCTACTTCCACGTGGCTCACCCGGATTTGCTTGGGTATGCCCGTCATCAGGTCGCGCCCACTGACGGCAAACTCCTCTGGTGAGTTCTCCAGCGACTCCAACGCCGAGCCGGCGTGGATCTTGATCTGCTCGGCCGTGCGCTCGCCAATGAGGATGTTGTGCTCCCGCTTCATGTAGTCAATGATGTCGTTGGTCATCTCATCCCCAGCGATGCGGATAGATTGGTCGCAGACGATACCAGAAAGCGCAATGACAGCAATTTCCGTCGTACCGCCGCCAATATCAATGACCATGTTGCCCACCGGTTCCTCCACGTTCAGCCCGATGCCTAACGCCGCTGCCATAGGCTCATATATGAGGTAGGTCTCCTTGCTATCCACGTGGTCGGCGGAGTCGAATACAGCGCGCTTTTCCACCTCTGTGATGCCGCTGGGTATGCAGATGACCATCTTAAGGTGATTGAAGAAGGAATTGCGGCGCCCCACCATGCGGATCATCCCCTCTATCATAGCCTCAGCAGCCTGAAAGTCAGCAATTACCCCGTCCTTGAGTGGGCGCACCGTCTTGATGTTTTCGTGGGTTTTCTCGTGCATCTGCATGGCCCGGTGGCCCACAGCAATGGTCTGACCCGTACGCCGGTCAATGGCTACGATGGAAGGTTCATCTACTACTACCTGACCATCCATCATGATCAGGGTATTAGCCGTCCCCAAGTCAACGGCCAGCTCTTGTTTGAAAAATCTGAAAAGGCTCAAGGTATTAGCAATTTAAAGGCTTCTGAAAAACACCTTATCGGTAAAAGGGCGCGCAAAACTACACATGTTTTCCTGATTGGATGGCAAACGGCTCTAAGCGCAGAAGCCATTTTTTTTTGTCACTTTTTTAAGCGAAACAGGGTACTTGCCCGCCGTAACTACCCAACAGGCTTCGGGCTGCAGATAGCGCTGGGCCAGTTGTTGCAACGCTTCGGAGGTAATGCTCTGGATGGCCTGCACCTGGGCCTCAAAAAACTCAAAGGGCAAGTTTTCCACCAGCATAGTGCGCACCACGTCAGAGATGTTTAACGGCCCGTCCAGACCGTTGAGGAGCATACCAGACAAGTAATTGCGCACCATTTCGAGCTCTGCCGCAGAGACTGGCTCCTCCTGCAAGCGCCGCATTTCGGCAAAGATTTCGCGCAGAGCGAGCGCAGCTCGTTGGTCGTGCACTTCCGCAGCAATGTAGAAATAACCATCCAGTACAAGCGCGTCAATAGTGGAATAGACGCCATAAGTAAGCCCCCGTTTTTCGCGCAGGTTAGTCATTAGGCGCGAGCCAAAATATCCGCCTAATACAGTGTTGAGCACGACAAAGTCGTTGAAGTCCGGGTGGTGGCGGTTGAACATGCGCCGCCCTACCTTGATGGCTGTTTGCGGAGATGTTGGATGCGCCAAATGTACTATTTGCGGCGGATGCTCTTCCACTGTCCAAGTGGGCTGCGGCGGGGTGGGTCTGGCTGGCGTCTGCCCAAAGTTGCGGTTGAGCAACCGCAACACATCGTCATCCACACACCCGCTGGCGATGATCATGCCATTGGCGGGCGTAAACCAGCGCTCAAAATGCTGTACCAAGTCTTCGCGCTGCAACGCCTCATAAGCCGTTGCGCTCGAGTTGTAGCCATAGGGATGTGCAGCGCCGAAAATGGCTTCCGTCAGGTGCCGATATGTGAGCACCTCTGCCTTGTCTATCTCGATAAGCAACTCTTGAATGCTGTTGCGCTTAAACGTCTCCAGCTCTTCCTCCGGAAAGGCCGGTTCGTGCAGCATCTCGGCAAAGACGGGCAGCAGCTCATGTCGGTAGCGGTGCAGCGCAAAAAGGGCATAGGCGCTAAAATCCAAGCTCACCGGAATACTCAAGCCCGCCCCATAAAAGTCAAAATATTCAGCTAGCTCGGCAGCACTCCGCTGTTGCGTACCCTCGCGAACTAAGCGCGATGTAGCGCGCGCTACCAAAGGCTTGGCTTCCTGAGGCCTACCCGCTCGGTACACCACTTCCACTTTCAATATCTCCTGCTCCGGAAAGTGGAGCACGTACAACGGCATGCCATTGTCCAGATGAACTAACCGAGGGCGTGGAAGGCTTAAATGTCCTATCGGGCGGATGTGCGGAGCACTGCGCTTTAACAACTTGCGACTGGGCGGCTTCATGAATGCAACGTCAAAATGGAGTGCGAATAAACACAGTCCACTATATTTCCTATAGAATTCTCCAAAACGGCAGTCAAAGGTAGAGCAGTCGCTCTTTCTAAAAGCGCACCTAAAGGCTGTAAGGTGCAGTTTTATTTTTTGGGTAAATTGCGAAGGGTACCATTTTCCAGAGCGTCCGCAGAGCCTGCTATTTTGAAGTGAAGAGTTAAAAGTGATAAGCGAAAAGTAGAGCCAGCCACTTGCTATTTCTGTCCGTTTTTTTGGGGTGAAAAAACGGCTGCCGGCTTCGGAGCCACTGCTGTGGGCGTAGTGGCTGG
>FWWL01002560.1_pt1 | contig 37115 bp, 30 predicted proteins | sample 2228331 | NCBI WGS metagenome assembly FWWL01 (sample SAMEA103939775, study PRJEB20133) | metagenome
CTTTCCTCCTTTGCGACCGAGGCCGAAGAGAATCAGTCCTCCTTCTTCTCCGGGGCCTCGGCGACGGCGGCCTCGGTGATCAGCAGCAACCCGCTGATCGAGGCGGCGTTCTCCAGCGCCGTGCGGACCACCTTGGTCGGGTCGATGACTCCGGCCTGGACGAGGTCCTCGTACTGGAGCGTCGCGGCGTTGAAGCCGAAGCCGTTGGCATGCTCGCGCACCTTCTCCACGACGACTCCGCCGTTCTTGCCAGCGTTCTCGGCGATGGTCGCGAGCGGCGCCTCGAGCGCCTTGGCCACGATTCCGGCGCCGATTTTCTGGTCGCCCTCGAGGCTCAGGCCTTCGATCGCCTTGGCCGCGTGGAGCAGCGCGACGCCGCCGCCAGGCACGATGCCCTCCTCGAGAGCCGCCCTCGTCGCGGCGATGGCATCCTCGATCCTGGCCTTCTTCTCCTTCAGGGCCGTCTCGGTCGGCGCACCGACCTTGATCACGGCCACCCCGCCCTTCAGCTTGGCGTAGCGCTCCTGAAGCTTCTCGCGGTCGTAGTTGCTCTCGGTGGTGTCGATCTGGTGCTGGCTCTGCTTGAGGCGGGCCTCGATCTTAGCCTTGTCGCCCTTGCCACCGACGATGGTCGTGTTCTCCTTGGTGATGACCACCTTCGCGGCCTTGCCGAGCATCTCCGGCTGGACGTTCTCCAGCTTGAGGCCGAGCTCCTCGCTGATGAACGTGCCGCCGGTCAGGATCGCCATGTCCTCCAGCATGGCCTTGCGCCGATCGCCGAATCCGGGGGCCTTGACCGCCGCAATGGGCAGGTTGCCGCGGATTCGGTTCAGAACCAGCGTGGCGAGCGCCTCGTTCTCGACGTCCTCCGCGACGATCACCAGCGGCCGGCCCATGCGGAGCACCTTCTCAAGCAGCGGCACGAGGTCCTGCACGTTGGCGATCTTCTTCTCGTGGAGCAGGATCATCGGGTCCTCGAAGACCGCCTCCATCCTCTGAGGATCGGTGATGAAGTACGGGCTGAGGTACCCCTTGTCGAACTGCAGGCCGTCCACCATCTCGTAGGTGGTGTCGGTGCTCTTGCTCTCCTCGACGGTCACCACGCCGTCCTTGCCGACGGTCTTGATGACCTCGGCCACCAGCTTGCCGATCTCCGGGTCGTTGGCGCTGACGGTGGCGACCTCCTCCACCTCCTTGTCGTCCCGGATCTCGCGGCTGATCTTCCTCAGCTCGGCCACGGCGGCCTCGGTGGCCTTCTCGATGCCGGCCTTGATGTGCGTGGCGTTGGATCCGGCGGCGACGTTGCGGATGCCCTCCTTGAAGATGGCCTGGGCGAGCACCGTGGCGGTGGTGGTGCCGTCTCCGGCCACGTCGTTCGTCTTGCTGCTGACCTCGCGGATCAGCTGGGCGCCCATGTTCTCGAAGCGGTCCTCGACCTCGATCTCCTTGGCGATGGTCACTCCGTCGTTGATGACGGTCGGGGATCCGAACTTCTTCTCCAAGACGACGTTGCGGCCGCGGGGACCGAGCGTCACCTTGACCGCGTTCGCGAGCTTGTCGACTCCGGTCTCGAGCGCGCGCCGCGCGTCATCGCCGAACAACAGGTTCTTGGCTGCCATCGGTTTCCTCCTTCGCCGCTCAGTCGACCACCGCGAGGACGTCGTCCGCGCGCAGGATGATGTAGTCCTTGCCCTCGACGGTCACCTCGGTGCCGGCGTACTTGCCGTACAGCACGTGGTCGCCCACCTTGACGTCGACCGGCGCGATCTGGCCGCTGTCGAGGCGCTTGCCGGGGCCCACCGCGAGCACCTTGCCGCGCTGGGGCTTCTCCTGGGCCGTGTCGGGAAGGATGATGCCGCCCGGGGTCTTGTCCTCCTTCGGGGCGGCCTCGACGACGATGCGATCGTGCAACGGCTGAAGCTTCATGGTTCGTTTCTCCTTCGGATCTGCGAATCCGCCCGCCGTTCGACCGCGGGCGATGTGTTAGCAGTATACCGCCGAGAGTGCCAAAGTCAAGACTCAAAGACCGTCCTGATCCGGGGCTGTTGCGCTCTCGGGCGTGCCAAAATCGTGCCATGGCAGGCTTGCCTTCTGGTGCCGCCGCGACCTGCGTGGAGGAGCTGACGGAGCTGTTCGACGAGTTCCCGGACACCGTCTGGCTGCTGGAGCACCCGGCCACGGGCAAGCACGGGTGCTACTGCTACCAGGGAGTTCACGGGGTGGCTTGCTTCTCGACGGAGGCCGGAGCGTTCCGGTTCGCCGAGTGGATCGACCTGTCCGGCATGCAGGCCCGCGAGATGAGCTTCGACGAGGCGCGAGAGGTGGCCAAGTCGAAGCCGCTTCCGATCGTCGCGCTGATGCTGCTGGACAGCCTGAACAGCCCGAAGATCCACTACGTCCGCTGAGGCCTCGGCGGGTGGACGGGACCAAGGACCCCTTCTTCCACGAGGGTGCCGGAGTAGGGAAACCAGCATTCGTGCGGTTTTGCTGAAACGTTTCTGCAAATCGGCCCGACCTGTGTTATAGTGGGGTCGGACCATGAGACGGACAGTGATGTTCCTGGTGGCGACGATGGCCGTGGCGATCCCGTGTGCGGGGTGCGGCGGACCCGCGACGGGAGAAGTCGATCAGAACTACCTCCAGAAGGCCGAGGAGCTCGGCAAGCTCCGCCGCGAGATCTTCGTGCGGGCCAAGGGCGACTACGATTCGATGTCCGAGGAAGACCGCAAGGCCTATCTCGACTCCTTCGACGGCAACGAGGAGAACGCCAAGCGGTTCTGGAACCTGATGAAGAACCCGCCCCGCTCGTTCGGTCCGGAGATCCCGGGCCAGCAGCAGTAGCGAGGGATCGGCTCGGAGGTGCGGCGATGAGGCGGAGCGAGGTGCGCCGGACGACCATTGATGACGTGGCCCGCAGGGCCGGCGTCGGGAAGGCCACCGTCAGCGCCGTGCTGAACGGCCGCACGCGGAGCGCGCGCATCTCCGCCGACACCGCTCGCCGCGTGCTGGAGGCCGCTCGGGAGCTGGAGTACCGCCCCAACCAGCTGGCGAGGATGCTCGTGCGACGGAAGGCGGACATTCTGGCGGTCGTCTTCCAGCGAGGGTATTTCTTCCTCTCTTGGTCCAGCTTCACGGCCGAGGTGATGCGCGGCGTTTCTTCCGCCGCGGTGGAGCTCGGATACGACCTCCTGCTCCACACGCGCGAGGTGGCCGACCGTGGGGAGGCCGACGTTCTCACCGACGGCCGGATCGACGGCGCGCTGCTGCTGCGGGACGCAGGGGACCCGCTGGTGCCCGAGCTGTTGGAGCGCGGATTTCCCTTCGTGCGGTTCTTCTCGAAGGGCGAGCTGCCCGACGAGCCCTTCGTGGACGCCGACAACGTTGGCGGCGGCCGTCTGGCCACGGGGCATCTGCTCGACCTCGGCCACCGGCGGATTGCCTTCCTTCGCGGTTCGGACCGGTCGACGGCCTCGAACGACCGCTTGGCGGGTTACCTGTGCGAGCTGGAGTCGCGCGGCATCGAGCCCGATCCCGGCCTCGTGTGCCCGATCCTCTCACCCCAGGACGTTCCGGACCGATTGCCCGGATTGATGCGGCGTGCCGACCGGCCCACGGCCCTGTTCGTGTGGTCCGACGACGTCGCCCTGGCTTGCATTCCAGCCCTGCTCGACATGGGGCTCCGCGTGCCCGCGGACGTGTCGATCGTAGGGTTCGACTCGCTCGAGGTCTGCAACCGCTCCGTCCCGCCCCTGACGAGCGTGCGGCAGCCCGTTTTCGAAATGGCTCGGGAGGCGACCCGCCTGCTGAGCCGCCTGATCGACGGGGAGGAGCCTGTCCAAAAGCGGATCCTCTTCCCGTTGCAGCTCGATGTGCGCGGTTCGACCGCGCCGTGTCCGTACCAAGCAAACCAACCTGTGCGTTGAGGTAACCAATGAAGCGAGCCTTTACTCTGATCGAGCTCTTGGTCGTCATCGCGATCATCGCGATTCTCGCGGCCATCCTGTTCCCCGTGTTCGCCCAGGCGAAGGCGGCCGCCAAGGCCACCCAAGCCCTGAGCAACATGAAGCAGATCGGCACGGCCATCCAGATGTACGTTGCCGACTACGACGACACCTACGCCCCGCGCCGCGTCCGCGTGAACAACCCGGACGGCAGCCAGAAGGGCGAGCTCTCCTGGAAGCAGCTGACCTACCCTTACATCAAGAACATCCAGCTCTTCAACGACCCGATGAACCCCGCCGCCAAGTACCCCGACGACTGCAGCGACCCGCTGCTGCGGGCGAGCTGGGGGCAGGAGGTCGTCGGTCCGATCCTGGCCCGGGGCTACGCGTTCGCGGACATCCCGTGGCTCCACATGAAGAGCTGGTCGGCTACGACGATCACCACCACGGCGATCGAGAACCCGGGCGGCACGCTCGCCATCGCCGAGCACAAGCGGGTTTGGGTCGACACGGGCCCCTACCTGAACTGGGACAAGAGCGACTGGGATCCGACGTTCGGCACCGTGGGCGCCCTTGGCTGGCCTTGGGGCGGCAACAAGTGGAGCGAGAAGGCGATGATCCTCGTGTTCCACGACAGCCACGCCAAGCGCATGTCGCACAGCGCGATCTGCGGCAAGGACGACGAGATGAACGCTTGGGGCTACGTCCGCAACCAGCTGACCAACTGGGGCGGCTTGGGCGACGTCACCTGGGTGGACACCTACTGCCAGACCATGCCGAACGAGGTTCGGTAACGATCGAGCATCGACGAGCGGGGCGGCGGGGCCATGCGGCCCCTAGCCGCCCCGATCCGACCCCTAAAGCAACATGGTGGGCGCTCTCTTGGCCATCGCAGGAATCGCATCCGCTCCGAGGCTCGACCCGATCCTCGAGGACCTTCAGCACCGGGCGTTCCTCTTCTTCCGGAACGAGTCGCATCCGGAGACGGGTCTGACGAAGGACCGGGCCTCCAACTCGAAGCCGGACGACTTTCGGGTCGCGAGCATCGCTTCGACGGGTTTCGCGCTCGTCGCGTACGCGATCGGGGTGGAACGAGGCTGGATGGACAGGGCGGAGGCCCGGCGCCGCACCGTGGCGACGCTCCGGTCTATCAGCGATCTGGTGGAGGGCGAGCGAGGCTGGCTCTACCACTTCGTTGACTGGCAGACCGGCAAGAGGGTCTGGAACTGCGAGGCCTCCACGATCGACACCGCCATCCTGCTGGCGGGGGTGATCGCCAGCCGCCAGTATTGGAAGGATCGCGAGATCGATCGGCTGGCCGATCGATTCGCATCGCGCATCGATTGGCGGTGGGCGCTGACGGACGGCGGAGCCAAGCCGGACGAGAAGCTGATCGGACACGGATGGAAGCCTGAGGAGGGTTTCCTCCCGAACAGGTGGTCCGCCCAGTACAGCGAGGAGAAGATGCTGTACGTGATGGGTTGCGGCCTGAGCGACATTCGGACCGACGGCTGGGAGGCGATCGGGCGGACGTTCCACAACTATCAAGGCATCGAATTCATCACCGGGGGGCCGCTGTTCATCCACCAGATGTCCGAGAGCTTCTTCGACTTCCGCGACAAGAGGGACCGCCTCGGCATCGACTACTCCGTGGCCACCCGGAACGCGATCTTGGCCAACCGGCAGTACTGCATCGACAACCCGCGGAAGTTCGAGGGTTACGGTCCCGACTTCTGGGGCCTCAGCGCCTGCGACAGCCCGGACGGCTACCGGGCGTTCGGCGCTCCGGGCTGGACCGACGACAACGGCACCATCACTCCGACCGCCGCGGTCGCATCGCTGGCATTCACTCCCGAACTAGCCGTGTCGTTCGCCAGACACATGCGGAAGGAGCACCCGCAGGCTTGGGGCCGCTACGGTTTCCCCAACGGCTACAACCCGTCTCGGAAGTGGGTGGGACCCGACGTCATCGGCATCGACCTCGGAATGATGATGCTGGCCATCGAGAACCACCGCAACGGATTCGTCTGGCGACTCACGGAGTCGCATTCCGCGGTTCAAAGGGGATTCCGAAGACTGGGCTTCCGAAAGGTTCCCGGAAGCGGAAAGGGTCCGCTCCGGATCGGAAAGGCCGTCATCGGTGAGAGGCTGTGAGCTTGTGCGGCGGACTCCGCTTCGTATAGGCTTTCGCCTGTGATCTCCTCGTCGGACAGAGCCGTTCTGCGTGAGCTGGCGAAGCGGGTTGCCGAGCACGCCTCCTCTGATCGTATGGCCGCTTTGGCCGACCGATGGCGGAGGCACAACGGTCTGGAACGGACCGGGCCGCTGGTGGTCGTCTGGCCGGAGGGCAGCTGGGACGAGGTGTTGCCTCCTCAGGCGCTCCGTTGCGAGGAGCCTCTTGCCCGTTCTTGGGAGGCCGATCTTCGGAGGCGGATCGTTCACGCAGAGTTCCTGCAAGACGACACTCCCGTGACCTCGGTGTTCCGCGTGCACTGGGTGTGGTCCGACAGCGGCTACGGGGTGGAGGTGCCGCGGGAGCAGGGAGACAGCCGCGGAAGCTACACGTGGGAACCTCCCTTCGATTCCTTCCGGGGCATTCCGGAGGGGCTTTCCCCAAGAAGGGTGTTCGTGGACGAAGAGGCCACCTCCCGGCTTGCCGACCTCGCCAGAGAGGTTTTCGACGGCCTACTGGACGTGGAGATCGGTGGTTCGTTCTGGTGGACCCTGGGGCTCACGTGGAGGGCCATCGATCTGGTGGGCTTGGAGGGGCTGATGCTGGGCATGCTTGACGACCCCGAAGGGGTGCATCGTCTGATGGCGTGGCTTCGGGACGAGCACGCCCAGTTTCTGGACCAGCTGGAGCAGGGGGGCTGGTTGTCGCCGAACACCGCGGATCACCCCATCGCGTCCGGCGGCTACGGCTACACCGACGACATCGTTCCGCCGGTGGAAGGGCAGACGGTCACGTGCTCTCGGTTGTGGGGCTTCGCCGAGTCTCAGGAGACGGTCGGCGTGTCTCCGGCGATGTTCGCGGAGTTCGTGCTGCCGTATCAGGTGCCGCTCCTCGAGCGGTTCGGTCTGAACTGCTACGGCTGCTGCGAACCGGTGGACCAGCGTTGGGAGTTCCTGCGTGAGGTGCCGCGGCTTCGAAGGGTGAGCGTTTCACCATGGAGCGACCAAAGATTCATGGCGGAGGCTCTGGAAGGCCGCTACGTCTTCAGCCGAAAGCCGAATCCGTCGCTCGTCTGCGTCGGCTTCGAGGAGGACGCGATCCGGCGGGATTTGCGCGAGACCCTGGAGGCGGCGGGGGATTGCGTGCTCGAGATCATCTTGAAGGACACCCACACGGTGCAGGGAGACCCCAGCCGCCTGTCGAGATGGGTGCAGCTCGCGCGCGAAGAGATCGCCCGCGCCGGGCTCTAGAGGCACCGTTGCGTGGGAGACGGCCAGGGTGTAGAATGACTGGCAAGTCGAGGTCCCTGCTGTCGTGGCAGGGCGAATGACGGGGAAGTCCGGTGAGATTCCGGCGCTGTGCCGCAACGGTGATGCGCTGATCCAGAGTTGGGTAGGCGACGAGCCCGAATGCCGTGCCTCGGCATCGTCGTCTCGTCGCCTACGAGCATAGGCAACCGACGGGGTGGAGATCGCTTCCGCCCAGTGGACCCCTGCTCCTCGGCGACCTCGTCCAGCCCCATCTTGGGTGCATGAGGAGGTCGAACCATGTTGGCCGAACGCAAACGAGCGTTCACGCTGATCGAACTGTTGGTTGTGATCGCGATCATCGCGATCCTGGCTGCCATCCTTTTCCCGGTTTTCGCCAGGGCCAAGTCGGCGGCCCAGCGAACCGCCTGTCTCTCGAACACGCGGCAGATCGCGCTCGCGTGGTCCATGTACGCCGCCGACCACGATGACACGGCTTGTCCCTCGTACTACTACTCCCCGGACTTCGTTGTGGAGACCGCGTGGGACTTCCGGATGGACTGGTCCGACTGGACGACGCCGAAGGCCTCGCTGGGCCTGCTCGGTCCTTACACGAAGACCGGCCAGCTGAACCGTTGCCCGACGTTCCACGGCGAGTCTTGGGGAAGACCGTTCACGGGCTACGCTTACAACGCGTCGTACATCGGCGGCGATGTGTTCGCCGCACGTCCTGTGGCTCCTTTGGGCGCCATCGCAGACCCCGCTGGAACCGCGGTTTTCGCCGACGCCGCCTACGGGAATCCGCCGTCGGGGCAGAACTTCCTGCGCGCGCCGAGCGACCCGTTCTTCGGAATCGGGAAGACGCACTTCCGGCACGACGGCACGGCCAACGTGGCCTGGGCCGACGGTCATGCGAAGGGTTCGAACCGTCTCCATCTTCCGAACCCAGCCGAGCCCGGACTGGGTGCGCTTTCCGAGGACGACTCGGCCTACGACCTTCTGTGAGGGAGCTTGAAAAGGGACATGTTTGAACGAAGAAGCGTATTTTTGGCACTCCTATCGGCCCTTGCGCCCGTGGGCGCGCAGGCATGGACCGTCGACTTCGAGGACTTGACGCTGGCTCCGGAGACCGCGCACTACGACTCGCCCTTCGTGAGCCGCGGCGCCTCGTTCAGCAACTCGTTCACCGACTGGGGAGGCGGCTGGTGGTCTTGGAGCGGTTTCGCCTATTCCAATCGCAGCGACACCACGACGCCGGGCTACCTGAACCAGTTTTCGGCGATCACCGGCGCGGGAGTCGGGGGCGGCGGCATCTACTGCGTCGCCTACGCCCAGGGGGAGGACGCGGTGGTGACGCTGCCCAGCGGGTCTCTGCCGATCGGTGTGTTCGTGACCAACACGACCTACGCCTACCTTTCTATGCTTCGAGGCGACGCCTTCGCCAAGAAGTTCGGGGGACCCGACGGCGGAGATCCGGACTGGTTCAAGCTGACTGCCACCGGCTACTCCGGTTCGAGCCTTACGGGGACTGCGGAGATCTACCTTGCGGACTTCCGGTTCGACGATCCGTCGCTGGACTACGTCCTGAGCGACTGGACCTGGTTCGATCTGTCGCCGCTCGGCCGAGCGGACACGGTTGTCTTCCGACTTTCCTCGAGCGATGTGGGGGCTTGGGGCATGAACACCCCTGCCTACTTCGCCCTCGACAACCTGCAGACGGCGGGCGTTCCGGTTCCCGAGCCCACGACGGTGGCCCTGGCCGGTCTCGGTCTGGCGTTGGCGGCGCGAAGGCGAGGAGGCGTGCGATGAGGCGGATGGCATTCCTTTCCGCCGCGATCGCCGCAACCGGCGCTTATGCCGGACCCTACGCATCGGCGGGCGTTTTGGACAACGAAGTGACTCACTGGGCCACGTCGGTCGTGTCGCTCGATCGCGGACATCAGAACATCGCGAACCCCTCCCTCGGTGTGGCGTCGTTCGGGGTCGGCGGCAACGCGCTCGGGCCTCGCAACGCAACCTATGTGAGCCTTGGCGACGGCGGGAGCATCACTCTGCACCTGGAGCGGGGCATCTCGAACGGGCCCGGCTGGGACTTCGCGGTTTGGGAAAACGGCTTCAGGGTTGGGGGTCTGGTGTTTGCCGAGTTGGCGTTCGTGGAGGTGAGCAGCAACGGAACGGACTTCTTCCGCTTTCCGTCGGTGTCGCTGACGCCGACGACGACCCAAGTGGCCAGCTTCGGCGCCATCGATCCCACCGACATCCACAATCTGGCGGGGCAGTTCGCCGCGCCGGAGGGGACCCCGTTTGACTTGCAGGACCTCGCGGGAGTGTCGCCGCTCTTGGACACCGACCGGGTGTACTATGTCCGGCTCGTTGACGTGGTCGGCTCCATCGATCCGTTGCACGGCCGGTACGACTCCCTGGGCAACCCGATCAACGATCCTTGGCCTACCCCGTTCGCCTCGTCGGGGTTCGACCTTGATGCCGTGGGTGCTCGGTATCAGGCGGTGCCAGAGCCGGCGACCGCCAGCGTGTTGATGCTCGGGCTCGCGTCGGCGCTGCGAAGGCGGCGGCGCTGAGACCGTCTAACCCTTCCTGTCGAGGCGGCCGCGGGCTGAGTCCGCGGCCGCCCCGCCGTCGTCCGCGAAACCAGCAAAGTTGCCAGGGCGGATGGCGCCCGGCGGATGCGGATCTGGCTTATACTGAGGCTTGGGAGAGGGAACCATCCATGAGACTCGTCTTCGGCGTGACGCTCGCTTTTGCGGCCTCTTTGAGTTCCGCGACGATCCTCGCGAAGTGGGACTTCAACTCGTACCCGTCGGACGGTTCGAGCACCACGGGGACGCTCACGCCGGTGGTCGGCTGGGGCTACGCCAGCAGAGTCGGTTCGGTTACTAGCACATACGCCCGGGGAGCCAACGACAATGTGGCGATGGGCTACGGGGAGATGCCGAACGTGCTGATCGACCCGGAGGACGCAGTCAACAACAACTCTGGGTGGAACCTCTCAAACTTCGCGGCCCAAGGCGTGGGCAGCGGAACGCGCGGCGCCGAGTTCCTGGTCAGCACCGCAGGCTACACGGACATCCGCGTGAGCTTCGCGATGCGGCTGAGCAACACGGCGAGCCGCTATTGGAGGCTGGATTACACCCTCGACGGCTCCTCGTGGCTGACGAAGGAGTACTTCGACCACAACTTCTGCTACCTGTGGGGCGCCGACAAAACGCCGTGGTACGACCACTTCGTGGACTTCACGCAGATCGAGGGGGCCGCGAACAATCCGAACTTCGGCATCCGCATCTTGGCGGTCTTCCAAGACGAGGCCACAGGGGTGGGCGATGCGCTGTACATCGCGCACAGCCCAGGCTCCTCCTACACCACTGGCGGCACGGGAAGGTTCGACTTGGTCACGTTCGAGGGTCGTGAGCCGGTGCCGGAGCCCGCAACCATGACAGCGCTCGCCTTGGGGGTTGGAGCGCTGGCTTGGAGGCGGCGCCGACGCTGATCTTGGGCTGGTGAGCCTCTGCGGGGCCGGTCTGGCGACCGGCCCCGCTCGCTTTGCGGAGCAAGGATCTGCGGGATGGGGCCTTTGGGTAATGTCTGCCCATGCTCCCGATAGGACTGTTGCTGTTCCTGACGGCGACCTCGTCTCCTGCCCAGCAGGCGGAGTCGCGCGTGCAGAGCCTCCTCTCGCGGCTCAGCCTCGAGGAGAAGGCGGATCTGCTTGCCGGAGTCGATGGCTTCTACACTCGGCCGGTGCCACGCTTGGGCATTCCCAGGCTGAAGATGAGCGATGGGCCGGTCGGCGTGCGGAACTACGGTCCAGCGGTGGCCTATCCGGCCGGCGCCTGCCTGGCGGCCACGTTCAATGTGGTGTTGGCGGAGCGCATGGGCGCGGCCCTCGGAGACGACGCCCGGGCCCGCGGCGTGCACATCCTCCTCGGACCGGGAGTGAACATCGCCCGGGTACCTCAGAACGGTCGGAACTTCGAGTACTTCGGAGAGGACCCGTTCCTCGCTGGGAAGCTCGCCGCCGCATACATCCGGGGCGTTCAGTCCCAGGGAGTTGTGGCGACGGTCAAGCACTACGCCGCCAACAACCAGGAGATCGAGCGGGGAACGATCGATGTGCGGTGCGACGAGCGAACCTTGCGGGAGATCTATCTGCCGGCCTTCGAGACTGCGGTGAAGGAGGGGAAGGTTTGGGCCGTGATGAACGCCTACAATCGGCTCAACGGGCCGTACTGCACCGCGCACGATTGGCTGAACAACCAGATCTTGAAGAAGGAATGGGGCTTCCAGGGGTTGCTCATGTCCGACTGGGGAGCGACGCACGACGCCGAGGGCGCCCTGCTCGGTGGATTGGATCTGGAGATGCCGGGGCCGGCCGTGTGGAAACCGGACGTCGTGCTGCGGCTCGTTCGTGAGGGCAGGGTCTCCGAGCGAACCATCGACGACAAGGTGGCTCGGCTCCTGCGGATGGCGGTCTCGATGGGCTTCCTGGATCGGCCTCAGGAGCGGAGCCAGACGCCCGCCTCGCTTCAACGGAACCGGCAGACCGCCCTCGAGGTCGCCCGGGAAGGAATCGTGCTACTGAAGAATCAGGGCGGCCTCCTTCCGCTGGACCGAAACCGGGTGAGGAGGGTCGTGGTGATGGGTCCAAACGCCCACCCGGCGGTCTCCGGCGGCGGGGGAAGCAGCTGGACGCAGCCCGAGCGATCCGTGAGCCTCCTCCAGGGGCTGTCGGCGTTGCTTGGCGAGTCCAAGGTTGTGCGGATTCAACAGCCGGAGGAGCGTCTGGATTTCTCCGCCTCGCTGCCGGTTCGGGACGCTCGCGCCGAGATTTTCGCGGGGATCCGCCCGGCGGGCGAGCCTCTGGCGACGCGGCAGTGGGACCGCATCGACTTCGACTGGGCCGGTGGCGGGCCACTGCCCGATGGACCGAGCGATCGGTTCAGCGCCAGGGTCACGGCCAAGATCACGCCGCCCAGCACGGGGAACTACGTTCTGGGTGCCGAGTCGGACGACGGCATCGTCGTCCGGCTGGATGGGGAGACGGTGATCCAGGATTGGAACGATCACGGCGCGAAGCGCGATGCCAGGATCGTTCGGCTGGAGGCTGGGCGAACCTACAACCTGGAGATCCGATACTACGAGAACCAAGGACTCGCGACCCTGCGCTTCGGATGGTGGCCGGAACCGAAGACCCATTTGACGCCGGCCGAGGAGCGGCTGGTGCGGGGCGCGGACGCGGTGGTCGTTGCCGTCGGCTTCGGCCCGCAGTCGGAAGGCGAGGGGTGGGACCGCTCCTACGAGCTTCCAGCCGCTCAGGTTCGGACGATCCGAGAGGCCGCACGGCTCAACCGGAACGTCGTCGTGGTGCTGAACGCCGGAGCGAGCGTGGCGACCGATTCCTGGCTCTCCGCATGTCGGGCCTTGCTGCATGCTTGGTACCCGGGTCAGGAGGGCGGCACGGCTCTTGCGGAGATCCTTCTCGGAGTCACGAATCCCAGCGGAAAGTTGCCGACGTCTTGGGAACGGCGCCTGGCCGACGTGCCGGCTCAGCGCAACTATCCGGGAGCGAACGGCAGTGTGCGGTACGAGGAAGGCCTGAGTGTCGGTTACCGGTTCTTCGACCGGTCACCAGTGAAGCCGCTCTATCCCTTCGGCTTCGGTCTGTCCTACACTCGGTTCGAGTACTTCAATCTGGAGGTGCGGCGGCAGGGCGACCGCGTCCTAGTGCGGTTCACCGTCCGCAACTCGGGCGGTCGGGCCGGCAAGGAGGCCGCCCAAGTCTATGTGATGCCGCCACCGGGGAAGGTGGGACGGCCTGTCAAGGTGCTCCGGGGCGTCGCCAAGGTCTCCCTCAGGGCAGGCGAGGCGGCGCGCGTTTCCGTTGAGCTGGATCGCCGAGCTTTCCAACGCTGGGACGAGCAGACGAAAGGTTGGGTCCAAGATCCGGGCACGTACACCATCTGGGTCGGCAGCTCGAGCGTGGACCGGCGGCTGCAGGCGCAGCTGAGGTTGCCATGAAGCGCGAGGAGGCTTTCGAGTGGGCAGCCGAGCTGGAGGCTTGCCTGGCCAAGGACCTGATCGACCTCTGGTTCCCGCGTTGCGTGCGGACCGAAGGGGGGTTCCACCAGGTCTTCGATCGCGGTTGGCAGCCGATCGGTGAGGAGGATCGGTTTCTCGTGTTCCAGTCGAGGGCGGTCTGGGCCGCGTCGACGCTCGCCGAAGCGTGGCCGCACCGCAGGTCCGAGATGCTCGGTCTCGTCCGCCACGGACTGGAGATGCTGCGCCGGATGCGGTCCGAGCGGGGCGGAATGTTCCTGCAGAGCGCCGATCCACAAGGCAGGGCTTGGAGCGAACGGGCGGAGCTGCAGGCAACCTACCCCTTGGCGTTCGCCCTGTTCGCACTGAGCGCTGCCGCACGCGTCGACGAGAGCGGCGAGGCGCTGCGGCTCGCACAGGAGACCTACCGATGGATCGAAGCCCACCACTGGGATGCGGAGCGGGGCGGGTACTACGAGCTGGTCCGCCCGGATGGCAGCCCGGTGACAGAGCCGATGGGCCTGCACCTGCCTCGCCGCACGCACAACTCGGCGATGCACCTGTTCGAGGCGTTCTTGGAACTAGCCCGCGTGTGGCCGGACCCGTGCGTAACGGAGTCCGCCCGCCGGGTGCTGGATTGGATGGTCCGGTTCCTGTTGCAGGAGCGTGGAACCTTCCTTGCCTGGGTCGACCTGGACAACCGCCCCATCGACGGGGAGATCGCCTACGGGCACGACGTGGAGACGGCGCATCTGATTCTGGACGCGCTTCGCTTCTTGCCTGAGGCAGTGGATCACGAGGAGGCTGTGTCCCTTGCGAGGCGCTTGGTGGATCACGCTCTACGCGAGGGATGGGATCCCGAGGCAGGTGCGTTCTGGGGGTCGGGCACGCTGACGGAAGGGCCTCGACGGCGACCGAAGGTCTGGTGGGTCCAGGCGGAGTGCCTCTACGGGCTGGTTCGCATGGCCGAAGAGTCTTCCGACGATTACCTCAATCCAGCGCGGCGTCTCTGGCACTGGATCCGGACTCGCCAGCTGGACGCGGAGTTCGGCGGTTGGCTGGAGGCCGTGGACAACGACGTGAAGCCGGTGGGCGACGGATTCAAGGGCCACCGCTGGAAGGCGATGTACCACGAGACTCGCGGGCTCCTCTACAGCGCGCAGGCGTTGAGGAGGATGTTCTCCGACGGATCCGGTGATCCCTCGTAAGGGTCACGCAGCGGGTTTCGGGTGGCGGCGGGACCTGGAAAGGCTTAGAGCCTCACGCTGTCGTTGGCCCTCCGGTCTCCTCGTGTTTGGCTGCGCTGGGCGGAGGGCCGTCCGGCAGGCGATTGGTGGACCAGAGGGACACCAGCGCAACGGCCGCGCCAACCCAGAACGGCATCTGATAGTTGTCGGTGAACTCCCACAACCAAGCTCCGCCGATCGGCACCACCACCGCGGCGATGTGGTTCATCGTGGTCCCCATCGCCAGCGAGGGAGTGAGGTCCGCCGGCAGGACGATGCGGTGCAGGTAGGTGGTGAACCCGACGGAGAAGGAGAACAGCACGTTGTCGATCAGGTACAGGGCGTACAGCACACCCGGAAGGCGGATCGTGGCGTAGCCGACGAAGACGAGGAGCAGCGCGATGGCGTAGGCCATCAGCGGCTTGCGCTCCCCAAGGCGGTCCACGATCCTACCAATGCGCGGCGCCGTCAGCGAGATCAGGATCGCGTTGACGAATTGCAGGGCCAGCATCGGCGCGAGGGGGGTCTTGTACACAGCGATCAGCGTGAACGTGGCGAACGTGGAAAACACCTGCCGCCTGCATCCCTCCAGAAAGGTCAGTAGGTAGTACAGGCTGTACTCCCGCCGGAAGACGATGGGTTGCCTTGGCAGACCGGAGGCATGATGGGAAAGCGCCAGAAACAGGCATCCGGCACCGAGGATGAGCGAGCCCGCGGCGAAGAAGTAAGCCGGGTACGGCAGCTCAGGGAACAGAGATCGGACGAGCAGCGCCGTGCCCAGTCCCGCGATCGTCGAGCTGGCTCCCACCGCCGCCATCTTTCCCAGGTGCCTCCCGCCCTCCCGGCCTTTGGCCAGGGCGAGCGTGATGGCGCTCTGCACGGTGGAGAACACGTGGAAGCCGATCGACCAGAACACGCTGATTAGCACGAGAGACGGGACAGTTCGGACAACGCCCGTGGCGGCGATGCCGATTCCCGCGATCGCCAAGCCGACGGCGGCCACCCTTGACTCCGCCAACGCCACCAAGGTTCCGGCGAGCAGAGCAGTCAGGAGGCCCGGAACCTCTCGAAGGGACTCCACCATGCCGAGTTGCTTCGGGCCGGCGTGCAGCACCTCTCGAATGAAGTTCTGGAAGACGCCGTTGTAGATCGCAAAGCCGAAGCCGAACAGGAACGTCGCTGCGATGAACAGGCGCCAGTCCCGCGCCAACTGCCGGTCCTCATTCGTAACAAAGGAAGAAGACGGCAGCCGTGACACGGCTGCCGTTATACCCCTGGTGGGACAGCGGCGCTACGCAACCAGACGGGACATTGTCATCCCTGCAACGTGCGCCAACGCTCCAAGGCACGCCGATGAAGGATGTTGTTCTCCCTGTGGATGTGCCGATGGGTGTCCGCCTCGAGCGTCTGCAGCGCGTCAAGGAGCGCCAGCGTGGTCGGACACGCGTCCGGTGGCGGTTGGTACCCGCCGGTCAACCCCCGCAATTCGGCCAGCGCCGCGCCGGCCGAGTCGTGCTCGGCCTCCATGACGGAGATCGGATTCGACAGGGCTCCGAACGGGAACTGTGGGGCGGCTTCGGCCGCGGCGAGCGTGCGGATTGCCGGGAAGAGGATCTGCTCCTCTGTCCACAGGTGGGATTCCAGTTCCGAGCGCAGGCGCTCGAACACGGCTTGAACGTCCCGCCACCGAGGGTCAGCTTCCGCATGGGCTTCCACAACCCGAGCGGCCAAGTCCGAGATGCGCGGCAGCTCGCGCTTCAGATACGAGTGATGAACCTTCTCGATCTCGTCGCAGACCTCCGCCAAGTTCATGCCGTCGAGGTCCGGGGGCTCGGGATCGGACGCGGCGTCGTGCTCCAGCAGGCGAGCGAAGACCGCCTCGGGATCGAGACCGAGCTCCCTGCAGGCTTGGGCCAGCGGCTGCCGGCCGCCACAGCAGTAGTCCAAGACGAACTGCTTGACGCCCCGCGCACGGCTGGGCCTCTCCACAACGAAGTCCGAAACAAGCTTGTCCTTGGTCATCGTTTCACCTCATGCCGGTTCGGCGGGACCAGCCGGCCCCGCCGACCCATCACAAGCCGTCAAGTCCTCGCGGCTGCCACCGCGCCTTCGGCAACCTCAGGCTCGATCTCCTGTCCAGATCGCTTGCTCAGCGTGGACTGGAACACGAAGCCGACGAAGGCCAGCGTCCCTAGAGCGAACAAGGTGTCGCCGATGGCCCGTAGCCATTTGAGGACCACGATGTGCGGCTGATAAAGGAAATCGGCCGACCGCGCGTACCACAGGCCATGCTCGATGCTGGCCGCCGTCTGCAGCAGGCCGACCGGCAGGAGGCTCAGCAGGACCATCAGCATCAGCCCGACGTTGAGCGACCAGTACGAGAACGCCAGGAGCCTGTTGTTCCACCGACGGTCCAAGCTGAAAACCCTCAGGCAGAAGAGCATGAGACCAAGCCCCAACATCCCGTAGACGCCGAAGAGAGCCGTGTGGCCGTGAACAGGCGTCGTGTTCAGGCCCTGCATGTAGTACAGAGAGATGGGAGGGTTGATCAGGAACCCGAAGAGTCCGGCTCCAACGAGGTTCCAGAACGCTACCGCCACGAAGAACAGGATCGGCCACTGGAACGGCCTCACCCACTCCCGCACGCGGCTGAGCTTCAGGTTCTCATAGGCCTCGAACCCCACCAGCACCAATGGCACGATCTCGAGGGCGCTGAACGTCGCACCCCATGCGAGCACAGCGGTCGGTGTGCCCGTGAAGTACAGGTGGTGCATGGTGCCGATGATGCCGCCTGCCAGGTAGATCGTCGACGAGAAGATCGAGGCGTTGGTGGCCGTCGAGACTCGGATCAGACCCATCCGGCTGAAGAGGAAGGCGATGACTACCGTGGCGAAGACCTCGAAGAATCCTTCGACCCAGAGATGGACGACCCACCATCGCCAGTACTCGGCCACCGCCAGGTTCGTGTGGCGCCCCCACATGAGTCCTGCACCGTAGAAGCCGCCGATCGCGATGGCGGAGATCAGAAACAGAGCCAGCAGACTGCGGTCGGCTGCCCCGCGGCGCAGAGCTGGCAGCAGAGAGCGGCCCACCAGGAAGAGCCATAGGACCAGTCCAACCAAGAGCAGAATCTGCCAGAAGCGTCCGAGGTCGACGTACTCGTAGCCTTGGTGCCCGAACCAGAACCCCTCGGCCAGGCCGAGCCTCTGCTGAATTGCCAGCCATTGGCCTGCCAGCGAACCCAGAACCACGATCAGCAGTGCGACGAAGAGCAAGTTGACGCCGAAGCGCTGACCTTTGGGCTCCACGCCCGAGACTGCCGGTCCGACGAAGAGGCCGGTAGCGAGCCAGGCCGTGGCGATCCAGAAGATGCCGAGTTGCACGTGCCACGTTCGCGCCACCGCGTAGGGCAGCACTTGTGCCAACGGGATGCCGTAGAAACCCAGTCCCTCAACCCCGTAGTGGGCGACGACGATTCCCAGAAGAACCTGAGCGAGAAACAGCGCGGCGACGACCCAAAAGTACTTGAGCGTAGCTTGCATCGAAGGGGTCAACCGCAAGCCGGCCAACGGGTTGGCCGCCGGCGCGACCGTATCCTCCTCGTGGCCCCGCCTAGCCGCGAAGTACCAGACCAGGCCACCCGTGCCCGCAAGCAACCCCAGAATGCTGATGGCCGACCAGATGACGATGGAGCTGGTCGGCTCGTTGCCAACGAGGGGCTCGTGCGGCCAGTTGTTGGTGTATGTGACGTTTGTTCCAGGGCGCTGCGTCGTGCAGGCCCAAGCCGCCCAGAAGAAGAACGCGCCGACCTGTCGCTTCCGGTCGGCGTCCCTCAGGCTGTTGGGGGGAATCGCATAGGCTTCCCGAGTCTTCTGCAGGCTCGGGTCGTCGCCGAACAGTCTGGCGTAGTAGTCCGCCACCTCGCGAATGGCCTCGGCCCTCGCCTGAGACACGCGCAGTTCACCCGTCGAAGCGTCGTAGGTGTTGGTGCGCATCTCCGTGCGGACAGCCGCTCTCACAGCCGCCTGGTTCTCGGGAGACAGCGCGGCGTAGGCGCTGCCGAAGCGCGATCGGGCCGTCTTGTCCAGCAGGATCGTGGCCTCGCGGTGCAGCCAGTCCGCCGACCAGTCCGGAGCGACATATGCGCCGTGGCCCCACACGGAACCAACCTGCTGCCCACCCATCGACTGCCACACGTTCTGGCCGTCCTGGATCTGCGACTTCGTGAAGAGGACCTCGCCGCTCGCTGACATCACCCTTTCCGGAGTCGGCGGGGCCTGCTGGTAGATTTCGAAGCCGTAGTACCCGAGCACGGCGAAGGATGCGGCGATCACCGCCGCAAAGCCGAGCCAGAGTTTTTTGTAACCCATGTTGCTACCTCCGATCGAATACAGGATAACCGGACCTGATTGTCCTGTATTGGCCCATGCTACCGCCGGGGTATTCTGGATGTCAAGGTCCGAAAAAGAGGCGACGGCGATCGTGATCTCACAGACGGCTGAATACGCACTGAGGGCGATGGCCCACCTGGCTCGTGGCGGCGACCGACCTTGGACGAACCAAGAGATCGCCGAAGCCACACAGGTGCCGCCGGGTTATCTCGCCAAGGTCATGCAGGGACTCGCGCGGGCCGGGCTCATCGCTTCCCGTCGCGGGATCAGAGGAGGATTCGTGTTGTCACGGGATCCTTCCGAAATCACTCTGTACGAAGTCCTTCAGGCCGTGGATCCGATCCGCCGCATCACTGCTTGCCCGTTAGGATTGGACGAGCATTCCGAGGAGCTCTGCCCACTCCACCAGCGCCTCGACGAAGCCTACGCCTTCGTCGAGAAGACGTTCAGGGAGACCACGCTCGCGGATGTCGCAGAGTAAGCCTCTGGACCCTAATCCCCGCAGCCGGTGGAGCGCAGCTCGAGCACGCCGGGAGTCAAGCCTTCCGCCTCGGCGAACAACCGCCCGACGCCCGGCTGTCGCGTGGAGCGCACCACCGCGAGGCACCGGCCGCGCCAAGCCCTCCTTTGGGGCCGCGTGAAGCTCTCCGTGCTGCGGATGTTGCCGCTGCACACTCCCTCGATCGCGAACGGTCCTTCCACGTGGAAGCGCACCTCGGGATCCGCCAAGGGGCAGCGACGGCCCTCGGCGTCGACCACCTCCACCTCGACGAACGCCAGGTCCAGCCCATCGGCCGCCAGCTCCGTTCGGTCGCAGAGGACCTTCAAGCCACTGGGAGCGCCGGCGGTTGCCAGAGTCTCCCTCTCCAGCACCTCTCCCCGCGAATCGATGCCTTCGGCGGTCAGCTCGCCCGGAGCGTACGGGACCTTGAACTCAGCCGTGTACCGGTTCGCGCGGCTCGGCTCTCCCTCGCCCAACACCACGCCGTTCAGGCAGAGCCGAATGCGGGGGTGGCGGGAGTACACGCGAACCGTCATGACCCGGCCTTCGAACCCCGGCCAGGTCCAGCTGGGCCTCTCGTTGGGCCAACCCCAGCCGGAGACCTCGTAGGGCGGGTCGCCCTCGGGAACAGCGTCGACAAGGATGCGGATGCCGCGGCCGGTGCCCCACAGGATCTGTCGGTATAAGCCCTGCGGGCGTATTTCACCCGTGAGGTCGATGTCGCCGCAGCCGGCGACGGTGTAGGCGATCTGCGGATCCACCCAGTCGTCCGGCTCTCCTTGGTGCCGAAACCGCCCGATGCCCGCCTCTCCGACGTAATCGAGAGCAGTCCACACGAAGTCGCCGACGACCCACGGATGGTCGAGCGCGGGCATCCAGGACTCGAACGACTCCTTGGGGAACGACTCGGTACCCCAGATCAGCCGTTTTGGATCCCGCTGGCGGTCGGGCTCGTACTCACGACACTGGTAGTTGTAGCCCGCGATGTCCAGGTGCTGGAAGGCCGGATCGATCTCCTGCCAAGGCCGCCCAGGCTGGTCCCAGAAGCAGTGCACCCCTGCGCTGATCGGGCGCGACCCGTCGATGTCGCGGATGGCGTCCACGAGCCGCTTGGCGATCTCGACACCCTCGGGATCGGCGCGCTCGGGAATCTCGTTGCCGATGCTCCAGGCGATCACGCTCGGATGGTTGTGATCGCGCAGAACCATGGACCGGATGTCGTCGATGCCGTGCTCCGCGAAGAAGCGGTGGTAGTCCTGGGGGTTCTTCGGCTTGGTCCATTGGTCGAACGCCTCGTCGAGGACGAGGAGGCCGAGTCGGTCGCAGGCGTCCAAGAAAGCAGTCGAAGGCGGGTTGTGCGCGGTGCGGACCGCGTTGAAGCCCAGCTCCTTCATTTGGCGGACCCGCCGCTCCTCCGCGACGGGGAACGCCTTGGCACCTAGACAGCCGTTGTCGTGGTGCGCGCAGCCGCCCTTGACCTTGATCGGAAGCCCGTTGAGCAACAGGCCCTGTTCGGAGTTCCAAGCGACCGTGCGGAATCCGATGCGCAAAGTCTGGCGGTCTAGCTCTCGGCCGTCCTGCAGCAGCGTGCAGATTAGGTCGTACAATCGCGGCCTTTCGGGGCTCCATGGCTCGGCCGTCGGAGCGTGCAGCAGCGCGGCGCCCTCGGAGGACGCTTGGCACGACCTACCGACTCCGAGCTCCGGGATCTCGAGCCGCAGCTCCAAACCCTGAGCCGGTCCCTCAATGCGGTATCGAAGGCGCAGACTCTCCAGGCTCGGGGTGTCCACCAAGAGACCCCAAGGGGCGAACTCCACCGGGCCGGAGACGATCAGGGTCACTGGGCGATAGATGCCGCTGCCGGAGTACCACCGCGTGTGCTTTCCGCTGGTGTCCGTGCGGACCAGCAGCTCGTTCTCGCGACCGAAAAGGATGTGTTCGGTGAGTTCCACGAAGAAAGGCGTGTAGCCGTAGGGATGCCGACAGAGCTCCGTTCCGTTCAGATGGATCGAGGCGTCTTGGTAGACGCCGTCGAAGTACAGGCGAATCCGGCGTCCGCGCCACTCCTCAGGCGCCACGAGGCTCGTTCGGTACCAGCCGACGCCGCCCAGCGTATAGCCCGTAGAGGTGGAGCCCGGAGCCTGCGGGTCGAAGGGATTCGTGCGGCCGGGGAGGTCCTCGATCGAGTAGTCGTGGGGAAGCTGGACGGGCCGCCATTCGTTGTCGGCTTGGACCGGACCGTCGATGCGCTCGTAGCGGAACTCCCACCCCTCCTGCAGGGGCAACAAGATGCGAGCCGGCGTCTCCATCACGCGATTCCGTTTCGTCGTCGGCTCGCGATTTCCTGCCCCCAAGCAGAGGCGAGCGGATGCGTGCCAACATGGGGCCGTTCGATCGGGGTTGGCAATGTTGAGAAGGCTCTTCCCATGCCTGGTTGCGTTTTCGGCGGCGCTGAGCCTCGCCTTCGCGGGGGGCAGCGGCGGTGCAGAGGCCCCCTCGGTGGAAGTCGAGGTGGGTCCGAACGGCGTCCGGATCTTCGCCGACAACGCGGACGCTCACGAGGTCTTCGTGAAGCTGGCCCAAGCCACGGGACTGCGGATCATGGTGGACGACACCGTGCGGCGGAGCGTCACCGTGAACCTGGTGGACAAGAAGCCGACGGAGGCTTTGGAGGCGATCGTGTCCGCCTACGGGCTGGCATGCAAGCTGGTCGGAACGGTGTTCATGGTCAGCGAGGGCATCCCGAAGGGTCCCTCCAGCTATCTGCTGAGCGACATCGACGCGGTGGGCACCAAGTACGTGCTCGCTCCGACCGCGAAGTCGCTGCTTCCGATCTTCCTGCAAGACCACGTCAAGACGAACCAGGAGCAAAACTCGGTCATCTTGTCGGCCCCGCAGAGCGTGCTGAAGAAGTTCCGCGAGGACATTTCGCAGTTCGATATCCCGGCGGCGCAGATCATGATCGACGTTCTCATGGTGGAGTTCACCGACTCCGCCACCAAGGAGTTCGCGCTGAACCTCGCCGCCAGCAACGCCGGCGTGCAAGGCTCGATCGACTCCGCGTTCGGCGAGGTCTTCTATCGTGCGATCACGGGATTGCCGGACGCGTTCGAGGCCAACCTGAAGGCGTTGGTGGAGAAGGGCAAGGCGAGGGTCCGCGCCAACCCGCGGATCGCCACGGTCAGCGGTCAGGACGCGAGCATCTTCATCGGCAAGCAGCGTTACATCAGCACGCCCGTTGTGATCGGTGGGGATCAGTGGGGCGGACGCCAGACCAACTCGATCGACGCCGGCGTGCGCCTGAGGATCACGCCGTGGACGGGTGGGACCGGGGACATCCTCCTCGACATCCGACCCGAGATCAGCGTACTCGGCGCGCCCGATCCGAGAACGGGGCTGCCCGACAAAAGCACCCGGCAGGCGAACACCTCCGTGATCGTGCGCGACGGCGAGACGGTCATTCTCGGCGGCCTCGTGCAGGACGAGACGATGAAGACCCAGACGAAGATTCCCGTTCTGGGCGATCTGCCGCTCATCGGGCCGCTCTTCCGGTCGCTGGATGAGCGCAAGCTGAAGACCGAGATGGTCGTGTTCATCACGCCGCGCATCCTGCCCCCGGTTGCGGAGCGGGCGCCCGCCGCTTCGCCGTCCAAGTGAATCCGGAGCGATGGGGAAGGGTGTTCGTTTGGCTCTGGCTCTGCTGATGGGGACGTCCTTGGGGACGGCCTCCTTGGCCCAACGGGTGCCCTACTGCAACTTGACCGGCGTGTCGGTCAAGCGCCTCGCGAACGGCGTCGAGCTCACCATTCAGGCGGACGGCATTCTGGATCTGGACCTCGACTTCGGCCACTACCTGAACCTGGAGGCCATCAGCATGGCCAGGTGGGACGAGTTCGAGCGGTTCGTCACCTATCTGCCGTTTCGAATCCGGAACGCACGGAGCCGCATCGGCAACGTGGTCGACGTCGGCGAGTATCCGGTGAGCCACGTAGAGACCTCGGTTCTGCCCGAGTCCACGGACGGCGTGGGCCTGGACCTGCGCGTCGTTCTGTTCGAGCCTGCCTACACGGTCTCGATCAAGACGCCGCAGGCCGACCCGGACTTCTGGAACAAGATCCCGGACCGGCCCAGCGTGCGCATCCAGGTTCCGCCCGACCAGCGACGGATCCTCATCGTCGTCTCCAGGAATCGGAACGTGGAGCTTCAGCCTGCGAGGTTGCCGCCGAAAGAGGGTTCGGCGACCCGGCTCCAGATAGCCCGTCAGGGGGACACTTACGACGTCTGGTCGGTCCACGCGCCCGTGCAGGACTTCGCGCGGGCCTTGACGAGCGCTTCCGGGAGGTCGGTGATCGTGGAGGACGGCCTGCAGCGATGGATCACGGCGAGTCTCTCCGAAGCCACGCTCGAGGAGGTGCTCGGTGCGGTGGCCCAAGCGTACGGGCTCGCGTTGGAGCGGAGGGGTCCCGACGTCGTGCTCGCGGACGGGACGGTTCGATCGCGCCAGGCCTACCTCTCTGGCCAGTTCGTTCGGATGCCTCTGAGGAACGTTTCGCCCGACGTCGCACGCGCCTCTCTGCCCGACTTTCTCCTGCGCTTCACCGCCGTCGATCCGGAGCACAACGCTCTGCTGGCGGTCGGCCCCGAGCCGATGCTCGACAAGCTTCGGAACGACCTGAGAACCATCGACCGACCAGCGCCGATGTTAGAGTTTCGAGCGGTGGTCGTGGAGACTTTCGGCGAGAGCCTGTCGGAGGCGTTGGCCTCGTGGACGGTCGACGGTGGGAAGGCTCGGCTGAAGGGGGACCCGGCGCTCGGGGATTTCCACTTCAGCCAGTTGCTGGCGAGCCCCGACCAGCTGGATCTCCTCTTGAGGGCCCTCGAGGCGCGCCAAGCCGTGAGGATCAGAGCCACCAGCACCGTACGGGCGCTGGCTGGCCAGGAAGCGAACCTGTTCGCGGGTTCGCAGAGGTTCGCCAAGTATGAGTTCGTCGATCGGCTGACCAACGAGGTGACGGCGAAGGTCATTCCGGTCGACCTGGGTGCGAGCCTGTCGGCGACTGGGTATGCGTCCGGCGGCAACGTGCTCGTTCGGCTTCGGCCCAGCCTGACCAGCATCGCGGCGGTCGAGCCGAAGACAGGCTTGCCCACGGTGTCCCAACGCTCCGCCGATACGTTCTTGGTACTGGAGGACGGAGCGTCCGTGGTCATCGGAGGTCTCTCCGACGAAAGGGCCGAACGACGCACGATCCGCGTGCCACTGCTTTCCGATCTCCCGCTTCTGGGAGGACTCTTCCGGTACCCCCGCACGGTTCGGTCCTCCACGGTCCTGACGTTCATCGTGACCGCGCGGGTGGTCGCATCCACCGAATCTGCAGATCAGCCATGAGAAAGCTCCTCGTCCTAGCGTCCCTGCTTCTCGTCGCCGCCAAGCTGGCAGCCCAGAGCGTTCCATACTGCAACGTCACGTCCATCGAGGCGCAGCAGCTGAGCAACGGCGTGCAGATCCTGATCAAAGCCGACGGAGTGCTGGAGCTCGGCCCGGGAACCGAGGAGGGCGGCATGCAGGGCCGCCTCCGCATCGAGCTGGCGAACGCCAAGTCGAAGGTGAACCGGAACTTCATCGACGTGAGCAAGTTCCCGGTGAGCTACATCCAGGTCTCCGTGCCACAGGGGGCGAAGGAGGGAGTCGGGCTGACCATCGTCGTGGCGATGTTCGAGCCCTCGATGACCTCTGTGGAACGCTCGAACGACCAGCAGAGCATCATCGTCACCGTCAACAGCTCCCGCACCTTGGCACAGCGACCTGCCGGACAAGAAGCGGGGGACGAGGCGGCGGCACGGCAGTCGCTCCTTGTGAACTACGACGAGGGCCTGCTCTCGATCGATGCGGTGAAGGCCAACCTTCGGACGCTTCTGGCGACGGTGGCGCGCCGCGCAGGACTGAATCTGGTCGTGGACGATTCGGTCCAGAGCCGAGAGGTCTCGGTTTCCTTCCGGGACATGCCTGTCGGGGAGGCCCTTCAAGCTCTCGCCTCGGCCACGGGGATGGCGATGCGCAAGGAGGGCGATCGGTATCTCTTCGCGGACGGGGTGCCGGTAGACCTCGCCACCTACAGCCTCTCCGAGACGGAGTCGTTCCGCATGAAGTCCGTGCGGGCGCAGACGGCGTCCGGCTTGCTCCCGACGTTCCTGTACAGCTATCTCCACGTGAATGAGGCTCAGAACGCGGTGGTGGTCACGGCGCCGCGCCCGATGCTGGACAAGATTCGGGAGGACTTCGAGAAGATCGACATGGCTCCGCCGCAGATCATGATCGAGGCGCTCGCTGTGGAGGTCTCCTCCACGGACGATCTTCTGGCCGAACTGAACGGATCGTACACCGACGCCAACACGGACGCGTCGGTCAAGGCCCGCGACGGGCAGATACGCTACGCAACGATCGGTACGAGCCCCGCGGACCTGAAGGCGAGGCTCACAGCGCTCGTTGCCGAGGGGCGCGCGAGGGTGCATGCCGCGCCGCGCATGGCCGCGATCAACGGCAGGAGCGCGGACATCTTCATCGGCGAGACCAAGTTCATCAAGGTGGAGGTGAACTCCTTCGGAGGCAAGCAGGAACGGATCCAGGGCGTCGACGTGGGGGTCAAGCTCTCGGTTCGGCCTTGGACGGGCGGCAACGGAGAGGTCACCGTCACCTTGGTGCCCGAGGTGAGCAACATCAGCGAGCTGGACCGGGAAACGGGCCTGCCTGTGCTGTCGACCCGCCGGGCAGAGACGACGGTGCGGGTGCGGGACGGCGAGACGATCGCGATCGGTGGACTCAATCAGACCCAGGAGTACACGACCGACACCAAGGTGCCCCTGTTGGGCGACCTTCCCCTGATCGGGGCGCTGTTCCAGACCAAGAAGAAGAGCCGCATCGATACGGAGCTGGTGGTGTTCGTGACGCCGCACATCCTGGACGAGCGCGGCAGGCTGCGGGACGCCGCCAAGGAGCGGGAGATCCGAGAGCGGTTCGGGGTCGACGGACCCGCTCCGAAACCGGCGGCGCCATAGGGTAGCCTCGGCGTCCCAGGAGGGATTGCCCAGTGATTCCGAAGCCCGCAACGCAACACCCGCTCGACGGCACGTTCACGATCGGAGAGAGCACCCCGATCACCTTCCAAGGTGCGGCCGGCAGCAAAGCCGCCGAAGGTCTGGCCCGGTGGCTGCGCCAGTGGACGGGCAGGCCTTTGCCGACCCAAGAGGCTACCGACCCGAAGCCGGACGGGATCCACTTCGCGCTGGAGGGTGGCGACCCGTCGTTGGGGGAGGAGGGCTACGAGCTGCTCGTCTCGCCGACCGGGACGGTTGTCCGCGCCAAGGCAGAGGCGGGGCTGTTCTTCGGCGGACAGGCCCTCGCGGCGATGGTCTGGGACGCGCTGACGGACGGATCGCGGACGAGCATTCCCGCGATGGTTGTTCGCGACGAGCCGAAGTTCGCATGGCGCGAGTCGATGCTTGACTGCTGCCGGCACATGCCGTCGGTGGCCTACATCGAGCGGCATCTGGACCTGATGGCGCTCCTCCGCCTGAACCGCTTCCACTGGCACCTCACCGAGGATCAAGGGTGGAGGATCGCCATCGACCGGTACCCGCGGCTCACCGAGGTGGCTGCTTGGCGGCGGTCCGAGGACGGCTCCACCTACGGCGGCTTCTACACGAAGGACGAGATCCGACACGTCGTCCGCTACGCGAAGGAGAGGTGCATCGAGGTCATCCCGGAGATCGAGATGCCGGGGCACTCGATGGCGGCGCTCGCGGCATACCCCGAATTGGGCTGCACGGGCGGACCCTACGAGGTCGGCTCGCGGTGGGGAATCTACGACGACATCTACTGTGCGGGCAACGACCGTGTGTTCGAGTTCCTTCAGGGCGTTCTCGAGGAGGTGCTGGAACTGTTTCCGTCTCCATGGGTGCACATCGGTGGCGACGAGGCTCCGAAGGTGCGATGGGAGAAGTGCCCGAAGTGCCAAGGGAGAATCCGGGCGGAAGGCCTGAAGGACGAGTTCGAGCTGCAGAGCTGGTTCATCCGCCGGATGGAGGCGTGGCTCGCCGAGCGCGGGAGGCGTCTGATCGGCTGGGATGAGATCCAGGAAGGCGGGCTGCCACCGACGGCCACCGTTCAGTGGTGGCGCGGCTGGATGAAGGAAGTGGCGCTCGAGGCCGCCCGCCATGGGCACGACATCGTCAGCACGCCGACGTCCCACTGCTATCTGGACTACGGCTACGAGGAGTTCTCGGTCGAGCACACGTACGGGTTCGACCCGGTTCCCGAGGAGCTGGACCCGGCCGCGGCCGCGAAGGTGCTGGGCGGAGGAGGCAACATGTGGACCGAGCACACTCCGACCGAAGCGGACATGGACCGGCAGATCTGGCCTAGGCAGGCGGCGATCGCCGAGTGCCTCTGGACGCCCCGGGAGGCGAAGAGCTGGCCCGATTTCGAGAGGCGCCTGCGACCGTTCCAGACCTTGCTGGAGCGACTCGGCGTCCGTTACGGACCCTGGAGCTAGGCGGCTCGGTCGAACGGTTCGGCCTCTTCGTCCGGCAGCTCCACGACCTCTCCGAGCGTTGTGCGCCGGAGCAGACGCCATCCCATCCAGGCGAGGAGGCCCGCGCCGGCGGCGGGAACCCACAGCTCTGGGCGTAGGAAGGAGGGCATCGTGACGACTGCCACGAGTCCTCCCAGGGAGACGGCTTTCCAGTCGATGGACACGTTCGGCCTCCGATAGGATTGTCGGTTCGTCCCGCGGGATTGCTCAGGGCGTTGGCACTCGGTCCCCTTTTCTGCCAAAACCCGTTGACAGCTCCGCTCCCGCGAGTCATAATCTAGCAGACAAACGCTTCGAGTGCCAACGAGGCGCTTCGAGAACGTTGAGAGGAAGAGACGCTATGGCGAACCTGAAACCGTTGGGAGACAAGGTTGTGGTGGAGCCCGTCGAGGCCGAGGAGAAGACCGCCAGCGGCATCTACCTGCCCGACACCGCCAAGAAGAAGCCCCAAGAGGGCAAGGTGATCGCGGTGGGCGAGGGCCGCATGCTGGACAACGGCGAGCGCAACAAGCTCAGCGTGAAGCCGGGTGACCGGGTGCTCTTCAGCAAGTACGGCGGCAACGAGGTCACGGTCGACGGCAAGGAGTACGTGATCCTGGACGAGGATCAGATCTATGCGATCCTCGGGTGAGGACGAAGCGACGAGAAGGAAGTCAATGGAGGTTCTGAAAGATGCCTGCGAAGCAACTGCTGTACGATGAGAACGCCCGCCGAGCGCTGGAGCGGGGTGTGAACAAGGTCGCGGACGCTGTGAAGGTGACGCTGGGTCCCCGCGGCCGCAACGTGGTGCTCGACAAGAAGTGGGGCAGCCCCACGATCACCAAGGACGGCGTGACGGTCGCCAAGGAGATCGAGCTGGAGGACCCGTATGAGAACATGGGCGCCCAGCTCTGCAAGGAGGTCGCGTCCAAGACCAACGACATCGCCGGCGACGGCACGACCACCGCGACGGTTCTCGCCCAGGCCATCGTGACCGAGGGTCTGCGCTACGTCGCCGCGGGCGGCAATCCGATCGCCGTGAAGCGCGGCATCGACCGGGCCGTGGAGCTGGCCGTCAGCGAGATCAAGAAGATCGCCAAGCCGATCAAGGACAAGGAGCAGGTCGCGTTCGTTGCCTCCATCGCGGGCAACGACGAGGAGATCGGCAAGCACGTGTCCGAGGCGATGGACAAGGTCGGCAAGGACGGCGTGATCACCGTGGAGGAGAGCAAGGGCCGCGACACGACGCTCGAAGTCGTGGAGGGCATGCAGTTCGACCGCGGCTACATCAGCCCCTATTTCGTGACCGATCCGGAGCGCATGGAGGCGGTGCTCGAGGATCCGCTGATCCTCATCCATGAGAAGAAGATCAGCAGCGCGCAGGACCTGCTGCCGTTCCTGGAGCGCGCCGCCCAGACCCGCCGCCCGATCCTCATCATCGCGGAGGACGTGGAGGGCGACGCCCTGGCGACCATCGTGCTGAACAAGATCCGCGGCGTGCTGCAGATCGCGGCGGTGAAGGCCCCTGGTTTCGGCGACCGGCGCAAGGCCATGCTGCAGGACATCGCGATCCTGACCAAGGGCAAGTTCATCAGCGAGGACCTCGGCACGAAGCTGGAGAACGTCACTGTCGACATGCTCGGCACCGCGAAGAAGGTTGTGATCACCAAGGAGGATACGACCATCATCGAGGGCGCTGGGAGCAAGGAAGACGTGATGGGCCGGATCAACCAGATCAAGGCCGAGATCGAGAAGACCGACAGCAACTACGACCGCGAGAAGCTGCAGGAGCGGCTGGCCAAGCTCAGCGGCGGCGTCGCGGTGATCAAGGTCGGCGCCAGCACCGAGACCGAGCTGAAGGAGAAGAAGCACCGCTACGAGGACGCCCTGTCGGCGACCCGCGCGGCGGTCGAGGAGGGCATCGTTCCGGGCGGCGGCGTGACGCTGCTGGCCGCGGCGAAGGCCCTGGAGAACACCGGGCTGACCGGCGACGAGCTGACCGGCGTGCAGATCGTCAAGCGGGCTCTGGAGGAGCCGCTGCGCACGATCGCCAGCAACGCGGGCCTTGAGGGTTCGGTGATCGTGGAGCGCGTGAAGGCCGCGCCCGAGGGCCACGGCCTGAACGCGGTGACCGGCGAGATCACCGACATGGTGGCGGCTGGAATCGTCGACCCTGCGAAGGTCACTCGGTCCACGCTGCAGAACGCCGCGTCGATCGCGGGTCTGGTGCTGACCACCGAGGCGCTGGTGGTCGAGAAGCCCGAGCCGAAGAAGAACACGCCGCCCACGCCGGGCATGGGCGACATGGACTACTGATCCGAAGGGATCTGGAGCAGCGTGGGGGCGGTCCGGAATGGGGCCGCCCCCGAACCTTTCCGGTGCCTCGCCGTCAGGCGCCCCAGGCGGACGCCAACGCATGCGCGACGGCGTCGAGGAACTCCTCCGTGGAAAGGTAGTCAGAGCGCTGCACGTTCTCTCCGTGGATGCACAGCGCGAGGTCCTTCGTCATCTTGCCGGACTCGACCGTCTCTACGCACACCCGCTCCAACGTCTCCGCAAACCGCTTCAGCTCGGCGTTGCCGTCGAACTCCCCGCGGTACCACAGGCCGCGCGTCCAGGCGAAGATCGACGCGATCGGGTTGGTGGAGGTCTCTTTGCCCTGCTGGTACAGCCGGAAGTGCCGCGTCACCGTGCCGTGCGCGGCCTCGGTCTCCACCGTCTTGCCGTCGGCGGTCATGAGGACGCTGGTCATCAGCCCAAGGGAGCCGAAACCCTGCGCCACTGAGTCGGACTGCACGTCGCCGTCGTAGTTCTTGCACGCCCACAGGAACCCGCCGCTCGACTTCATCGAGTAGGCCACCATGTCGTCGATCAGCCGGTGCTGGTATTCCAACCCGGCTTCGGCGAACTTATCCGCGAACTCGGCCTCGAAGACTTCTTGGAAGATGTCCTTGAACCGGCCGTCGTAGGCCTTCAGGATCGTGTTCTTGGTGGAGAGGTACACAGGCAGACGGCGATTGAGGCCGTAGTTCAGACAGCTCCGGGCGAAGTCGCGGATCGAGTCGTCGGTGTTGTACATGGCCAGCGCCACACCGCCACCTTCGAATCGGTACACCTCGTGCTCGATCGGCTCGCCTCCGTCCTCCGGCTCGAAGGAGATCTTCAGTCTCCCCCTTCCGCTCACGCGGAAGTCCGTTGCACGGTACTGGTCTCCAAACGCGTGGCGGCCGATGACGATCGGCTTGCTCCAGCTGGGGACGAGTCGCGGCACGTTGCGGCAGACGATCGGCTCGCGGAAGACCGTGCCACCGATGATGTTGCGGATCGTGCCGTTAGGCGACTTCCACATCTTCTTGAGGCCGAACTCCCGCACGCGCGCTTCGTCCGGCGTGATCGTGGCGCACTTGATGCCGACGCGGCACCGCTGGATCGCCTTCGCCGCCTCCACGGTGACCTGGTCCTCGGTCGCGTCGCGGTTCTGGATGCTCAGGTCGTAGTATTCGATGGGCACGTCGACGTAGGGAAGGATCAGGCGCTCCTTGATCATCGCCCAGATCACGCGGGTCATCTCGTCGCCGTCGAGCTCCACCACCGGGTTCGTCGCCTTGACTTTCGCCATCTTCGTGTCTGACTCCAGGACAACGGGTTTACCCCAACCAGGCTCCCTGTCCTGAAGGGAGAGAGGCGACGAACGGCCGCGGAGATCCGCAGCTCGCGCAGTTTCCTCTAGGTTGACAACCCCCCGGTCTTGATTCCGGTTTCTGGTTCCTTTCCTGCGCCGTTTGCGGCAATCCTATCCGGATCGTCCCCGATCATCCGATCATTGTAAATGAAGACCGACGGAGTTTTGAACCATCGAAATGGATTAGGGGTTCGTGATGTCTTACGCTGGTGCAAGCGACGACAGGAATCCAATCGGGTCCTGCGGCCCAACACCTCGGGAGGGCCGGAGACGAGAGTCGAGCTGGGCCGAGGAATCCGTCGGGGAGAGTCTGAGGAGCGCGTGGGGGCCGCTGTTCGTCAACGTCGTAGACCCCATTGTGGTGCTGGACGACCAAGCGCGCATCCAGGCGGTGAATCCAGCCTTCGAGACCCTTTCCGGTTGGACGGCTTCCGAGCTGCTCGGCAGCCCCGTGGATGTTTTGGTTCCTCCTAACGTCGAAGTGAACCATGCCGCGGCGATCCGTCGCTTTCGGGACACAGGCGTGTCCCGGGTGGTTGGCTGCAAGACCGACATTGAGATTCTCTCGAAAGAAGGGAGCACCATCCCAGTGGAGCTGTCCGTCAGCATGTTGCCCGCGGGGGACCGGGTCGCCTTCGTCGGCGTGGCGCGAGACCTTCGCGAGAGGAGGGAATCGGAGCGACGATGGGCGGATGCGGCAGAGCGATGGTACAGCTTGCTCCGATCGCTTCCTCTGCCGGTCGCCGTGGTGGACTCTCAAGGGCACTCCGTCTTCGTCAATGCGGCTTGGGCGGGGCAGACGTCGACCCCCGAGGAGGCTTCCGACAACGATCAAGCATGGCTGAGAGCGATCCTCGGGCCCGACCGACACGCCTTGAGGACCGGCACGGCTCGGCTCCTGGAGACGGGAGAGCCGCTTCATCTGGTGGTTGGCTACCAAGGGCCGGATGGAGCCCAGGGAACGCTGGAAGTTTTCGGAAGGCGTCAGGTCCAAGCCGACGAGGCGAGGCACCTTGCGGTGCTGGTCGCGGAGGACGTCTCCGATCGCATCCAGGTCGCGGAGAGACTGTCGGAGAGCGAGAGGATCCACAGGCAGATTGTCGAGTCGGCTCTCGAGGCCATCGTCACCACGGACCGACGGGGCAGGGTGCTCTCCTGGAACCCAATGGCGGAGAGCCTGTTCGGCTGGACGATGTTCGGGGCGTGCGGCAGAGCCCTCTGTGAGCTTCTGTTCCCCGAGCGGTTGCCTCTGGAGCTCGCTAAACTGTGGGAGGAAGGCGACCCGGCCGCCACGTGCGTCCCTCCAACCCTCCTTCGTGCGAGCCGCAAGGACGGCTCTCCGATCCATGTGGAGCTAGCCGCGACGTGCGTCGAGACCGAGGAGGGGATTCAGTGGACCCTCTTTCTTCGGGATGCCACCGACCGGTGGCTTTTCGAGGAGTCGGCCCGACGAACCCACCGTCAGCTGTCTGAACTCCTCAGCGCGATTCCAGCTGGATTGGTGGTGTTCGACGACCACGGCATCACCTATCACTGGAACGCTGTGGCGGAGTCCCTTTTCGACGGTTGGAGCTCCCCGGGGAGGGATTTCACCCTTTGGGACCTACCGATCGCGTGGGACGTGCATGAGGTCCGGCACAGGCTGCAGAGTCTGACACCAGGGGCGCCTTTGCGCCTGCCCGGCATCCGAGTCGGTCCTGAGCCTGCCCGACGATTCTGCGACGTGACCATCACGTTGATGGATGGCAGCGAGGAGCGCCGCTATCTATGGAGCGCGGTCGATGTCACGGAGCAGCGTCAGTTGGAAGCCCATCTGATGCAGGCGCAGAAGCTCGAGTCGATCGGTCAGCTGGCCGCAGGCATCGCGCACGAGATCAATACACCGACGCAGTATGTCTCTGACAACGTCCGGTTTCTCCACGACGCCTTCCAAGACCTTCTCCGTGCATGGAACGGTCTGGAGCAGCTCGTCCTGCAGACGGCCGCCGATCCCGGGGTCAGGCAACGACTCTTGGAACTCAGGGAGGATGCCGACTTGGACTATCTGTTCGAGCAGATCCCGTCGGCCATCTCGCAGTCCCTCGATGGCCTGCAGAGGGTGGCGACGATCGTGCGTGCGATGAAGGAGTTCTCTCACCCGAACTCCTCCGAGAAGACTGCCGTCGATCTAAACCGCGCTCTGGAGAGCACGATCAACATCTCCCGCAACGAATGGAAGTACGTGGCGGAGATGGAGACCGACTTCGACCCTGCGTTGCCGGTCGTGCACTGTTTCGCCGGGGAGCTCAACCAGGTGTTCCTCAATCTCATCGTGAACGCGGCGCACGCCATCGCCGACGTGGTCGGCGGGTCGGACCGTAAAGGGAAGATCACGGTGGCCACGCGGAACCTGGGCGGCGACTGGGTGGAGGTGTCCGTTTCCGACACCGGATCCGGAATCCCTGAGGCCATCCGGGACAGGATCTTCGATCCCTTCTTCACCACCAAACCGGTCGGCAAGGGTACCGGCCAGGGCCTGTCCATCGCCTACAACGTCGTGGCCAAGCATGGCGGCCGCATCTTCTTCGACACGGAGACGGGACGCGGAACGACGTTCCACGTCCAGATCCCCACCGCCTACGAGCACGCCAACCCTCAAGACCAAGCTGGAGCAGCGGCATGAGCAAGACCCGCATCCTGTTCGTGGACGATGAACCGAACATCCTCGAGGGCCTGCGTCGCCTCCTGAGATCCGAGCGAGAGCGCTGGGCAATGGACTTCGCCTTGGGGCCCGAAGAGGCCTTGGAGAAGGTCCGGGAGCAACCTTACGACGTGGTGGTCACCGACATGAGGATGCCGAAGATGGACGGAGTCGCGCTCCTGGAGGAGGTGCGCAAGCTCCGGCCGGAGGCGATCCGCTTCGTGCTGACGGGGCAGACGGACCGCGACACAGCGCTGAACTCTGCGAATTCCGCACACCAGTTCTTGGCGAAGCCCTGCGATCCGGACGAGTTGCGCCAAGCGATCGGCAGAGCCTCGCGCCTCAGGGAAGTGTTGGGTTCCAACGAGCTGAGGGCCTTGGTCAGCAACATCGGGTCTATGCCGACCCTGCCGGCGAACTACCACCGGTTGCTCAGGGAGCTGGACCAACAAGATCCGTCGATCGCCCGTGTCTCCGAAATCATCGAGCAGGACATCGGAATGACGGCAAAGGTCCTGCAGATGGTGAACAGCGCCTTCTTCGGCGCACCGAGGCATGTCTCCAGTGCGAGGGATGCGGCTGCTCTGCTCGGCCTCGACACGCTGCGCGCGCTGGTGACCGCGGTGCACGTGTTCCGACAGTTTCCGCAGGAGCGCGTGCGCGACCTCAACGTGGACACGCTGCACCAGGATGGGCTGACCACCGGCTCCATCGCCCGCCGCATCGCGCAGGAGGAGGGGCTGGGGGCCGTTCTGGCGTCTCAAGCCCTGCTGGCCGGAATGCTCCACGACATCGGCCGTGTGCTGATGGCCTGTGTCCTGCCTGAACGGTACCGGCAATGCGTTCAGGCTGCGCGGAACCAAGGAGGGTTTCCTTGGGAGGCCGAGTACAGCGTGCTGGGAGTTAGCCACGCCGAATTGGGTGCCTACCTCTTGGGGTTGTGGGCGTTTCCTCAGGACACGGTGGAGGCGGTGGCGTACCACCATCGGCCCGAGAACGGAGCCGAGAACGCTTCGCCCCTTGTTCCCATCGTCCATTTCAGCGATTGCTTGGAACGAGCAGTCGCGCTGGGGATTGACTTGGGCCAGGCGGGTTTCGCCAGCGAGCACATGGAGCGAATCGGCTTGGCAAACAAGATTGGGCGCTGGACCGAAATCGGGAACAAGGTTCTTGGGGATCGCTGGGCGGAGGCGAGCTGATGAAGCGCAAGGTGCTGGTTGTTGATGACGAGCAGAACCTGCTCGATGCCCTGCAGCGCCAGCTGCGGAAGCGCTTCGATGTACGCACCGCCTGTGGCGGGCCGGACGGTCTGGAGTGCATCGAGGCGGAAGGGCCGTTCGACGTCGTGGTTTCCGACATGCGGATGCCGGAAATGGACGGGATCGAGTTCCTGGAGAGGGTTCGCCATGCCGCGCCGGACACTGTCCGCATGATGCTCACCGGCAACGCGGACCAGATGACGGCCGTGCAGGCCATCAATCGCGGCGCCATTTTCCGGTTCCTCAACAAGCCGGTCGACACGGAGCAGTTGGCGGAGGCGATCGAGGCTTGCGGCCGCCAGCATGACCTGATGGTTGCGGAAAAGGAACTCCTTGAGAAGACTCTCGCGGGAGCCGTTCGGGTCCTCGTGGAGATTCTCGCGCTGCTCCATCCAGAGGGGTTCGGAAGGTGCCAGCAGCTCAAGGAGCGCGCCAAGGTGGTCGCCCGGATGGTTGGTGCCCCCGAACCGTGGACGATCGAGCTGGCCGCCCTCTTCGCGCAGGTCGGTGTGGTGGCGGTGCCGCCGGAGTTGGTCCACAAGGTTCGCCGAGACATGCCCCTGACGGACTATGAGAAGCGGATCCTCAGCCGAACGCCCGTCTTGGGAGCCAATCTCCTGAGTCAGATACCCAGGTTGGAGCGTGTGGCCGAGATCATCCGGCTTCAGCGGTGCAGCTATCGGCCGATCCCCGGACACGAGGGACCGAGCGGGGAGGACATCCCGATCGGCTCCAGAATTCTGCGGGTGTTGGGAGATTTGGCGGACCTCGAGTCGCGCGGTCTGGACCTCAAGCGTGCGTTCTTCGTGATGAGGCGCAACGCGGGGGCTTACGACCCGCGGGTTTTCGAGGCCGCCGAGCGGGCGCTCTGCCCCGAGGCGCTGCAGGACGTGGGGTTCCCCGTTCTGCTGGAAGACCTGAGGCCTGGCATGGTTCTCACGGAGGATCTGGTGGGGGCGAACGGAGATCTGTTGGTGGCCAAGGGAGCCACCGTGAGCGACACGCTTCTGGAACGGCTCCGCAACCTCGGGTACAAGGGCACGGTCATGGTGCACCAGGCGTCCGATTCCGCAGCCTGACGAGGGTCGCTCGGCCGACTCGTCCAAGAGTCACCGCCTTTGAGGCCCTGCGTGCCTGCGCTAGACCCGGTCTGTTCGGTGCGGCACCGAGCTCCAGCGACTTCTCTCTCTTGCTGGCGCCCTGATGCGCCGCCCAAGCTGGCGCACCCGACCGGCGTCATTGCTTTCGATTTGATGCAGCGCGGGTCTGACTTACAAGGAAGCCTCGCGCACAATGTCCCAGCAGTGCGCTCTTGATTCAAAAGCAGGCTGCTTTCGTTCCAAAAGCAACCTGCTGACGATCCAAAAGCAGTGCGCTTACACAGCACAAGCAGAGC